>Ga0315899_10000116_pt1 | contig 97099 bp, 95 predicted proteins | sample LakEriMetagenome_2_FD_203518 | JGI IMG/M metagenome (GOLD analysis project Ga0315899, IMG submission 203518) | Freshwater fungal communities from buoy surface, Lake Erie, Ohio, United States - Buoy 4 MA112 | ecosystem: Environmental > Aquatic > Freshwater > Lake | place: USA: Lake Erie, Ohio... | reverse complement strand
GCTTATGGTCTGATGGATTTTCAAAATCAGACGCTGCTGCGTGGTCGCGTCGGTCTATTGGGCGGTGCCACATTCAATGGTGAAACGCCCGAACGTGCGGTCAATGTTTGGCTGCGTGCAAGCGCTTGGAATGTTTTTGCCGGCGGCCCTAAAACTAATTTCGAAACCTTTGCTGGCACCAATGGCGTCATCTTCCAATCGCAATATGGCTCTTCGTGGCTTGGGCTCGATGGCGGCGTGACGGCGCAGCTTTCGAAGCAAGCGGCCCTTTATGCCAATGCCGGTTATGATTACGGGTTCGGCTTGGCCCGACAGGCCTTCACGGGCCGTATTGGTCTGCAAGCGCAGTGGTAGCTGAACGTTTTTCGTTTTGCTCCTGTGTCGCTGCCATCGCACGCCATCAGCTATTTGATCGAGCTGACGCCTTCTTTTGTTACGGAAGCTAGGCAATGACGCATTGCTGAAACCATGACCGGAACGCTCAGGGAGGCCGCCATCCTGTGAAAGCTTGTCAGTTAGGCCTTCTTTTGGTAGCGCAACAATCGAAACGGGCGCCCCCATGCAATGTGAAACCTTACCCCTATCTGGCCTTATCCTGATCCGTCCCACCCGCCATGGCGATGCCCGTGGCTGGTTCTCCGAGGTGTGGCGCGCCGACCAATGGGAGAAAGCTGGCGTTCGTGCGCAATTTGCTCAGGACAACCAAAGCTTTTCAGCACAACAGGGGACGGTGAGGGGGCTTCACTACCAATTACCTCCCTTTGCCCAAGCCAAGCTTGTCCGGGCTGTCTCCGGTCGCTTGCTCGACGTGGCAGTCGATATCCGCCGTTCTTCGCCAACCTTTGGGCAAGCGGTGGCGGTTGAACTGTCGGCTGCGGGTGGGGAGCAATTGTTCATTCCCGCCGGTTTCGCCCATGGCTTCTGCACGCTCGAGCCTGATACAAGCCTCGCCTACAAGGTCGATGCCTATTACAGCGCCGCTCATGACCGGGGGATCCGCTGGAACGATCCGGCGCTCAGGATCGATTGGCCTGTGAGCGAGGCGGAGGCCATGTTGTCGGATAAGGATCGGAAGCAACCCTTCCTGTCCGATGTCACGGACCTCTTCGATTGAGGATGATGATATGAAGATTTTCGTTACCGGCGGCGCCGGCTTTATCGGTACGGCGCTGGTGCTCCATCTGGTCAATGATCTTGGCCATGACGTACTAAACGTCGATGCGATGACTTATGCCGCCAATCCGGCCTCACTGGCTTCACTCAAGAATGATCCGCGGCATCGCCTTGTCGAAGCTGATATCTGCGACGCGCCGCGCATCCGCGCGCTGATGAGCGAGTATCAGCCCGATGCCGTGATGCATTTGGCGGCAGAGAGCCATGTCGATCGTTCGATCTCAGGCCCTGGCGCATTTGTGCGTACCAATGTCGTGGGGACGCAGATTATGCTCGATGCGGCGCGATCGCATTGGGATCAATTGAAGGGCGCAGCGAAAGACGCTTTCCGTTTCGTGCACATCTCGACGGATGAAGTGTTTGGTTCGCTTGGGCCGACCGGCAGCTTCAACGAAGAAACGCGTTACGATCCGCGCTCACCCTATTCGGCTTCAAAGGCAGGCAGCGATCATCTTGTCCGCGCATGGGGCGAGACCTATGGCTTGCCGATCTTGATCTCGAATTGCTCGAACAATTATGGCCCACGCCAGTTTCCGGAAAAGCTCATTCCGCTGATGATCCTCAATGCATTCGAGGGTAAGCCCTTGCCGGTCTATGGCGATGGCTTGAATGTGCGCGACTGGTTGCATGTCAACGATCATGCCCGCGCACTCACAACAATCTTGAGCAAGGGTAAGCCGGGCGAAACCTATGTGGTTGGTGGACGGGCTGAGAAAACCAATATCACGATTGTCAAAACGATTTGTGCCATCTGCGATGAATTATTCCCGCAAAAGGCGCCGCATGAGAAATTGATTACTTATGTGGCTGACCGCCCGGGCCATGACCGACGTTACGCGATCGATCCGGCCAAAATCGAGCGTGAGCTTGGATGGACGCCGCAGGCCAGTTTTGAGGCAGCCTTGCGCGAGACGGTCGCATGGTACCGCGACAATGAAAGCTGGTGGCGTCCGATCCGCGAAGGTGTCTATCGCGGCGAGCGGCTCGGATTGGCGAAGGCATGAGCATTCTCGTCTTCGGTCGCAACGGGCAACTCGCCCACGATCTGCAGATTGCAGCGCGTGGGCGCGCTCTTTCTCTGACGGCTCTTGGCCGAAACGATATCGACATTTGTGGCCGCAACGCCATTCTACGCGCCATCGATCAGTTGAAGCCGCAGGCCCTGATCAACGCAGCCGCCTATACCAATGTGGATGGTGCCGAGAGCGAAGGCGAAATGGCCTTTCGCTTGAATGAAAACGCGCCGCGCGCAATGGCCGAAGCCGCACGGCAGGCTCACCTTCCGTTCATTCACGTTTCGACCGATCAAGTTTTTGACGGCGCGAAGAGCGGCGCTTACACAGAAGACGATGCGCCGCATCCCATTAATCTTTACGGGCGTTCGAAACTGGCCGGTGAGCTTGCTGTCGCGGCTGCCGATCCTCCTGCGCTCATTGTGCGCGTGAGCTGGGTGTGGGGTCCTTCTGGCGATAATTTCGTGAAGAAATTACTGCAATGGGCAGGGCAGCGCGATGAGCTCTCGATCGTATCCGATCAATATGGTCGTCCGACCTATTCGCCAGCGCTTGCAGAGGCTTTGCTGACATTGGCCGCCATGCCCGATGCGGAGCGGCCCAAAGGCCTGCTACATTATGCGGGCGGGGATGCGATGACGCGTTCGGAACAAGCGCGCCAAGTGCTCGCTCTCTCCCAAGCGATGGGCGGCCCGTTTGCAGCCGTCAAAGATGTACTCACGAGCGCTTTCCCGACACCCGCGCAGCGGCCACTCAATGCAGAATTGTCGATCGACAAAGCCAAAGCGCTTTCACTTCCAACGCCGGAATTCGCGGCCGCGTTAAGCGATTGCATCGCCACCTTATTGCAGGGGAAAATATCATGAAGGGGATCATTCTCGCAGGCGGCGCAGGCACGCGTCTGCATCCGGCTACGCTCGCGGTGAACAAGCAATTGCTGCCGGTCTATGACAAGCCGATGATCTATTATCCGCTGTCAGTGCTGATGATGGCCGGCATCCGCGATATCTTGTTGATCTCGGCACCGGACGATCTCAGCCGCTATCAGTCCTTGCTCCAAGATGGTGCCCAATGGGGGATCAATCTCTCCTATGAAGTGCAGCCGCGTCCCGAAGGTCTCGCGCAGGCCTTCATCATTGGGCGCGATTTTGTCGGCCGCGATCCGGCTGCGCTCATTCTCGGCGACAATTTATTTTTCGGTGCTGGCCTCAGCGATAAGCTCACTTCAGCGGTTGCGCGCCCGAAAGGGGCGACCGTGTTTGCCTATCATGTCGAAGATCCGGAACGGTATGGCGTTGTAGCCTTCGACCAGACGGGCGTGGCGACCTCCATTGTTGAGAAGCCGCGTGAGCCGCTATCGCCTTGGGCGGTCACAGGGCTCTATTTCTACGACAATGACGTGCTCGACATTGCGCGGGACATCAAGCCATCGCCCCGCGGCGAGTTGGAAATCACCGATGTGAACCGCGTCTACCTTGAGCGCGGCCTTTTGCATGTCGAGAAGCTCGGCCGCGGCTATGCTTGGCTCGACACCGGTACCCATGACAGCCTGCTCGAGGCTTCTGAGTTCGTCCGTACAATTCAAAAAAGACAGAACGTCCAAATCGCCTGTCTTGAGGAAGTGGCCTTTGAGCAGGGCTTCATCACCCGCGATCAGCTGGCGGAGCGTGGCCGCGCGCTCGGGGATAAGACGGCCTATGGGCGTTACATCCAAGCCATCGCCAAAAACTAGCTTGCAAATATAAAGATATCTTTATATCAATCTGGTCAGTCTGACACGGATTGGCCCATGACCTTGCCCGAATTCCCCACGCTGCGGCCCACCGACCGGTCTCTAGCGACTGCTGCGCGGCAGCGCATTTTGCTCATCGACGGCGCGATGGGAACGGAAATTCAGGGGCTTAAGCTCAATGAGGCGCAGTTTCGGGGCCAACGCTTTGCAGCCTGCCGTTGCGACCAAAAAGGCAATAACGACCTTCTCATCCTGACCCAGCCGGAGGCGGTGGAAGAGATCCATTTCCGCTACGCCATGGCTGGTGCCGATATTCTCGAGACCAATACCTTTTCGTCGACCTCGATTGCGCAGGCCGATTACGGGCTCGAGGCGGAAGTTTACGATCTCAACCGCGACGGAGCCCGGCTGGCTCGCCGTGCGGCCCTTCGTGCCGAACGTGAAGATGGCAGGCCTCGTTTCGTCGCCGGTGCGCTGGGGCCGACCAATCGCACCGCCTCGCTATCGCCCGATGTGAACCGGCCGGGTTTCCGCGCCATCTCCTTCGATGAATTGCGGATCGCTTATGGCGAGCAGGTGCGCGGCCTTGTAGATGGCGGCGCCGATCTCATTCTGATCGAGACGGTGTTCGACACTCTGAATGCCAAAGCGGCGATTTTTGCCTGTCGCGAAGTATTCGCCGAAAAGGGCGTCGATCTGCCCTTGATGATTTCGGGAACCATCACCGACAAATCGGGGCGCACACTCTCGGGCCAAACACCGACGGCCTTCTGGTACTCGGTGCGGCATGCCAATCCACTCTCTGTCGGCTTGAATTGTGCACTTGGCGCCGATGCTATGCGGCCGCATCTGGCTGAATTGTCAGCTGTCGCCGATACGCTGATCTGCGCTTATCCCAATGCTGGTCTGCCGAACGCTTTCGGCGAATATGACGAGACGCCTGAAGCGATGGCGCGCCAGATTGCGGGCTTCGCGCGGGAGGGCCTCGTCAATATTGTTGGCGGGTGCTGCGGCTCGACACCGGCTCATATCGCGGCGATTGCTGCTGCGGTGAAGGATTTTGCGCCACGTGAAATTCCGTTCATCGAGCGACGTCTGCGCCTTTCAGGGCTTGAGCCCTTCACGCTCACTGACAACATTCCCTTCGTGAATGTCGGCGAGCGCACCAACGTCACGGGCTCTGCCAAGTTTCGTAAGCTGATTACGGCGGGCGATTACAATGCCGCGCTTGATGTTGCGCGCGACCAAGTCGAAAATGGTGCGCAAATCATTGACGTGAACATGGATGAAGGCTTGATCGATTCCCAAGCGGCGATGACGGAGTTTCTCCATCTCGTCGCGGCCGAGCCTGATATTGCGCGCGTCCCCGTCATGATCGATTCCTCGAAATGGGAAGTAATCGAGGCCGGGCTTAAATGTGTGCAGGGCAAGCCGGTCATCAATTCCATTTCCATGAAGGAAGGGGAAGAAGCCTTCATCACGCAAGCGAAGCTCGCGCGCGATTATGGTGCCGCCATGATCGTGATGGCGTTTGATGAGAAGGGGCAGGCCGACACAGCCGCGCGCAAGATTGAAATCTGTACGCGTGCCTATCGCATCCTGACAGAAAAAGTCGGTGTTCCGCCAGAAGACATCATCTTTGATCCGAATATTTTCGCGGTGGCGACAGGGATTGAAGAGCATAACAATTATGGCGTCGACTTCATCGAAGCGACGCGGACAATCCGCCAGACATTGCCCTATGCGCATGTCTCGGGCGGGGTCTCCAATCTCTCCTTCTCGTTCCGCGGCAATGATCCGGTGCGCGAAGCGATGCATGCAGTGTTTCTCTTCCATGCCATTAAGGCCGGTATGGATATGGGCATCGTCAATGCCGGGCAGTTGGCCGTCTATGAATCGATCGACCCCATTCTGCGCGAAGCCTGCGAAGATGTTGTCTTGAACCGCACGCCGGACTCGACGGAGCGTATGTTGGCCATCGCAGCCGACTTCAAGGGCGGAGCCCGCGAGATACGCGAAAAGGACAATGCATGGCGCGACAAGCCGGTCTCGGATCGGATTGCACATGCGCTCATCAACGGTATCACCGAATTCATCGAAGTCGATGTAGAGGAAGCACGCCGAACGGTAGCACGGCCGCTCGACGTGATCGAAGGTCCGCTAATGGCGGGCATGAACATTGTTGGCGATCTCTTCGGTGCTGGCAAAATGTTCCTGCCACAAGTCGTCAAATCGGCGCGTGTGATGAAACAGGCAGTCGCCTATCTCATGCCTTTCATGGAGGAAGAGAAGGCGCGCAACGGCATCACAGAGCAGAAGGCTGCAGGCAAAATCCTGCTTGCAACTGTCAAGGGCGATGTACACGACATCGGCAAGAACATCGTCGGCGTTGTGCTGGCTTGCAACAATTATGAAATCATCGATCTTGGCGTCATGGTTCCGGCGCAGAGAATCATTGATGAGGCGCGAGTTCACAATGTCGATGTGATTGGTCTGTCCGGACTCATCACGCCCTCGCTGGATGAAATGGCACATCTTGCTGCCGAATTGCAGCGCGAGAATTTTCAAGTTCCCCTTTTGATCGGTGGTGCGACCACCAGCCGCGTGCATACGGCAGTCAAAATCTGGCCGCATTATACCAATGCGCCCACTGTCCATGTGAACGATGCGAGCCGTGCCGTCGGCGTTGTATCTGCCCTTCTTTCGGATGAGCAGAAGACCGCTTTTGCCGATGGGGTGGCTAATGAATACACCAAGTTGGCAGAAGCCCATGCGCGCGGCAATCGCGAACGAAAGACTTTGACGCTCGAACAAGCGCGCGCCAATCGGTTTTCGCCGGATTGGTCCAGTTTCAAAGCTGTGAAGCCGACCTTTTTGGGAACGCAGGTTCTTGCGGATTGGGATCTCGAAGAACTTGCGCGATACATCGATTGGACGCCGTTCTTCCAGACTTGGGATCTGAAAGGTCGTTATCCAGCTCTGCTTGACGATGCCGACCAAGGTGTGGCCGCGCGACAATTATTCGACGACGCGCAGGCAATGCTGCGAAAGATCATCGATGAGCGCTGGTTTGCGCCCAAAGCGATCTGCGGTTTTTGGCCGGCCAATGCACGCATGGACGATATCGTTTGCTATCGTGATGACACGCGGAAGAAGGAATTGGCGGTGCTCCACACGCTGCGTCAACAAAGACAGCGGCGCGAGAACCATCCGAATTTGGCGCTGGCCGATTTTGTCGCGCCTATCGAGAGTGGAAAAGCCGATTATATTGGCGGTTTCGTCGTGACGGCAGGCATAGAAGAAGTCGCCATTGCAGAACGCTTCGAGCGCGCCAATGACGATTATTCCTCCATCATGGTGAAGGCGCTGGCCGATCGATTTGCCGAGGCGATGGCGGAATTTCTGCATCTCAAAGTGCGCCGGGAATTGTGGCCTTATGCATCGGACGAGGCACTCTCGGTTGACGATGTCCTGCTTGAGAACTTCCGCGGCATACGTCCTGCGCCCGGTTATCCGGCACAGCCTGACCATTCCGAGAAGCGGACCCTGTTCCGCATCCTCGATGCTGAGGATGCGATTGGCGTGCGCTTGACGGAAAATGACGCCATGTGGCCCGGTTCGTCCGTCTCCGGCCTCTATTTGAGTCATCGTGACAGCGCCTATTTCGGCGTCGGGCCGATTGGCGCCGACCAGGTCACCGATTACGCCAAGCGAAAAGGCATTAACGCGGAGGCTGCGCAACGTCTACTGTCAACATTGACGGGTTGATCTAGGGTTCTTCTATCGGCCAAGCTTTGGATCGGTTTGCTACGGAAGGCCCTCAAGGGCTATTCAAGGCATGAGTTAATTCAAGCAGGATCAATCATGGTCGACGGTAGCAAAGCGGAAGATACAAACGCGATCGTGCGCTATGTGTCGGGTGAGACCGGTGAGCGCCCATGGGGCCGCTGGCGTGTGCTTGAGACCGGCGAAGGTTTCTGTGTCAAACGGATTGAGGTCGAGCCCGGCCATCGGCTTTCTCTGCAATATCATCATCATCGGTCGGAAGATTGGATCATTGTCGGTGGCACTGGCCTGGTCGAACTCAATGCTGATCAGATTCAGGTGGAATCCGGCGATTGCATTCGTATTCCGTTGCTGACCCACCATCGCATTCGGAACACGGGTGGCGTGATACTGATTTTCGTTGAAGTGCAGCACGGCACGTATCTTGATGAAAATGACATCGTTCGCGTCGAGGATGATTATGGTCGCTGACAATAAAGATGTACATGCTGTCCTTTTATCCGGCGGCGGTGGAACGCGGCTTTGGCCCGTTTCAACCGAGACGCGGCCAAAGCAATTCCTTCGGCTCTTCGGTGAATTATCGCTGTTTCAATTGACGCTCGAGCGCGTAAAGGATTGTGGCATCACCGCGGTCCACGTTGTGACTAATGCAGCCTATGCGCATGAGGTCCAGACGCAGGCGGCTGAGCGCGGCATCGTTGTGTCACTGATCCTCGAGCCAATGCGCCGCGAATCCGCACCCGCGATCGCTGCCGCCATCGCTGCGCTTCAGGTAAGCGATGGCCCCGAGGCGGTGGCGGTGGTTCTGCCTTGCGATCATCTCATTCCCAATCATAATGCCTTTGGCGACGCTTTGGGCGACGCCATTGTGGCCGCGCGCAGCGGCCATCTCGTTACGTTCGGGATACGCCCCACATCGCCCTCAAGTGAGTTTGGCTATATTCGCCAAGGTGATCCGATCCCGGTGGCCAAGGATGTATTTTGGGCGGCGGCGTTTCGGGAAAAGCCCGATCTTGCGACGGCAGTGTCCTATCTGGCGGGGGGCGATTATCACTGGAATAGCGGCATGTTCGTATTCCGCGTTAGCGATTTTGCCCGTGAGGCGAAGCTCCACATGCCGCAAATCTGGCAGGTCGTACAGGAGGCAGTGGGCCTCGGACAGAAGTCACAGCAGAGTTTGCGCCTGCACGCCGATACTTTTGCGAGGGCCGAGAAAATATCCATCGACTATGCCTTGTTTGAGAAAAGCAAAGCTGTCGCGCTTCTGCCTCGCCAATTTGCATGGTCGGATGTGGGCAATTGGTCGTCAGTTCATGCGGCGTTGCCGCATGATGCCGATGGAAATGCGGCTGGCGGTGATGCAACTCTGCACGAGAGTCGAAATAGCCTAGCTTTTGGCGATGGCGTCCGCGTGATTGCACTCGGTGTCGACAATCTTGTGATTATTGCTTCTTCCGATGGCATATTCGTAGCCCCAAAACATCGTGCGGCCGAGATCAAGACGCTTCTCTAGCGCTTCATCGAACTTTTACCGGTACCGCGACTGCCTGTGCGGAACTAATTCGCCCTCACAAACATTCTCATAAGGCCTCATCATTTCTGGGGCAGGGTTTGTTTTGTGGAGTTTTCATGCACACTGGCAAAAATGATCCTCAAGCAGCGAAGCTTCGTATCAATCAGCCTATTCCTTTGCCATCGGCGAAGGCGAAACGGCTTCGCCAGCTTGAAGCGCAATCGATCCATATATTTCGTGAAGTTGTAGCGGAGTTCGAAAAGCCGGTTTTGCTTTACTCAATCGGGAAGGATTCATCCGTTCTTCTCCATCTCGCAATGAAAGCCTTTGCGCCTGGACCCTTGCCGTTTCCGCTCCTTCATGTCGATACGACATGGAAATTCAAGGATATGTATCGTTTCCGCGATCGAACCGCCGACCGCTATGGTCTTAATCTAATTATCCATATCAATCAGGATGGTATTAAACGCGGAATCAACCCGTTTGCCTCCGGCTCAACAGTTCATACACACATCATGAAGACGGAAGCATTAAAACAAGCGCTCGATATATACGGTTTTAATGCGGCATTCGGTGGTGCGCGTCGCGACGAAGAAAAAAGCAGAGCCAAAGAGCGCGTTCTCTCCTTTCGTGCGCCTGGCCATGTCTGGGATCCGCGCCAGCAGCGACCTGAACTCTGGTCGCTGTTCAATACGAAAATTAGTAAAGGCGAAAGCGTGCGTGCCTTCCCCCTGTCCGATTGGACGGAGATGGATGTCTGGCACTATATCCGCGCGGAAAACATCGATGTTGTCCCTCTCTATTTTTCAGCGCCGCGACCAGTCGTATGGCGATCTGGCACTTGGATCATGGTCGACGATGATCGGATCCCTTTGCTGCCAGACGAGCAAATTGTCGAGCGACAGATTCGCTTTCGGACCCTTGGTTGCTGGCCTCTGAGTGGAGCGATCGAAAGCGATGCCTGCTCAATCGATGAGATTATCGATGAAATGTATAGCGCAGGCACTTCGGAACGGCAGGGGCGGCTGATTGATTCCGATGAGAGTGCCTCAATGGAGCGCAAGAAAAAAGAAGGCTATTTCTGATGGATGCGCGCGTGGAGCATGATCGTGGTCTGTTGCGCTTCCTTACCTGCGGCTCAGTGGACGACGGTAAATCGACTCTGATCGGGCGCCTTCTTTTCGATACGGGGCATGTCTTCACAGATCAGGTCGCCGCGCTTGAGCGTGATTCGCAACGCTATGGAACGACAGGAAACGATCTCGATCTTGCCTTGCTTGTGGATGGGCTGGAGGCCGAACGCGAGCAGGGAATTACAATCGATATATCGCATCGCTATTTTTCGACGCCGTTACGTGCTTTCATCATTGCTGATACCCCGGGGCACGAACAATATACGCGCAATATGGCAACAGCGGCATCGCAGGCCGATGCCGCCATTCTCCTCGTCGATGCGCGCAAGGGAATTTTGACGCAGACGCGTCGGCACGCGACGCTTTGTGCGCTTATGGGGATTCAACATATCGTCCTGGCGATCAATAAGGTCGATCTCGTCGACTATAGTGAGGTCATTTTCGAGAAACTGAAAGCCGACTTCAATCGCTTTGCTATTTCGATTGGTCTTGCTCAAGCGATACCCGTTCCCATATCGGCGCGCTATGGCGACAATGTCGTTGAGCCCTCGGCCGCAATGGATTGGTATCGCGGGCCGACGCTTCTTGAAATTTTGGAAATGATTGAGATTGCCGAAGAGGGTTCGACCAAGCCGCTCCGCTTCTCTGTCCAATATGTCATCAGGCCGCATCTCGATTTCCGAGGTTTCGCCGGAACCGTTCTGTCAGGCACGATTCAGTGTGGCGAGACGATTGTGACAGCACCATCAGGCGAGCCCGTGCAAGTGCGCGCGTTGCATGGGGCCGATGGGCCGATCGCAGCCGCTAGCGCGGGTGATGCCATCGTCATTGAACTGGAAGGCGAGTATGATCTGTCGCGTGGACAAATGCTCTCTGCATCGCAAAACCGGCCCGAAATTGCCGATCAGTTTTCAGCCCATCTTGTCTGGATGAGCGCTCAAACCTTATTGCCGGGGCGTGGCTATCTCTTGCGCATTGGCGATCATTGGGCTCCAGCGTCTGTCACGCGGATCAAACATAAGATTGATGTCAACACGCAGGCTCATGTGGCCGCGAATGAGATTGGGCTCAACGATATTGCCGAGGTGAATATTGCTACACAGGGGCCGGTTGCCTTCGATCGCTATCGCGATAACCGCATGACAGGCAGTTTCATTCTTGTCGATCGTGTGACGCATGAGACCGCTGCAGCCGGGATGATCCTGCATGGATTACGCCGCGCGACCAATGTGCACCTCCATCATCACAGCATCGATCGAGAAGCGCGTGCATTGATGAAGGGGCAATTGCCCCGCTGCATTTGGCTTACCGGACTTTCAGGCTCCGGAAAATCCACCATCGCCGATGCGCTGGAAAAACGACTTGTGGCACTTGGCAAGCATACGATGTTGCTTGATGGCGATAATATGCGCCACGGACTTAATCGCGATCTCGGATTTACCGATATGGATCGTGTCGAAAACATCAGGCGTGTTGGCGAGGTCGCGAGGTTGATGACCGATGCAGGCCTGATTGTCATTGCTTCTTTCATCTCTCCTTTCAAAGCAGAGCGTGCTTTGGTCAGGTCTTTGTTGCCTGAAAGTGAATATTTCGAGATATTTGTCGATGTCCCGCTGGAAGAATGCATCAAGCGCGATCCTAAAGGGCTGTATGTGAAGGCGGCTCGTGGCGATATTCCGAATTTTACTGGGATCAATTCGCCTTATGAGGCTCCCGACAATCCCGATCTGACGATCGACGGCTTAACGATGAGTGTTGAGGAGGCGGTCGATGTCATCCTCACAAGGCTCGGTTTGTCTTGAATTGCCTTGTGGTCGGGGGTGCAGGCTATATCGGTTCGCATATGGTCAGGCATTTGGCGAAGGCCGGGCATTGCGTCACCGTTTTCGATAATCTCTCGACTGGCTTTGCCGATGCCGTATTAGGTGGAACGCTCATCAAGGGTGATCTTTCCGACGGCCATCATGTCGCGCAGATTTTGCGTAAAGGTGAAATTGAGGCCGTATTCCACTTCGCTTCTTCAATTCAAGTGGGCGAGTCCGTACTTCATCCGGCGCGCTACTATCGCAACAATGTGGTGAACACACTCAACCTTCTCGATGCAATGGTTGCGACAGGAACGCGCCATATTGTATTTTCTTCGACTGCGGCGGTCTATGGCGAACCCGAGCAGCTTCCGATTCCCGAAACGCATCGGCGTGCACCGATCAATCCCTATGGACGCACGAAGTCCATGGTGGAAGATATTCTAGGCGATTATCATGTAGCTTACGGGCTCAACTCTTTTGCGCTTCGCTATTTCAATGCCGCGGGAGCAGACCCGGATGGTGAGCTTGGCGAGCGCCACGATCCTGAAACGCATCTCATTCCGCTCGTGCTTCAGGCGGCGTCAGGGCGGCGTGCATCCATGGCTGTATTCGGACGCGATTACGACACGCCAGATGGAACATGCATCAGGGATTACCTCCATGTCAGCGACTTGGCATCGGCGCATGAGAAAGCGTTACAAAAACTTGTGCGTGATGGTGGCCGCTATGTGTGCAATCTCGGGACGGGTCAGGGTTATTCGGTGGCTGAAATCATTGAAGCTGTGAAGCGTGTGACTCGTCGTTCCGTAACCATCGCGGAGAAGCCGCGACGTTCAGGCGATCCCGCAAGGTTGGTGGCCGATCCTCAAATTGCGCGTGATCTCATCGGATGGGAACCGTGTTTGTCAGCGCTTGATACGATCATCGGCCACGCATGGGCGTGGGAGAGAAAGTGTGTCGGCTTGTCTGGGCTTACGGACCCGCTTGGATCGATAGGTCGGTGAGCGCAAAGAAGTCATTTGGCGTTCCGATGCCCATCATGTCGGCGATGCCAATGCCGTCTGGCGATTTAGCCTTGAACGCGAAGACGATGCGTTCAGGGCGTGCCAGAAAGCGTGTCGATGCGTTGACGATCGCTTTGGCATGAGGCGAATCGCCGAGCAGGCCGGGTAAGCCGAGCGCCGCGAGTGAGGTGATCTCGCGCTTCACCTGATCAGGTGACTTACCGGTTTCGGTCGCGGTTTTTTTCAGCACGCGTTCGAATAAGCCTTCATTGCTCACACCGATCCCCAACGTTTTCAGATTGAGCGACAGAGCGGCAAGGGCGGCTTCGTCGCTATCTTTTGCTGCCATAATATCGGCAATGTTTGCGATGGAGCCCGTCAGGTGTAACGTCCCCATATCTTTGATGCGCAAGGACATCTCGCGAATGGCGAGAATGTCGCGTGCTTTGTCGACATCGATATCGATGGCGCCGCCAGCATCGATCCGTTGATAGCCGAGGCTGAGAAGTTCCTTCGCAGAAGGATCATTCCGGTCCAGCGCTGCAGCCAAGCCATCAAAACTGACGCGCAAACCCGTTGGAACCCCACCGAGCGGATTTTGGAATGAAAGCTTGAATGATTTGAGCGTCGTTTCGCCGCCATAGGCTGCAACTTTTGAACCCGTTACAGCCATGTCGCTCAGGCTGATTGTCCCCAAGCGCGGCATGAAATCGGCCGGCGGCGGTTCGCTCTTGCCGGTTGCATCGCCCAGCATGTTGAGCAGCGCCTTGATCGTTGGCTCGAAGGAAAAATCGTCCATACGAAAGCTGCCGATGCGTGTCGTCTCGTCGCCAATCCGAAACTCGGCGCCTTCGATCACGAAGGCCGATTGATCGCCGCCTTGCAATGTCACTCGCTTGACGAGCGTGCGCTCTTTGCCGTCTCGCATGGCAATATCCTCGGCCACGATACGACCGAGCGAAAAATTCTGGTAAACCTCTGAGATGGCCTTGGCGCCCGCTGATTTTTCGAGTGGCGAAAGTTGGTCGAAATCACGGTCGGTAATCAAGTTGAGGACGGTGAGAACTTTTTCGTCCACCATCGCACCGCGCATGTTTTCGATCCGCAGCGTCTTGATCGCGCCCGCTGAATTTTTGCCGTCCTCGGTGCGGATGTTGTCGACGCTCGCCTCTGCAATCACGATTGGCAAAGTGCCATTGTCAAGCTTGGCTGGCATTGCCAACGCAACATTGCGGGCTGTAATGCCATCGAATGCCATGAAGTCGCGATCCTTGCCGGATGCGGTTCGCATTTCGCCTCGGCCAGTTCCGATCGCCGCTGCGCGTCCATTCACGATTTGCGCGATATCCAGCGTTCTCAGGACGAAACGCGAGGTGGTTCCAGCCTGTTTCGTTTCAACTTCCACACGTTCGATGGTGACACGTGTTGCGTTTAGCCGCGCTAGAAGGGCGTTTGCCGCGGCCAGATCTGTGCCGGAGAGGGCGCTACGCCATTCGGCTTCGGTCAGTGAGGTCTCGCTGGCCTTCAGATTGAAGTAGGTCGTGATGGTTTGGTCTTTGGCAACGCGGAGTTGGCCGATATGCACGTCGGCCGCGAAGCCCGAGTTCAGCAACATCATCGAGGCCAACAATGTCATGCTGGCGCGGGGAAACAGGGAGGACAAGGGCATCGCATTACTCCATTACAGCTTAACTATTGCGCCTTTGGCGCCCTTTTTCCAAGCCCTTTAACCCTGTGCTTGAGGCGGGTAGCCGCCGATGGCATGCCATGAGGCGTCCCCATCCGAAAGCGTAAGTTGCGCCGAATTGGTAGAGAGTTAAACAGTTTCGCTGTCTTGGGAGGATGATTCGCTATGTTATTGACGCGCCGTGCTGTGTTGTTGGGGGCTGCCGTGTCGTTGGTCACGAAACCGGCCTTGGCTGAAATCGATAATGAAGACCAATGGTTTGCCGGTACGATCACCGACAATAATGTGACGTACAAAGCGACTAATTTGGCGATGGTGCCTCAAATCTATCGGCGCCAATTGGTCACCTATCAGCATAATCAGCGGGCTGGGACGATCGTCATCGATACCAATGACAATTTTCTCTACCTCGCGCTCGAGAACAATCAGGCGATCCGCTACGGAGTCGGGGTTGGCCGGGAGGGTTTCCAATGGTTTGGCGAAGCCCGGATCGACCGCAAGGCGATCTGGCCAGGCTGGACGCCGCCGCCGGAAATGCTGAAGCGCCAGCCCGATCTGCCCCATTTTATGCCCGGCGGCGCGGATAATCCGCTTGGCGCGCGAGCGCTCTACCTCTACCGGGATGGGCGCGATCTTGGCTACCGGATCCATGGCACGACTGAGCCTTGGACGATTGGTTCGGACGTATCGAGCGGGTGTATCCGCCTTCTCGATGAAGATGTGATAGACCTTTATGGCCGTGTGCCTATCGGTACCAAGGTGCTGGTACTTGAGCATGTGAGCTGACAATCGGGACGGTGTTGGGAGACATCATATGCGTTCTTTGTTTTTCGCCATTTTGGGTTGCTTGATGTTGACCGGTTGCACCTCCAGCGGCCAGCCCGGTTTCTTCGGCCAGTCCTGCGCGATGGGTGTCCTCATCGCCGGTTGCCCCGAGGGGGCCGAAATCGAAACGGTGAAGCCAGGCGTCTATTCCATCGCCATTGCCTCGCCCTTTGGTCAGGGGGCCGATAATTACGGTCTTCAGCAGGGCATTTTGGAAGCGCAATCCTTCTGCGAATATCTCGGCCAGAAAGTTTACATCACGGCAGATGGTACAAAACCGCTGCAGAATTCGTCATCACAGATCGCCAACATCGTGTTCCAGTGCCTGCCACCGAATGACAAGCGCTTGAGCGACCCGAAAGCGAAGGGCGACGGTTACGTAACTTACGCGCCAAGCTGATGAGTTTGGCGTGACCGATTTCGCGCTCCATTGGCTATGGATCGGCGCATGCTGGTGGGCGCTCGCGGCCTACCTTTTTCTGCCGTTTCTGTGGCGGCACTATCATTACCAGAAGCGGCTCGATGGTCGACCGATGGTCACGCGCACGGCGCTCGGTCTGGCCGGTGATCCCATCAATATCGGGCTTGTCGGTGCATCGGACGACATTGTCTCGGCGATGACCGCGGCTGGTTGGCATGGTGCCGATCCGGTTACGCTGAAATCCTCGGTCAAGATTGTCGGGAGCGTCGTGCTGCATCGCGCTTATCCCGATGCTCCCGTCAGTCCGCTCTATTATGACGGGCGAGTTCAAGATCTCGCTTTCGAATATCCTGTCGGCGAGAGCGCGAAGCAGCGACAGCATGTGCGCTTCTGGCTCGTCTTGCAGGAAGGTGATGAGGGCCGTCCGGTTTGGCTCGGTGCGGCCACCTTCGATCGCGCCGTCGGTTTCAGTCATTACACGGCACAAGTCACGCATCACATCGCAGCCGATGTCGATGCCGCGCGCGATTTCGTCATCGAGACGTTGGTCAAGGCACATAAGGCTGAGGCGCGCTACCAAATCACCGGCGTCGGTCCGACGCTGAATGGGCGCAATGGCGGCGGCGACCGCTATTTCACCGATGGTGAGATCGGTTTCGTGCGGCTTGCTGCTGCGCATGATCTGCATCAGGGACCGCCGACTGTGTTGGCCGATCCGCCCATGGTGTCCTTGAAAAACGCTTTGTTTCAGACACTCAGGCCGGCCGCGGCGGAATAAAAACGGCAATCCAGATCGTTGTGGTTTCGGTGTGGACGACGCGGTGACGGCGATGAGCCGGAATGAGCAGATGATCGCCCGTGCAGAGTTTCACCGTTTCGCCGTCATCAAAAGCGATGGTGCCTGAACCTTGCACCACCAATACCCATTCGTCATCGTCTTGATCGTACCAGAAATCCGGCGCGCTACAGTGCCCGTGCGAGACGATACGCTCAATCCTGACACCAGCACCTGCGGCGAGCAGATCAATCTGCTCGACCGGTCCGGGCGGTGCCAGTGACTTGAAGATGTTCACGACCCGGACTCCATTTAGATCATGTGGAAGAGGGTCATCACCCACGGCCATTGTGCCAGTACGCCGGTGAGGCCAGCGATACCGAGAAGGCCAAGCCCCAATCCAACAATGGCAAAAATGGTGATATCGGCGATGAGCGCGACCGATGCGATGACGATAGACAATTGGAAGATCAGCGAGACATATTCGAACGCATGATAACGTTCGAACTGTTTGTCGCGTTCGATCTCGGCATTGCGCGCACGTTGCATCAATTCCTTGCGGCCCTCGCGCGTCTCAGGTTCCGTTTCCCAGCGGTCGATCGTTGCCTTCCAATCCGCCAATTGCTTTTGCGCTGCGGGCGAATTGGCGTCGGGCGAAAGGCGTACTTGATCGGACGCCGTGCGCAAATTTGTCTGGCGCACTGTTTTTGCTTGAAAGAATTGCCAGAGATTGGAAGCTTCGATGTTCATCGCGAGCGCGTTGGTTTGCGCCGTTTTGGCTTGGATTTCCGCGAAGGCGAGCAACAGGGCCAAAAGCGCAATCAGGAGGCCGACCCGCTTGTGCGCATCATGCGCGCTGTGCGCCGTTTCATGGGCCTTTTCGTGGCCGAATTCATGGACCGATCTTGCCATGCGCACACCTCCGCAACCGGGAAAAACAAGCTTAATGTTCAAGGGTAATGCTTAAGGCCGAATCGGGGCAGGAGGAAATGCGCGTGCAGGATGAAGTCTGGTATTTTGCCTATGGTTCCAACATGGACATGGCCCGGCTTTACGAGGCGCGGCTGAAACCGCATGGCGTGCCGGTCCAGCAGCGTATTTTGGGTCAGCTTTCGGGGTGGCAGCTGGTCTTCAACAAAACCTGGCACCGTTTTTCTGGTGGCGGAGCAGCCAATATCGTTCCGGATGCAACAGGCATTACCTATGGAACGCTCAACCTGATGCCACCAAAAGGCCTCGACATTCTCGACCATTTTGAGGGTGTCGCCGACGGCCATTATGAGCGACGCGCCGTCCGCGTCGCGGTTGGCGACGAAGGCGATGCGGTCGACGCCATAGCCTATGTTGGCGTGAAAGAGCTCGATGCCACTCTGATCCCGCCGCGATTCTATCTCGATCATCTTCTGGCTGGGCGCGATCTGCTGCCGCCCAGCTATACAGCGTGGCTCCAATCCCATCCCGTGTTGCCGATCGACCGCGAAGACTGATGGGATACGGCAGATTAGACGGGTCGTGCTAACGAGCCTGCGTGTGATCCTTGCGGGATGTCGGGTTCGCTTCTCTTCTGCGCTTTCGCTGCACTGATTCCATGGGTTCTAGCGAAAAGCGCAGCACACTTCGTAATGTCGTCTAAGCTGCGCGGCGCGACGGTCCAGCGTGTTTCTTATGGCGGTGTTACGCGGGCTTGTGTGCCAGTGGGCGGTGTTATTCTGGTCATTGCGATGGCCTGTTTCTGGACCAGTGTTGGCGTGCTTGGGAAGGTTCAGCTGGCCGAGCCGCTCCTTTTCATGATCGGGTTTGCCTTGGGCTGTTTGAGCGTTTCGCGCGGTTTGGGCGGCGGGCTCTTGCTAATGCTTTCGTGCACTGTGCCCGATCCAGTCGGTGCGGCGGTTGGTGGGCTGCTGGCACCGGTCCTGAAGAGGCCGGCGTATGGTGCCGATCTTGTACCGGGCATCCCGGGTGCTCTTTTCGCTCCGGCTCTTCTGGGTGGCGGCGCGTTTCTCGTTCTCGTTCATGGCGATCAGAGTGGCTTACTTGCGTTGAGCGCCGGTAGTGCGCTGGCGAGCTTGCAGCCTTGGCACCGTTTTCCGCCCCGCTTGACGCTCGGTCCCAGCGGCGTGGCTGTGCTGGCGGGCGCCACCGGGCTTCTGATCTGGCAATTCTTGCAGCATGGCTCCGGGCTTGCACTTTTGCTGTTGTGGAGCTTTGTCTGGGCCGAGGCTGCGGCGCGGTTTTGGCGCGGGCGCGCGTGGTCTATGCCACCCTTCGAGTGCGCACGCCTTCGCGGGGAGCCAGAAACAGGACTGACTCTGGCGAGTTTATCGCTCAGCCTTGCTGGGGTTGTGTTGCTCTGGACGGTCTTTCGCCAGCCCCTCGCGGTGCAAATAGCGGCGATTGTCGCAATTCTCGCGTTGCAGCTGCAATTTTGCGCCTTCCTGACCCGCGATGGCGGGAGCGGGCCGCGCTTGGCCGAACCGCCCACCACAAGTCCTGAGAGCTGAGCGCCATTGCCAAGATCATGTTGCGCGTTAGCTTCAAGGCAGGTCGGATTTGAGACGGGCAGAAGCCCGCGCCCGGCCTGAGGGAGAGAACGACAATGGCCCACAATCTTCGCCGCCTCGGGGCGGCATGTGCTTTCGTGTTAGGCACTGGCCTGTTGATGCCGCAATCGCTATCGGCGCAGACCGCAGCCCCATGGCCACAAAAGCCGGTTACGTTGGTCGTCCCATTCGCCGCCGGTGGCGGCACGGACGCTTTTGCTCGCCCGCTCGCATCCCATCTCGAAAATAAGCTCGGGCAACGTTTCATCATCGAGAACAAGGCGGGTGCCGGCGGTACTGTTGGTGCATCCTTCGCGGCTAAAGCGGCGCCCGATGGTTACACCTTCTTCATTGGCGCAGCGCATCACGCCATTGCACCTGCCCTCTATCCGAAACTCGACTACAATATCGAGACGGATTTCGTGCCCGTCGGTCTTTTGTCGAGTGTCCCGCAAGTTGTCGTCGTCAGCCCGATCAAACTGCCGAATGTGAAGACCTTGCAGGATTTGATCGCCGACGCGAAAGCCAATCCAGGCAAGCTGAATTTTGCCTCCGCCGGGCATGGCACCACGCATCAATTGGCGGGTGAATTGTTCAAGCTGCAGACCGGCACGAATATCGCGCATGTGCCTTATCGTGGCGCAGGACCTGCCATGCAGGATCTCGTCGCAGGCCATGTCGACATGATGTTCGACGGGCTTGGCTCGTCGTCTGATCGCATTCAATCGAACCAATTGCGCGCGCTTGCGATTGCGAGCGACAAGCGCGTGCCAGCCTTTCCCAATGTGCCGACGGCGGAAGAAGCCGGGCTTAAGGGTTACATCGTTTCGACTTGGTATGCCGTCTGGGCGCCCAAGGGCACGCCACCCGATGTCGTGGCGCGCATGATCGAGGAGATGAAAGCCGCTTTCGCTACGCAGGCCATCAAGGATGCATGGTTGCGGAACGGTTCGGACATTCCCGATCTTTATGGCCCCGCCTTCTCGCCATTCCTCAACGCAGAAATCGCGCGCTGGGGTAAGGTCGTGAAGGATGCCAACGTCAAGATCGAGTGATCAGGCCGGCATAGGCGCGGTGCGCGGGGTTGGTCCCCGCGCCCGCATGATCAGGAATACAGCGATCGACAGGTTGAGGAAATTCCACGCCAGCCCGTTCAGGAAGGCCATGTCGTAGGATTTCGTCCAGTCGAAGATGACGCCGTTGAGCCAACCGCCAAGCGCCATGCCGAGCATGGTCGCCGTCAATGCAATGCTCACACGCGTTCCGGCCTCCTTGGCAGGGAAATATTCGCGCACGATCATCGCATAGCTCGGCACGATCCCGCCTTGGAAGAGGCCGAACAGCGCTGAGACGACGTAGAGCGAATTGAGCCCTTCGAAGATCACGTAAAGCGCCAGCGCAACACCTTGCAGGAACGAGCCTATCAAGAGGGTTTTCAAGCCGCCGATCTTGTCGGAGATGTAGCCCGAGGCCAGTCGGCTGACGATGCCGAAACCCATCATCAACGACAGCATTTCGGCGCCGCGCGCCACGCCGAAACCCAAATCACTGCAATAGGCAACGATGTGGACTTGCGGCATCGACATGGCGACGCAACAGGCGATGCCGGCAAAAGCGATCAGCGCTTGTGCCATGTTGGGTGAAAGGCCGAAGGGGCGCGACAGATCGCGCTCGGGCGCTTGCGCCACTGTGCTCACGGAAGCCGGCGCATCCTGCACAGGGGCAGGACGGCGGAACAGAAAAGCCAGCGGCAGCATCACGATCATGAGAAAAATGCCCATGCCGATTTGGGTGGCGCGCCAACCATAATCTTGCATGAAATAGTTGATGATTGGCGGCCAAATCGTACCGGCAAAATAATTGCCAGTCGCGCAGACGGAGAGTGCAAAACCACGATAGCGCCGGAACCACCAAGATACGTCGGCCATCAATGGCCCGAACAAAGGCGAACTGCCGATCGCGGCGATCAGCACAGCCTGCGCGAGCGCGAATTCAAACAGGTTGCGTGCCATGCCTGCAGCGACGTAACCGAGGCCCAGCGCGAGAGCCCCAGCCACGACAGGGCGGAACACGCCAACACGATCCGTCCAGCGCCCCATGAACACGCTGCCAACGGCATAACCAATCATGGTGAGCGAATAGGGTAGGGACGCCGCGCCGCGATCCACCCCGAATTCGGCCTGAACGGCAGGCAACACGACCACCACCGACCACATGCCGACACCGCCTAGCGTGCCGATCAGAAGCGCGGCGCCAAGGCGCATCCACGCTGCAAAACCATCGATGTCCTGATTCATTTCAAGGTGCCGCCGGGAGAGAGGTAACCTGACTGTGCCAAACGCGGCCTCTCCCGTCGAGGCGTATTCCAAGCATGCAGGCCTGCAATGGTTGCATCCCGCGCAGACGGCACAAAAGAAAACGGGGCGCCGAAGCACCCCGTTTCGTGGTTCGCAAGAGCAAACAAGGACTGTCTTAGATGACTTCCTTGAGTTCCTTGGCGACGCGGAACGCCACCTTCTTGCTCGCCTTGATCTTCACAGGCTCGCCCGTGCGCGGATTGCGGCCCATACGAGCAGCGCGCTTGCGGATCTGAAGTGTGCCGAGGCCGTTGATACGGACCTTCGAACCCTTCTTGAGATGACGGGTGACGGCACCCACCATTTCTTCGAAGATCGCAACAGCCTGCTTTTTGGCAAGCTCTTGCTTCTCGGCGATTTCATGAGCGAGCTGACGCAGGCTCAACGTCACCGTCTTCACCTTCGCGCCAGCAGCAGCGGCCTTCGGCGCTGCCTTCGGAGCGGCCTTGGCCTTCGGAGCCGCCTTGGCGGCTGTTTTCGGAGCAGCCTTGGCTTTCGCCGGGGCCTTCTTTGCAGCAGTCTTAGTCGCTTTAGCCATGGGGAAAAATCCCTCCCGAATCATTTAACAAACTGACTTTATCGCATTTCAACGCAAATTCGCATTGTTTCTGGTCCGGAAGGCTGAATTTCCGTTGAAAACACTGGCTTTACGGCATGCGTTGCACCTCCCCCCATCGGCCAGCCGGGATTATTTTCGTTGAGCTGCAACAGTTTTTCGATGCTATGCCGATTCGAATCGGCACGTCGGCCGCTTGCAAGCCCGGCGACCTGATGGACCGCCCGTGCCGCTGTGCGTGGGCTGATCGCCTATGCGTCCCTATGTCGGGTGCACAAAAAGAGCAATGATTTGACGGCAGCGTGGCGTCCTCGTTAAATGCGGTCATTGGAAAAACAGGCCGGATAAAAGGTCGTTTTTTATAGGGAGAATATCCATGCTCAACCGCCGTGGTTTCTTGCTAGCTGGCATCAGCGTCCCCTCTCTCGTCGCTTTGGGGATCTCGCCGGCGTTCGCGCAGGCGCTTGCAAAACTCGATATCTTCGTTCCAGCCGCGCCAGGTGGCGGTTGGGATCAGACGGCGCGCTCCATTGAACAGGTCATGCGCGCGGAAAAAATCGTCGAAAATTTCCAGCTTGAACACGCGCCGGGTGCGGGTGGCGCGGTCGGGTTGCCGAAATTCCTCGGTGCCCGCAAGGGCCAAGGCAATGTTATCATGGTGGGCGGCATGGTGATGGTGGGTGCGCTTATCACCAACAAATCGCCCGTGAAGATGACGGATACGGTGCCGCTCGCACGCCTGACGGGCGAGGCAGAAGTGATCGTTGTCCCGAATGAGTCGCCCTTCAAGTCAATGAAGGATCTGATTGCCGCGTTCAAAGCCGATCCGGCCAAAGTATCTTGGGCCGGTGGCTCGGCGGGTGGTACCGATCACATCCTTGCAGGGATGATTGCCAAGGCTGCCGGCCTCGATGCCAAGAAAGTCAGTTATGTGGCCTATTCCGGCGGCGGTCCAGCTCAGGCCGCTCTTCTGGGCAATCAGGTTTCATGTGGCGTTTCGGGCATTGGCGAGTTCGCTGAGCAAATCAAGGCGGGCAAATTGCGTGCTTTGGCTATCTCTGCCGACAAGCGTTTGCCTGGCATGGACATTCCGACATTGAAAGAGCAAGGCATCGATGTCGAATTGTTCAATTGGCGCGGTGTGTTCGGTGCGCCTGGCATCAGCAATGAGCAACGCGCTGCGTTGATTGCGCTCTTCGATAAGCTGAATGCGAGCGCCGGTTGGAAAGCGGAGTGCGAAAAGCGCGACTGGACGCAGATCTACCTGTCCGGCGACGGCTTCGCGAAGTTCATCGATGCCGAAATCACCCGTATCACCGGCATCCTTAAAGACATCGGACTTGCCTGACGCAATCCGAAACGAAATGTGAACCCCGCTTAGCGCGGGGTTCATGCTTTATGGAGCTTCTCCGATGCGCATTGCTTGGCCTGAAACCGGCGCAGGACTGTTCATTGTCGCGTTTGGAATTTTATCGGCCTTCGGTGCGGCGGCGATCCCGACGAGTTCATGGGCTGTCGTCGGACCGAGTCTGTTTCCATGGGCGGTCGCGGGCCTCATCGTCATTTGCGGCGTCCTTTTGACGTTGCAGGGCCTGCGCGGCGGTTGGGCTGGTGAAGAGGAGCAGGAGCCTCTCCAGACAACGCAGCTTTTGTGGGTCGGCGGTGGGCTGATTGCCAATCTCATTCTGATCGACGATGCAGGCTTCATCATCGCGTCGACCATCATGTTTGCGATGGTAGCGCGCGGTTTTGGCAGCCGGAATTGGCCACGCGATCTCGGCTTGGGATTTGCGATTGCGCTTGTGGCTTATGTCGGTTTCGACAGGTTGCTCGGTTACAAGATCGGCTCCGGCCTGATCGAAGCCTTGATTTGAGGGCCTGATGGATACGTTCGCTCAACTTGCGCAAGGGTTTTCAGTCGCGCTAACGCCGATCAATCTTTTATTCGCCGCCATCGGGGTGACACTCGGAACCGCCATCGGCGTTTTGCCGGGGCTTGGTCCAGCTCTTACGATTGCGCTTTTGCTACCTCTGACCTTTCAGGTCCCGGCGACGGGCGCCTTCATTCTCTTTGCCGGAATCTACTATGGCGCAATGTATGGCGGGTCGACGACGTCGATCCTGCTCAATACGCCCGGAGAAAGTGCGAACATCGTCACCGCGCTCGAAGGCAATAAAATGGCCAAGCGCGGCCGTGCTGGAGCGGCTTTGGCGACGGCCGCGATTGGGTCTTTCGTCGCGGGAACGATTGGCACGATCGGTCTGACATTCATTGCTGGGCCGGTCGTTGCCTTTGCGCTGAAATTCGGTCCGGCGGAGTATTTTTCGTTGATGGTGCTGTCGCTTCTCACCGTCTCAGCCGTTCTCGGTCATTCGGTGCTGCGCGGCGTCACGGCGTTGGCGCTTGGCATTTTCATGGGGTTGATCGGGATCGATCTGCAAACGGGGCAGGGGCGTTTCACGTTCGGGGTGACAGAATTGCTCGATGGCATCAACGTCATCATCGTGGCCGTCGGTTTGTTTGCCGTTGGCGAAACACTATGGCTTGCATCGCGAAAATTGCAGCATGACGATGTCTTGAAAATCTCGGACTCGCTGATGATGAGCAAGTCCGATTGGAAACGCTCGTGGAAGCCTTGGCTGCGTGGCGCCTTTCTCGGCTTTCCCATCGGGGCGATGCCGGCAGGCGGCGCCGAAGTTCCGACCTTCCTGTCCTATGCCATCGAGAAGAAACTGTCGGATCATCCGGAGGAGTTTGGGAAGGGGGCCATCGAAGGCGTTGCAGGGCCTGAAGCCGCAAATAATGCGTCCGCGGCTGGCGTCCTCGTCCCCATGCTGGCGCTCGGCCTTCCTACTTCTGCAACAGCCGCCATCATGCTATCGGCCTTTCAAAGCTATGGGATCAATCCCGGGCCGCAATTAATGCAAAGCCAGCCGGAATTGATCTGGGGTCTGATCGCCTCGCTATATATCGGCAATGTCATGTTGCTGGCCCTCAACCTCCCTCTGGTCGGTTTGTGGGTAAAAATTCTCAAGATTCCATCGCCCATGCTCTATGGCGGCATCCTCGTTTTCGCGACGATCGGGACCTATGGCATTTCGCGGTCGGTGATCGATCTTGTCCTTCTTTATGCAGTGGGTGTGCTCGGTTATTTCATGCGCCGGTTCGATTTTCCGACCTCGCCGGTCATCATTGGGATGATCATTGGGCCGTTGCTTGAGCAGGAATTCCGCCGTGCCATGACGATCAGCGCGGGCGACCCGATGATCTTCCTGCAAAAGCCTTTGTCGCTGGTGTTATTGCTCATTGCGCTTGCAGCGGTGGCGCTGCCGCCGATCATCACCCGCATCAGGGGGCGCAAGGCACTGCCTTTCGCCTGATGAAATGCCTGTTGCAGGGGCGGAGGCGCTTAGGCTTTGCGCTTGACCGCGCCGCCCATGCGCTGTCTCATCCCTCACCTAGAAGGGCTTAGGCCCCGGGTTGGCGAAGCCAGCCCATCTTGAATGAATGAGGGGAGATCTCCATGCGTCGTATTTTTGGACTGGCTGCCATGTCCGTTGGCCTTATGGCCGGGGCGGCAACCGCGCAAACCAAATGGGACCTGCCGACGGCTTATCCAGTTGGCAATTTCCACACCGTCAACATGCAGAAGATGGCCGATGCCGTTAAAGCCGGATCGGGCGGTAAGCTCGATATCGTCATTCATCCGAATGGCTCTCTCTACAAGGCGAATGAAATCAAGCGCGCGGTCCAGACGGGCCAAGTGCCAGCAGGCGAAATCCTGATGGTCAATCTTGGCAACGAAAATCCGATTTTCGAAATCGACGGCGTGCCCTTCCTCGCGACCTCCTATGCCGATGCCAAAAAGCTTTATGCGGCGCAGAAGCCCTATGTTGAAAAAGCTCTCGACGCGCAGGGTATGAAATTGCTTTACGCCGTGCCGTGGCCGCCGCAGGGCATCTTCTCAGGCAAGGAAGTCAATTCGACGAAAGACCTCGAGAATGTGCCGTGGCGTGCTTATAGCCCGGCAACCGCACGGATTGGCGAACTTCTCAAAGCGCAGGCTGTCACCGTGCAGGCTGCAGAACTCGCGCAGGCTTTGTCGAGTGGCAAGGTTGTGGCGATGATGACGTCTTCGGCGACAGGTGTCGATTCGAAGGTGTGGGAACAGATCAAGTTCTATTACGACACGCAGGCTTGGGTGCCGAAGAACATGGTCATCATCTCGAAGGCCGCGTTCGACAAGCTCGACAAGGCAACGCAGGATCTGCTCTTGGCCGAAGCCAAGAAGGCCGAAGAAGCCGGCTGGGCCGCGTCTGAGAAAGTCACGACCGATACCAAGGCCACGCTCGCGGCCAATGGCATGAAAGTGCAGCCGCCGTCTGCGGCTTTGAAAGATGGCCTCACCGCTATCGGCAAGACGATGACGGAAGAATGGGAAAAGAAGGCCGGTGCCGATGGCGCTGCGCTGCTCCAGACCTACAGAAAATAAGTTGAGGCGGGGCGGCGCGAGCCGCCCCTTTTCCCATGCGCAAATTTCTCGATCGATTGTACTTCGCAGGTGGCGTTCTCGGCGCCTTCTTCCTCTTTATGACCTGTACGCTGATCCTTATCGCTGTTGCAGGCAGTCTTTTCCGTTTTGTCACACGCAGCCTTGATGAATTTGCCGGCTATTGCATGGCCGCCAGCGCGTTCCTCGCACTCGCCTATACGCTCCGCTCGGGCGAACACATTCGCATGGCGCTGATCCTCCAGATGTTCCACGGCAAGGCGCGCCACGCGCTTGAAGTGCTGGCGACATTGGTTGGCGTAATCTTCTCCGGCTTTATGGCTTATTACAGCGTCAAGCTTTGCGTGGTGAGCTATCAATTGAACGATCTGAGCCAAGGCATCATTCCGCTGCCGCTTTGGATTCCGCAAAGCGCGATGGGGATCGGCTGTACGCTGCTTTTTATCGCCATGGTCGACCGGCTCGTATGCCTCCTGATGGGCTTGCCGGTTCCTGAAGATCAATCGGACGCGCGGACGGATCGCTAATATGGCAGTCGCAATTTTTCTCGCGATCCTGTTCCTGTTGCTTGGCGCAGGGGTTTGGATCGGTCTCTCGCTGATCGGCGTCGCTTGGATCGGCATGGAAATGTTCACGCCGCGTCCTGCGGGCGATGCGATGGCCGTGGCGGTCTTCGGTTCGCTGTCGAGTTGGACGCTGACGGCGCTCCCGCTTTTCATCTGGATGGGTGAAATTCTCTTCCGCTCGAAATTATCGGAAGACATGTTTCGCGCGCTGGCGCCGTGGATGGGCCGTGTACCGGGCCGTCTGTTGCAGACGAATGTGATCGGTTGCGCGATTTTTGCGGCAATATCGGGCTCATCGGCGGCGACATGCGCCACTATCGGCAAGATGACGCTGCCCGAGCTCAAGAAGCGCGGCTATCCGGATGGAATCGCGATCGGCTCGCTCGCGGGCTCTGGCACGCTTGGGCTTCTCATCCCGCCCTCGATCATCATGATCGTCTATGGTGTGTCGGCAGATGTTTCGATTGCGCGCCTCTTCATCGCCGGCGTGATCCCCGGCATCATGCTCGCGCTGTTATTCGGCGGGTATGTCGCGTGGTGGGCGTGGCGCAATCCTTCACTGGTGCCGCAGGACGATTTCGCCGGTCTCGATTTCATGGCGAAGCTGAAGCAATCGGGCGGCCTCATCCCGACGGTGCTTTTGATTGTGGCCGTGCTTGGGTCGATCTATGCCGGGATCGCAACCGCAACGGAAAGCGCGGCCATCGGCGTGGTCGGCGCACTGGTCCTTTCGGCTGTGCAGGGCTCGCTTTCACGTGAAAACTTCTTCGCAGCTCTTTTGGGCGCGACGCGTACCACGACGATGATCATGCTGATCCTCGCGGGCAGTGCGTTCCTCACGATTGCGATGGGCTTTACAGGGCTGCCGCGCGATCTGGCGCTTTGGGTGAAGGAGCAGAATTTCAGTCCGCTGATGCTGATCGCAGCTTTGACGATCTTCTTCGTCATTCTTGGCTGTTTTCTCGATGGGATTTCGATGGTCGTGTTGACCATGGCGGTGCTCTTGCCGATGGTGCAGGCAGCGGGCTTCGATCTCGTCTGGTTTGGCATTTTCATTGTGCTGGTCGTTGAAATGGCACAAATCACGCCACCCGTCGGGTTCAACCTATTCGTGCTACAAGGTATGACGGGACGCAATATTTTCTGGATCGCGAAGGTCTCGCTGCCCTTCTTCTTCCTGATGGTAGTCGCGGTGACGTTGATCGTTGCGTTTCCGGGGCTCGCGACATGGTTGCCGAGCCAGATGTTCGGGGGCTAATCTGATTTTCAAGGCTCCGCTTTTGGGCCGAGCTTTTCGGGGGAGGCCGAAAGGCCAATTAAAACGGGGGATATCCCATGCGCAAACTCTCCATCGCTGGCGCCTTAATGTATGGCGTCGCGGCGTTCATGACGCCGTCTTACGCCCAGACGCCGAAAGACACGGTCGTTATGGCCAAGCAGATCGATGACATCATCTCGCTCGATCCGGCCGAAGCGTTCGAATTTTCGGGCGTCGAAGCGATTGCGAACATGTACGAAAAGCTGATCGCATTCGACATCAAGGACCCATCGAAGCTGTATGGCGATCTCGCAGCCAGTTGGACCATCAGCGACGATGGCAAGACCTACACATTCAAGCTCAAGCCGGGCCTTAAGTTTTCATCGGGCAATGCCATCACGGCTGACGATGTCGCCTATTCGCTGCAGCGTGCGGTGGCACTCAATAAGTCGCCGGGTTTCATCCTCACGCAATTCGGCTTCACGAAGGACAATGTGAAGGACACGGTGAAGGCCACAGGCCCCGATACGGTCGTCATCACAGTCGACAAGCCTTACGCGCCGACCTTCTTCCTCAACTGCCTGACAGCCGCAGTAGCGTCGGTCGTCGATTCCAAAATCGTGAAAGCGAATGAAAAGGATGGCGATTGGGGCAATGCGTGGCTGAAGCAGAATTCGGCTGGCTCAGGTGCCTATGCGTTGCGCACCTGGAAGGCGAATGAGCAATACACGATGGAAGCCAATCCAAACTGGAAGGGTGGTGCGCCGAAGAACAAGCGCGTCGTCGTTCGTCATATTCCGGAAGCGGCGTCGCAGCGCCTTCTTCTCGAGAAGGGCGATGTCGATTATGCGCGCAACCTGACGAAGGATCAGCTCGCTGCGGTGAAGGCCAATGCCAACATCGTCATCGATCGCGGCCCCAAGGGTTACATCCTCTATCTCGGCCTCAACCAAAAGAATCCGAACCTCGCCAAGCCGGAAGTGCGCGAGGCGCTGAAATATCTGGTCGATTATAGCGGCATTGAAAAGAACATCGTCGAAGGCACCTATGCGCCGCACCAGACCTTCTTGCCGAAGGGCTTCCTCGGTGCGATCGACGACCAGCCGTATAAGCTCGATGTCGCCAAGGCGAAGGAATTGCTTGCCAAGGCCGGCTTGCCAAACGGCTTTACGGTCACGATGGATGTGCGTTCGATTCCGCCGATCACCGACATCGCACAGGCGATCCAGTCTACGTGGGGGCAGGCGGGCGTGAAGCTTGAGCTTCTCCCCGGCGATGGCAAGCAGACGCTGACCAAGTATCGTGCGCGTCAGCATGACATCTATATTGGCCAGTGGGGCCCTGATTATCAGGATCCGCACACCAATGCTGACACGTTCGCCATCAACACCGACAATTCGGACGATGCGAAGAGCAAGCCGCTGGCATGGCGTAATGCTTGGGCGATCCCGGATATGACCAAGGTCACGCAGGCCGCGGTGCTCGAGCGCGATCCGGACAAGCGCAAGAAAATGTATGAGGATCTGCAGCGTGAACACATGAAGGTTTCGCCCTTCGTGATCATGTTCCAGCAGACGGAAGTGGCGGCTCGCCGTAAGAATGTCGATGGTCTGGTGATCGGCCCGAACAGCGACACGAACCTCTACGCCAATATCGTGAAGAACTGATCTTCGCGGATATGACCGGCGGCCGGGCGGTTTCCGCCCGGCCGTCCTCTGTTATATCGAGGTGAATTTTGGCTTCAGTGCGCAGCACGACAAAACTCGTATCGACGGAGCTGACAAGTTTCGCGATTACTTTGCTTGGGCTTTTGCTGGTGACTTTTCTGATCGGGCGGGTGATCCCGATCGATCCGGTTCTGGCGGCGGTGGGCGATCGTGCGCCAGCCGATGTATACGAGCAGGCGCGCATTGCGCTTGGGCTCGACAAGCCGCTGTGGCAGCAATTTCTGACCTATCTCGGGCAAGTGGCACGCGGCGAATTCGGCACGTCGGTGATGACGTCTAATCCGGTGATCGTCGATATCAAGCGCGTGTTTCCCGCAACATTGGAACTTGCCACCCTTGGCACACTGATTGGCGTTTCACTCGGCATCCCGCTCGGTGTGGCGGCGGCCGTTTATAAGGGGCGGTGGCCCGATAATCTAGTCCGTATTCTGGGGCTCTTCGGCTATTCGATCCCGGTCTTTTGGCTTGGGTTGATGGGGCTTCTTTTATTTTACGCCCACCTGGGTTGGGTCGGCGGGCCGGGCCGCGTATCGGTCGCGTTTGACGATCTTGTGACGGCGAAGACAGGCGTGTTGATCGTTGATGCCATTCTCGAAGGAGAATGGGAGGTTGCGCGCGATGCGTTCTCCCATCTCATCCTACCTGCCAGTGTGCTCGGCTTTTTCAGTCTTGCTTACATCAGCCGCATGACGCGCAGCTTCATGATCAGTGAATTGTCGCAAGCTTATGTCTTGACCGCGCGGGTGAAGGGTGCGTCCGAGACGCGGGTGATCTGGCGCCACGCGCTGCGCAATGCAGCTGCGCCGCTCGCGACCGTTATTGCCTTGTCCTATGCAGGGCTTCTTGAAGGCTCGGTGCTAACAGAAACGATCTTTGCGTGGCCGGGTCTTGGCCGCTACATAACCGCCTCGCTCCTGCAAGCGGACATGAATGCTGTTCTGGGCGGCACGGTTGTCGTCGGCGTTGTATTCATCTCGCTCAATCTGTTCGCCGACATTATGGCGCGCGTATTCGATCCGAGGACACGATGAGTGCCGTGACGTCTCAGACTTGGCGCGATTGGCTTCTCAGCGAAGCGCCGCAATCACGCGCGCAAGCGCGGGCCGGACAAGTGTATCGCCGCTGGCGCGGTTTCACGCAGAATTGGCTTGGCGTGGTGGGACTTGTCATCGTGCTGACATTAATCGGCATGGCCATCTTCGCACCTTGGATCGCTCCTTACGATCCTTTGGCACAGAACCTGTCGCAGCGTCTGCAACCTATTTCATGGCAGCATTGGTGCGGCACGGATTCGCTCGGGCGCGATATCTTCAGCCGTATTGTCTATGGATCGCGCGTGACGCTGTTGATCGTCGGATTGGTCGTAGTGACGGTTGGCCCGCTCGGCCTCATTCTCGGCTGCGTGGCGGGATATTATGGCGGTGTTGTCGACCGTATCCTGATGCGCGTGACTGATGTCGTGCTCGCTTTCCCAAAGCTCATTCTGGCGCTGGCTTTCGTTGCGGCGCTCGGGCCAGGGCTTGAGAATGCCATCATCGCCATTGCGATCACTTCATGGCCACCTTATGCGCGCGTGGCACGCACCGAGACGATGGTGATCCGCAATTCCGATTATATAGCCGCAGTGAAATTGCAGGGCGCATCGTCGTTCCGCATCATTATGCTGCATGTTGTGCCACTTTGTGTGCCTTCCGTCATCGTGCGCTCGACGCTTGACATGGCGGGTGTAATTTTGACGGCAGCAGGCTTAGGTTTCCTTGGCCTGGGCGCGCAACCGCCGACGCCCGAATGGGGCGCGATGATTGCAGCCGGCCGCGAACAGATTTTCGATCAATGGTGGGTGGCAACCTTTCCGGGGCTGGCCATCTGCATCGTTGCTCTGGGTTTCAACCTGTTGGGAGACGGTGTGCGTGACGCGCTGGATGCCCGATGAGCGACATTCTTCTGAACGTCGAAGATCTCCGCGTCCGTTTTCCGGGACTCAATGGTTATACGGATGCCGTGCGCAGCCTGTCCTTTTCTTTGGGACGCGAGCGTCTTGGCATTGTTGGGGAATCCGGTTCGGGCAAATCAATGACAGGGCGGGCGATCCTCGATCTCGTGCCGCCGCCGGGCGAAGTCACGGCGAAGCGGATGGAGTTCATGGGGCTCGATCTTCTGACGATGCCGCATCGCGAGCGTCGCGCGTTGCGTGGCGCACGCATGTCGATGGTGATGCAGGATCCGAAATATTCGCTCAATCCTGTGATGACGGTGGGCGAACAGATTGCCGAGACATGGCGGATCCATAATCCGGGCGAAAGCCGACAGGCGCGCGAGCGAGCGCTTGCAATGCTCGATGCGGTGCGTATTCGGGATCCGAAACATGTCTACGATCTCTATCCGCATGAAGTCTCGGGCGGGATGGGTCAGCGCGTGATGATCGCGATGGTGCTTGTGGCTGATCCCGACCTCATCATTGCGGATGAACCGACATCTGCGCTCGATGTCACCGTGTCGATGCAGGTGCTTGCCATTCTCGACGATCTCGTCGCCCAGCGTGGGCTGGGGCTTATCTTTATCAGCCACGATCTCGATCTCGTCCGTTCGTTCTGCGACCGTGTGATCGTCATGTATGGCGGTGCGGTGATGGAGACGTTGAACGCGCGCGATCTCGACCACGCACAGCACGCCTATACTAAAGGACTTCTGAATTGCCTGCCGCGGCTCGATCGCGTGGATGCCAATCTGCCAGTCTTCACGCGCGATCCGGAGTGGTTGAAATGACAGATCGTGCTCTCGATGTTCGTGATCTCGTGGTGCGCTATTCGGGCCGTGCGGTGGTGGATGGTGTCTCGTTTTCACTCAATAAGGGCGACAGTTTCGGTATTGTAGGGGAGTCCGGCTCGGGCAAGTCGACCGTTCTGCGCGCGATTGCGGGGCTTGCAACCGATCGCAGCGGCACGATCGAGGTGGCGGGGCAAATGCTGGGCGCTAAGCGCGATCTCGCTTTCTGCCGTCTCGTGCAAATGGTGTTTCAAGACCCGTTCGGGAGTTTGCATCCCAAGCAGACGGTCGATCGCGCACTCGCCGAGCCGATTGCTATTCATGGTCTTGGCGATGGCGAGCGACGGATTCAGGAAGCTCTCGAAGCCGTCGGTCTCGGGCGCGGCTTCCGCTTCCGTTATCCGCATCAACTCTCAGGCGGACAACGCCAGCGCGTTGCGATTGCGCGCGCGTTGATCTTGGAGCCGAAGATCTTGTTGCTAGACGAACCGACGTCTGCGCTCGATGTCTCGATCCAAGCGGAAGTTCTCAATCTTTTGAAGCGGCTCGCAGCAGAGCGCGGCATGACGATGCTGCTTGTCAGCCATAATCTCGCCGTCGTTGCCCATATGTGTGAGCGCATTGCCGTTATGCAGAGCGGCCTCTTCGTCGAGGAGGCACCGTCGAGCCGCTTTCGCAGCTTGAAAGCCGAGCATTCCTACACGCAAACCCTTCTCGATGCCTCCGGAGGGTTTCGGCGGGGACTAGCCGAAGGGATTGGTGGGTAAAGAGGCAATCGCATAACTCTTATGCATTTGAGTTGTAGCTGAATTCGTTCTTACGGCTCAAAAATTTATCGAAAGCTCGAAAATGGAATAAATTGAAGCCTGTGATATATCTCAATCTTTGAAACACTAAATTTCTACGAGAGTTTTAGGTCTTTCATGCTGCTTGCAACGCAATATGCCTGTTTTGGGCCTTCAACTGCTGAAACCCGAATTGACGTTCAACGCACACAGCGCAATCTTTCCCTTACGTATCCTCGCGGAACGGGAAAGCCAAATTGTCCTACCAGAGTATTTCTCTCGAGCATTTACCGACGCGCGCCAAGGGTGTCGTAACGGAAGTCTGCGAACTGTTCAAATGTGCCGAACAGCACAAGTCGACGGTCGAGGTTCTGATGATCTACCTCTTGGTTGGAGGGCGATGCTTTGCCGAATCGACGCCGGAATTCCCCGTGGTTAGCCCTTCCAGCTTGCGTGACCTGAGCTCTCTGACGGGCCTCCACCGGGAGACATTGCGTCGCCGCATGGCAGATGCCGAGGCGCTTGGGCTCGTCCAGCGGATTTCGGGTGGCTATGTCGTCGCGGATGTCGAGCGCTGGACGCGTGCCGTACGCATCTTCCGCCGCGAAGGTTGAAACGGCCCCGCAGCCGGTTGCATCCGCCCTGCCGATAGGGGATGACGGTCTCCTCACGATTCGAGGAAACCTCAATGTTCGAGACCACGCTTGCTGGAAGTCTGCCAAAGCCATCTTGGCTTGCCGAGCCTGAGATGCTCTGGGCGCCGTGGAAACTTGAGGGCGCAGCCCTTGAGGAAGCCAAGCGTGACGCCACCATCTTGGCGCTCAAGGAACAGGAAGACGCCGGGATCGACATCGTGACCGAAGGCGAGCAAGCGCGGCAGCATTTTGTTCACGGTTTCCTCCACCGCGTCGCTGGCGTCGATTTCGACAAGCGCGTGAAGATGGGCATCCGCAACAATCGCTATGAGGCTTTGGTGCCGACGGTGACTGACAAGCTCACCCGCATGGGCCCAGTCCATTCCTTCGAAGCGAAAATCGCGCGGGCCCACACCAAGAAGAAGTTGAAATTCACGCTGCCGGGACCGATGACGATCATCGATACAATTGCTGATGGCTATTATGGCGATCGCGTGAAGATGGCTTTTGCCTTCGCGGAATTACTGAACGAGGAAGCGCGCGAATTGCAGGCGCTCGGCATCGATGTCATCCAATTCGATGAGCCGGCCTTCAACGTCTACATGAAGGAAGTGACCGAATGGGGTGTAGCGGCGCTCGAGCGTGCGGCCCAGGGCCTTACCTGCACGACCGCCGTTCACATCTGCTATGGCTATGGCATTGAGGCGAATGTGAAATGGAAAGAAACGCTCGGCGCCGAATGGCGGCATTATGAAGAGACGTTTCCGGCGCTTGCAAAAAGCAGCATTCAGCAGGTGTCACTCGAATGCGCCAATTCGAAGGTGCCGATGGAGTTGATGAGCCTTCTCAAAGGCAAGGACGTACTCGTCGGCGCGATTGATGTCGCGACGCAAGAGGTCGAGACGCCTGAGCAGGTTGCGTCTGTGATTCGCGCGGCCATGCAATATGTGCCGAAAGAGCGAATCTTTCCTTGCACCAATTGCGGGATGGCGCCGCTGCCGCGCCCCATCGCCATGGCGAAGTTGAAGGCGCTCGCCGATGGTGCAGCCCTGATGCGAAAAGAGGTCGGTGCGTGATCCGCGCCGTTGCTACGCTTTCTCTTCTAGGCGCAGCCTTGGCTGCTGCGCCCGCTGGCGCGCAGAAAAAGCCGCCGCAAGCCGATCTCGAACAATGTGCGCGGTGCCATGGCGATGAGGGTATTGCGCGCGACACAGAAGTGCCCAATCTTGCAGGGCAAAACGAAGCCTATTTAGTCAACCAGTTGCGGGCCTTCCGGTCTGGCGCACGCCGCCACCCGGACATGCGTTTTATGTCAAGAACCATGACGGACGCCGAAATTGAGGCTTATGCAGCCTATTATACGGCGCTCAAACCCTAACGGGAGAGGCCATGAATATTTTGTTCGTGCATCAGAATTTTCCGGGGCAATACAAACATCTCGCGCCGGCATTGGCGCAACTTGGCCATCGGTGCATGGCGCTGACAATCAACAAGCCGCCAGCAAAAATTCCCGGTATCGATGTCATCGGTTACCGGCCACAGCGCGGGTCGACACCCAACATCCATCCCTTTGCGGCAGATTTCGAAACGAAAGTCATTCGCGGCGAGGCGGCTGGGCTCGCGGCGATTGAATTGCGTAAGCGCGGCTTTAAGCCTGACATCATCATCGGCCATCCCGGCTGGGGTGAGACGTTGTTTCTGCGCGATGTGTTTCCGCAAGCGCGCATGTTGTTATTCATTGAATTCTATTATCGCACGCAAGGTGCCGATATGGGGTTCGATCCTGAGTTTCCCGATGATGGCTTCGCCTCCCATGCACGTTTGCGCGCGAAGAATGCGAACAATATTCTCGCGCTCGAAACAATGGATTGGGGGGTTTCGCCGACGCAGTTTCAAGCCGATACCGTGCCCGGTCTTTATCGCCCGCGCATCAGTGTGATTCATGATGGGATCAATACCCAGCATGTGCAGCCTATGCCGGATGCGTTTTTGGAGGTTGGACCTGACAAGCGTCGACTTACGGCCGCCGATGAGGTCATCACTTTCGTCAATCGCAATCTCGAACCGCACCGCGGTTGGCACAGTTTCATTCGTGCTTTGCCGGAAATCCAGCGTCAACGCCCCGATGCGATCACGCTGATCGTCGGCGGCGATGGTGTCTCTTATGGGCGCGCGCCGAAAACCGGAAGCTGGAAGGAACACTATCTCAATCAGGTGAAGGGTGAGCTCGACATGAGCCGCATCCATTTTATGGGCAATATCGGCTATGGCGATTTTCTCTCGCTGCTCGCTATATCGAGCGTCCATGTCTATCTGACTTACCCATTTGTTCTGTCGTGGTCGCTGATTGAGGCGATGGCGATGGAGTGTTTGATCGTTGGTTCTGACACCGCGCCAGTGCGTGAGGTGATCCGCCATGGTGAGAATGGATTGCTGGTGGATTTCTTCGACACCAGGGCGATGGCCGTGACGGTGGCAGAGGCGCTCGCCAACCGTGCAGCGCTCGGTGCGCTCAGGCAGCAGGCGCGGCGCGATGCTGTCGCGGGGTACGATCTGCAGTCTGTCTGCTTGCCGGCGCAATTGCAGCTCGTGGAGGATGTGGCAGCGGGGCGGACGCCGCAGGCGTGAGCCTGTCGGCGAGCGCGCAAATGCGCTAGGGTCCGATTCATGTTTTGTATGGAGCCGCCTATGATCCGTCTTGCTCTAGCCCTGTCGCTTGCAGTTTTCTTTAGTTTTGCCGTACTTCCTGCCCAAGCGCAGCAGGGTGCTGCCTCGCCAGCAGCGCCGTCGAAAGTTGCCGCGACACCCGATGGCACCTGCAAGAAGGTCTATGTGCAAAAGAAGAGCGCGCGCACGGGCAATTATGTCCACGTGCCGCGCCAGAAATGTTCCTGATCAGCCTTTCGGGCGCCAATCGACTTTCAGCGATTTCGTCGCACCGGCATCAAAGCCGGTTTGAACCTCGATGAAGCCAGCCTCGGGCGGGCCGAAGCTACCATCGGGGCGCGCGAAGAACAGATCGGTGTCGCGCACGGGAATAGTGAGCGTCACCGTCTTGCCCGGTGCGATCGAGGCGCGGGCAAAACCTTTGAAATCGCGCACAGGCCGAGAAATGCGCGCATTCTTCTGCCGCAAGAACAGCATGATTTGCGCGGTGCCTTGCACGCTGCCTGTATTCTTCACATCCACGCTGACCAGCATCACATCGCCGGGGCGAACAACAGGTTTGTCGACGCGCGGGGCCGATGCCTCGAATTTCGTCCAAGTAAGACCGTAGCCGAACGGATAGAGTGGGGTCGATGCAACATCGAGCCAAGTGCTTGTATAGGGCTGCGGCTTATCTCCCGCTGGGCGGCCCGTCGGCAATTGATCGTGGTAGATCGGAATCTGGCCGACATTGCGCGGGAAGGTAACGGGCAGGCGGCCCATCGGTTCAATCTCGCCGAAAAGAAGGCGTGCGACGGCCATGCCGCCCATCGTGCCCGGATACCATGCTTCGACAATGGCGGGCGCTTCGTTATGGAGATCTTCGATCGTGAGCGGACGGCCATTCATCAATACGACCGCCGTTGGCTTACCGAGCGCGAGTACGGCGCGCGCCAGGGCCATCTGATCGCCCGGCAAATTGAGATTGGAGCGGCTCGCTGCTTCGCCACTCATCGTCGACTTCTCGCCGAGTACTAAAACCACAGCTTCTGCTTTTGCAGCTGTGCGCACCGCCGCAGCAATATCCTCGCTCGATGAACGGGCCACCGTGCCGCCTGTGGCGTGCATGAGTTCAGCAAGCGGGACGAGGCGCTTGATGCCGTCATGCACCGTCACCGCTTCGTCGGGATCGCCATTGCCCGCCCACGGGCCGAGCGTGTCGGCTTTTGCATTGGCGAGCGGGCCGATCACTGCGATGCGCTGCAATTTGTTGGAGAGCGGCAGCACATTGTCGTTCTTTAGGAGAACGAGCGATTTCTCCGCCAGCGCTTGCGCTGCGGCGCGATGTTCGGGCAGGGCCATGACAACGGCTTCGCGCGCAGGATCGCTGCGGCCATAAGGATTGTCGAACAGGCCGAGTTCTTCCTTAGCCGTCAGAATGCGGCGCACGGCTGTGTCGATGGCCTTTTGTGCAATGGCACCAGACTTTACGAGTTTCGGCAGATCGGTAATGAAATTCTTGCCTTGCATGTCGATGTCGACACCGGCGCGCAAAGCCAGAAGAGCAGCTTCTGCCGGATCGTCGGCAACGCCATGATTGACGAGTTCGCCAATAGCGCCGAAATCGCTGACGACGATGCCTTTAAATCCCCAATCCTTGCGCAGCGTGCCTTCGATCAGCTTTTCATTGGAAACACCCGGCACGCCATCGACAGTGTTGAACGCTGTCATCATGCATTTGACGCCGGCATCGACAGCTGCCTTGAATGGCGGCAGGTGCACTTCGCGGAAGGCGCGTTCAGAGAGTTCGGTACCGGAATAATCGCGCCCGCCTTCCGTGGCGCCATTGCCAGCAAAATGTTTTGCGCAGGCGAGAACGCTGTCGGGCGCGGTGAGCGAAAGTCCCTGCATGCCGCGTACACGCGCTGCGGCGATGCGGCTGCCCCACCACGTGCTTTCGCCGGGGCCTTCGACGATGCGGCCCCAGCGCGGATCGCGCGTGACATCGAGCATCGGCGCGAAAATCCAGTTCACACCGGCGGCAGATGCTTCGCGCGCGGCGACGCGGTCGGCTTGCTCGATGGCTGCGAGATCGAAGCTGGCGGCTTGGCCGAGCGGGACTGGAAAGACGGTCCGATAGCCATGCAACACGTCGTAACCCAGGAGCAGCGGAATCCCGAGACGTGTCTTTGTGACAGCAAGCCGTTGCAGATTGCGTGTGTATTCGGCGCCATAGACATTGAACAGGCCGCCGACCTCACCTTTGAGCAGCGCCTGTTCGACATCCTGCGTCGCATAGGGGCCGGTGACGGCGTGGTGGCCCGAAAGGAGATTGAGCTGGCCGATCTTCTCCTCCAGCGTCATCTGGCTGAGGAGCTTCTCGACGCGCGGCGATTGGGCCGATGCGCCTGAGAGCGCGACCGAGGCCATGAGGGGGAGTGCGGCTAGGCCGGAGAGGCAGCGGGCAAGGGTCATCGTCACGGGCGCAAATTAGGGTTGGAGGATCAGAAATGACCCTAAAGCAGCGCTTAAGTCGCTGCAACGGAGCCGCTGCCGCAGGATTGCAGCATTGGGCGCATAAAAAAGACCCCTACGGGCGGTGGTGAAGCGTTCCAGGCGGGCGTTTGGCCATGGACGCGCCGTCGGCATTCTCTAATATCCTCAAGACTCAACAATGCGAGGCAGGATATGCAGGCGGTCGAGGATTGGACTGTCGATCAGGTGCGGGAGGGGCTCGAAGAGGGCAGCATCATGCTGGTGGATGTCCGCGAAGAGCATGAATGGGACGCGGGCCACATCCCGGGTTCGATCCTTCTGCCGCTCTCTTTTCTCGATCCCGCTGCGTTGCCGGATCTCGATGGTCGCCAGTTGGTGCTAAGCTGCCGCTCAGGCAAACGTTCGCTTACGGCGGCGGCGCTCTTGCAGGAGGCAGGGCTTCCCGCCCATGCCCATCTCGCCGGCGGCTTCCTCGATTGGGTCGGCCAGGGTGGGCCTGTCGAAACCGGTCTCTGATTTAGTCACTACGCATCCAAGGAACGGGCATTCTCATGGCTCTCAAAAAGTTCGGTGTCGGACAGCCGCTCAAGCGCGTCGAAGACAAGAAATTCATCACAGGCAATGGCCAATATCTCGCCGATGTGCAGCCTGATCGCGCACTCGTCGGTTATGTGCTGCGCAGCCCGCACGCGCATGCTGATTTCGACATTGGCGATCTCACGACAGCGCGCGGCATGAAGGGTGTGAAACTCATTCTGATCGCGTCCGATATTGAGCATCTCGGCGATGTGCCCTGTCTTGCGGCGCTCCCTAATAAGGATGGTTCGCAGAGCTTCGTGGCTCATACGCCAGTGCTTTGCAAAAAGACGGTGAAGCATGTCGGCGATGCGGTGGCGTTCATCGTCGCCGAAACGATCGACCAAGCCAAGGATGCGGCAGAAGCCATCCCCGTGCACTACAGCGACCGCCCGGCCATGGCCGATCTGCGCAAGGCGATCACCAAAGGCGCGCATCATGTGTGGGAAAAAGCGCCCGGCAATCTCGCGCTCGACACGGAGATGGGCGACAAGACCAAGGTCGACGACATTTTCGCGAAAGCTGACCGCGTTGTTGCGATCGACATCGAGAATAACCGCCTTATCACCAATTATATGGAAACGCGCGGTGCAATCGGCGAGTATGATTCCGCGACCAAGCAATTCACACTGACGATCTCAAGCCAAGGCGTGCACGGTGTGCGCGACACGGTGGCGGCGAAGTGCATGAAGATTTCGCCCGACAAGCTGCGCGTCATCACCCCCGATGTTGGTGGCGGATTTGGTACCAAGACCTTCTCCTACCGTGAATATCCGTTGGTACTTGAAGCGGCGAAGCGGCTGAAGCGTCCGGTGAAATGGATCGCCGATCGCGGCGAACATTTTATTGGCGACGCACAGGGCCGCGATAATCTTGCGCGTGCCGAAGTAGCGCTCGATAAGAGCGGTAAGTTTCTCGCTATGCGTTTCGATATTGTTGGTAATCTGGGCGCTTATGCTTCGCAATATGGGCCTTATATTCCTTATCTCGGCGCGACGATGGTGACAGGCGTTTATGCAACCAAGCACATTCACGTGCGCGTGCGCTGCGTCTATACCAATACCATGCCGGTCGATGCCTATCGTGGTGCAGGACGGCCGGAAGCGGCCTATCTGCTTGAACGCCTTGTTGATCGCGTTGCGCGCGAGACGGGCATCAAGCCGGATGTCATTCGCAAGAAGAATTTCATCACACCCGCGCAAATGCCTTACAAGACGCCTGTCGGCGACCGCACCTATGATACAGGCGATTTCGTCCAGCATATGGATCACGCGATGCAATCGGCCGATTGGAACGGTTTCAAGGATCGCCTGAAAACATCGAAGAAGAACGGAAAGCTGCGCGGCATCGGGCTTGCGACCTATATCGAATGTACGGCATGGGGCAGCGGCGAAGATGTCGAAATTCGTCTCGAAACCGATGGCACTGTGACGATCTTCTCCGGCACGCAATCGAATGGGCAGGGCCATGCAACGGCCTATGCCCAATTTGCCTCGCAGCATCTCGATCTGCCGCTCGACAAGATCCGCGTCATTCAGGGTGACACCGATGTCGTTGCGACTGGCAATGGCACTGGCGGTTCGCGCTCCATTCCGGTCGGTGGCGTCTCAACCTCGATTGCGGCGAAGAACCTTTCGGAGAAGATTAAGGAACTCGCTTCAGGCAAGCTCGAGGCGAGTGTCAAGGATCTCGAAATTGCCGATGGCGCGGTGCGCGTGGTTGGTACCGACAAGCGCATCACCTTCACGGAGATTGCCAATCTGCCGGGCGCGACTGAAGATAAGCGCAAGGCCTCTGGCGATTTTGTGCCGCCGGATGCGACCTATCCGAATGGTACGCATATCGCCGAAGTTGAAATCGATCCCGATACGGGTGTGACAGAGATCGTACGCTATACGATCTGTGACGATTTCGGCATTGCAGTGAATCCTTTGCTGCTGGCCGGGCAAGTGCATGGCGGCATTGTGCAGGGCGTCGGACAAGCCTTGTTTGAGCGCGTCGTGTTCGACGAGCAGGGTCAGCTCATCACGGCGAGCTTCATGGATTATTGCATGCCGCGCGCCGACAATGTGCCGTCCTTCCATTTCGAAACGAAGAACGTGCCCTCGACCACTAATCCGCTCGGCATCAAGGGTGCGGGCGAGGCGGGTTCGATCGGTTCATGCCCGGCGGTCATGAATGCTATCGTTGACGCGCTCGACCGCGCCTATGGCGTGCGCGACATCGATATGCCGGCAACACCGCAGCGTGTCTTCGAGATTGTTGCCAAAGCAAAGCTTGCAGCGGCCGCGTAAGCGCGTTCATCATTTCAACATGAATCGTGGCGATCCTTCGCCGCGTTCTAATCGAAAGGGATTTAACATGAAGCGAATTGTTATTGCGGGTCTTGCTCTGGCGCTCGGTGCCGGTGCCGTTGTGGCGCAGGATGCCATTTCTCAACGGCGCGACATCATGAAGGGCGTTGGTGCTGCAACGCGCGATCCGGGTGCGATGTTGAAGGGCGAACAGCCTTTCGATCTCGCCAAGGTACAAAAGTCGCTCGCTACCTATGCGGATACGGCAAGGACGATGCCTGGCCTTTATCCGGCGGGCACGCAAACGGGCGGCGATACGTCCGCGTCTCCCAAGGTCTGGGAAGATGCGGCGGGCTTCAAGGCGGCGTTCGACAAATTCGCGGCCGACTCGAATGCAGCGGCAGCCGCCATTAAGGACGAAGCCAGTTTTAAGGCCAATTTTCCGAACGTTCTGCGGAATTGCGGTTCTTGCCACGAAGTCTACCGTCTGAAGAAAGGCTAATTCGATCATGCGGCGCGGCGCCGCGCTTGGCTTGGCACTGGGCACGCTCGCTTTAGGCGGTGTGCTCGGCTTTTTTCTGCTCTCCGCACCTCAGACGTGGCGTATAGCGCGCGGCGCGACCATCGTCGCGGACAAGCGGGCGCCCGATCTTGCCAATGGTGCACGCATTTTCGATGCAAGCGGTTGCGCCTCGTGTCACGCAACGCCCGGGCAGGACGATCGCGTGCGGCTTGGCGGTGGGCTCGCTTTCCATACGCCATTCGGCACGATGAATGCACCGAACATCTCGCCGGACCCCACGGCAGGTATCGGAAATTGGACGCTCGGTGATTTTGCACGCGCCATGCGTGAAGGCGTGTCGCCGCAAGGGCGGCACTATTATCCGGCTTTTCCCTACACATCCTATCAGCGGATGACGCCGGACGATGTGGCCGATCTTTTCGGCTACATCAAATCCCTCCCCAAGGTTGCTGACGCTTCGAAACCGCAACAGATGAATTTTCCTTTCAACATCACGCGCGGTTTGGGTTTATGGAAACTAGCCTTTCTCGATGGCAAGGCGTTCACGCCCGATCCGGCGCGCGATGTGCAATGGAATCTCGGTGCGTACCTCGTGAACGGCCCCGGCCATTGTGCGGAATGTCATTCGCCTCGCAATGTGGCGGGCGCGGTCGTGCCTTGGCAAAGATTTACCGGTGGCCCTGATCCCGAGGGCAGGGGCTTCGTGCCGAACATCACGCAAGCGCCGAATGGGCTGGCGAAATGGTCGGCATCGGACATCGCCGAATTGCTGAAAACGGGGTTCACGCCGGACTACGATTCCGTCGGCGGCTCGATGGCGCCCGTCATCAAGAACACGTCGCGGCTGTCCGATGCCGATCGTGCGGCCATGGCCGCTTACATCAAATCGCTGCCGCCGATTGAAACGCCGCCGCGTCCGAAGAAAGCGCAGTAAAAGGGACGTCTGAGCGGCGTTACGTCGGTTGGAAAAATGCACTGCACTTTTCGGGATGGGGCATTGTTGGCCCATCACCTTGTCCGAAAACCGCTTCGCACTTTTCGGGATGATGGGTTAGTCCATCACGGCCGCTTTGAGGATGCAGATCATCGTTGCGTGCGCCGGTTTTTTCGCCGCGTTGCGGACGATATGCGGCCGGTCACAGCGATAGCGGATCGTCTCGCCCGCTTTCACAGTCTCGACTTCGCCGTTGATCTCGACTTCCAATTCGCCTTCCATCACCGAGAGCGCCTCGACGGAGCCGCGCTGATGGGCGTCGCTTTCAAGCACGCCGCCGGCTTCTGCGATCAGATCGTAGGTTTGCAGCCATTCGACCGTCTTGATCCAACCGGTGATTGCGAGTTTCACCTTGCCGTCGTCGGAGACCAGCAGCGGCGTGTCGCCGCGCGAAACCTTCTCGATGAAGGGTTCGTCCTCGCTTGATGACAAGACGCGGTCGATCGAAACGTCGAGAGCCTGCGACAGACGCCAGATGGTCGCCAGCGTCGGATTGGTCTCGTTGCGTTCGATTTGGCTGATGATGGATTTGGCGACGCCGGATTGTTCGGCGAGTTCGCTCAGGGATAAGTTATAGGCCTTCCGCAAGCGCTGGACCGTCTTGCCGAGCTGGCCCGATAGGGCCTGTGCGCCGGTCTCAAGGTCACGTGACCGCTCTTTGCCTTCGATACCCATCCGGTGAATTACCTCTTCCCCACAGCGGCGGGACCGCCTATGCGTGCTGGGTCTGCTTCTCTCACGCTCTTTGCGTGAGATGCAAGCCATAGGGGCGGGGCAGGCGGGGGAAGACGGGGACGACCGCCGATGGGCGTGATCAATGTGATCGATCGTGAGGGCAAGACCCACACGCTGGAGGCCCTTGAGGGCTGGCGGATCATGGAAATCATCCGCGATTGGGGCCTGCCGATGGAAGGCCTCTGCGGGGGGGCCGCGGAATGCGGCACCTGCCATGTCTTCGTCGCACCGGAATGGCTGCCCAAACTCTTTCCGGCACGCGATGAGGAAGAAGCTCAACTCGACCAATTGCCCATCGTTGAAACGAATTCTCGCCTCTGCTGTCAGATCCTCTACACCGAAGAACTCGACGGGCTCACCGTCACGCTGGCACCCGAGACTTAATCGCGCGCCCGACGGGCCGCTAGAAGCGCCATGGCGCCAAAGGCGACAACCCCTAGGGCGAACGAGACCCAGAGCATCGCTTGCGGGCCGAGCGAAGCCAATCCGAGAGCGAAGACGGGCGGGGCGGCGGCCTTGATTGCGAGCGCAGGCGCTGCGAGCAGGCCCAATGTGCGGCCATAACCTTCGCGGCCAAAAAGCGAGAGCGCAACGATACCGCGCGCGATCGTCACGAGCCCGTTCGAGGCGCCATAAACAATCCCGTAGATCATCGCCGCGCCGGGTGAGACCGTCACGGCGAGTAAGATCAAGAAGGCCATAGGCAACAGCGCCGTGGCGACAAGGCCAAGCCCGATGGCGGAGAGACGGCGGCCGAACAGCAATTCCATAATTCGTGCGCCGACCTGCGCAGGGCCGACAAGGGCTGCCGCGGCGACGGCCTGTTCTTCTGTCAGTCCCAAAAGATCGAGCAGACCGACGACATGGACGGAGAGGGCCGAAGTCGGAAATCCATGCGCGGCGATCACCAGCGCAAATAGAATGAAGGCCGTGCGCCGCGCCGCCTTGTCGGTCAGCGGCGGTTTTTCCTGCAGCGTTTCGCTCGTCTGTTTTTCTGCTGCGGGCGGTGGCTCGTGTTCCAGCGGGCCGGGCAGGCCGAACCGGTGCAGAGGCGCGCAGATGAACAGAAGAAAACCGGCATACATCCAAGCGGTCTGCCGCCAATCGTAGGATTGCAGCAGAAACAGTGTCAGCGGCCAAAACACGGTTGAGGCGAAACCGCCCGGCAAGGTCAGAAACGAAATGGCGCGTCGCGTGCGCGCCGGTGCATCGCCCGAAATGCGTGAGAGGGTCGCAAAAGCTGGATCGTAAAGACTTGCTGCCATCGCGCAACCGATGATGGCCCACGCTGCGGCATAAATGATTTCATGTCTGGCGCTGGCCAGAAGGGCAAGGCCTGCTGCGCCGATGAGCGAACCGATCGTCATCGTGAAGCGACCGCCGTAGCGGTCGATCAGACGGCCGAAGAAAGGTGACCAGAGTCCAGAGCCCACCAGCGCCAGCGAATAGCCCCCATAAATGACGAGATCCGACCAGCCCGTCTCGCGGGCGATGCGCGGACCCCAAAGTGCAATCGCATAAAATAAAGCACCCCATGCGATGATCTGTGTCACGGAGAGGACGAGGAGTGCGCGGTTCAGGGGGCTCAGCGCCATTGTCTAATCGGTTGTCGCGTCTTGTGAGCGGCGCTCGGCGATGCCGAGCTGCCTTTCGCGATAGACAATGAATAGGCCAGCAGCGATGACGATGCCAGCGCCAATGAGGACGGCGGGCACGGGTACATCGCCGAAGACGATATAGCCAAATAGCGTCGCCCAGATGAGCGTCACATATTCAAACGGGGCGACCACCGAGACCGGCGCAAAGCGAATGCTTGCCGTATGCAGAATCTGTCCGATGCCGCCGAGAAATCCAGCAAGTACAAGCAATCCGAATTGTGTCGCATTCGGCATGGTCCAGCCGAAACCGATGGTGATAAGGCCGGACAGCGCCGTAATGAGCGAGAAGTAAAACACAATCGCACCCGTTTTTTCAGTACCGGCCAATTTGCGGATCGCGATTGATGCGAAAGCGGAGAATACTGTGCCGATGAGGCCGAGCATGGCGCCGTATGCAACATCAGGGCCGCCGCTCGCGCCAATAAAAGGCGACAGCATGATCAGCACACCAGAAAAGCCGACGCCGATAGCCGTCCAACGCCAAATCCGCACCGTCTCGCCAAGGAGCACTGCGCCAAGCACCGTTACTGTGAGAGGCGTGATGTAGGTGATGGCGGTGGCGTCGGGCAGCGACAGATAATGCAGCGCGCCGAAATTCATGAACATGCCGCCAACGCCTGCGAGGCTGCGCAGAATGTGGCCCTTCAAATTCTTGGTATAGAATGCGTCGCGCAATTCGCTCGTCCAGCCGATCCACATCATGAGCGGGATCAGCGCGAACGCTGAACGGAAGAAGACGAGTTGGCCGGTCGGGAAATCGTTCGAGAGCCATTTCACGACAAGCGACATCAAGGCGAAAACCAGCGTCGCTGCCACTTTCAGGAAGATACCAAGAACTTTATTCAACGCGATGGCCGCCTTTCGGGCGGGGATCAAACCATTGCCAGCTATGCGCCGCCAGTCACCATGTAGGGTGGCGGCATGGTATTGTGCGCATGGCTAGCCGGTCAGCCTCAGCCGCTCGGTCAAGGGCAGGGCGTCAATATCTGCGAGCGCGATGGCAAAGGCGTCGGCGGGTTGTGTGGGTAGCGTGGCAGATACGTTCGGGGCCGATCCCACTTCAATGCGCGCTGCCAGACCTGCGAGCGCCAGCAAGATCCGGTCGGTTTCGGTCGCGCGGATGCGCCGGGCATATTCGGCTAGGAACCAGCGACCGCGGGCAGTCGACATCACTGCTTCCTCGATGGCTGCAAAATCTTTCTCGCTCATCATGGGCTCGCCTCCCGCGCGCGAATCGTTGATGCAGTCTAGAACATCAACCTTCCAAATCGTTACGGACTTTAGCCCTTGTCCGCTTCGCGTGTCCTTGCTGTCCGGCTTGCTCTGCTGATCGCGGGATTGTTCGCGGGGCTGGGGCTCTATCTGCCTTTCTTTCCGGTTTTCCTCGCTGGGCGCGGCTTATCGCCTGACGAAATCGCACTCGTCCTGTTCGTGCCGATTGTGATCCGTGCGGCTGCGGCCCCTTTTATGGCCGGGTTGGCTGATCGCCGGATCGATCCAGCGCTGTTTTTGGCGCTCTCCCATGGTGCGATTGCGCTCTTGTTTGCGTTCACCGCCTTCGCAACAGGGATGCCAGCTTTCCTCGCCCTTGCGGCGCTTATCGCCGTCTTGCAATCCGCCAGCATCCCCCTGTCGGACGCGCTCACCATCAAGGCCGCACAGAATTTCCCCAGTCTCAATTATGGTCGTATTCGGCTTGGCGGATCGGTTTCGTTTTTTGTCGCCAATCTCGCCGGTGGATTTCTGATTGCGCAATTAGGGCTCATCGCTATTCCGCTCTGCATCGCACTTTGCATGATGAGCGTCGTCCCGCTCGCTTTGCCATTGCGCGGATTGGGCGGCGGGGTCGCGCCGGTCGAGGCCGTCCGTGTACCGCTTGGCGGCTTCTTGCTGCTGATCTTGGTTGCGGCGGCCTTCATCCAAGCAAGCCATTCCTATCTTTACGCATTCGGCTCGCTGCTATGGAACGCGCAGGGCTACAGCGCAGAAATGATCGGTGTGGTCTGGGCGCTCAATATTCTTGGCGAAGTGTTGTTGTTTTGGTTTTTTGGTTCAGCGGTGGGACCGCGTTTTCCCGCTTTCGCCTTTCTCCTTCTGGGGGGAAGCGTCGCCGCTTTGCGCTGGGTCGTCATGGCGTTTTCACCGGGGCCCATCGTGCTCACGCTATGCCAATTGAGCCACGCACTCAGCTTCGCGGCGACGCATCTGGGGAGTATCGCGCTGCTCGCTCGCTTTGCCCCAGAAGGAGCACGCAGTCGCGCGCAAGGCATGATGAGTGCCATCACCGGTGGGATGACCGCGCTTCTGACGCTCGGTTCAGGCTGGCTTTTCGAGCATACGGGGGCTGGCGGTTATTGGGCGATGGTGCCCCTCGCTGTTGTGGGCGTCGCGCTTACCGCTTTCGCGTTTTGGCGTCAGCCCCAAAGCGTGCGCGAGGGTGGATAGACCAAGCTTCCCTCGTAATGCATGCCGGGCTCGCGATCCTTGGCGAGCAGCAATGGCGCGTCCAGATCAACGAAGCGGGCCTGCGGCGTCAGCAAGAAAGCGGGTGCCATCGCGAGCGATGAACCGAGCATGCAGCCAATCATGATGCCGAGCTCATGCGCCTTTGCCGCTTCAACTAGTTTAAGCGCCGCCGTGAGCCCGCCAGTTTTGTCGAGCTTGATATTGATCATGTCGTAAAGCGCAGCCAACCGGTCGAGTTCGGCGATGCCATGGGCGCTTTCGTCGGCGCAGAGCGGGACTTCGTGTTCGAGACCAAACAGCGCGTCGTCCGACGTTGCGGGAAGGGGTTGTTCGACGCAATCGACCCCCGCATCGAGGCAGGCATCGAGATTGCGGATCAGATCGTCCGGTGTCCAGCTCTCATTGGCATCAACGATGAGGGTCGCGTCCGGCACCGCTTCGCGCACGGCGGCGATCCGAGCCCTGTCGTCTGCGCCGCCACCGAGCTTGATTTTCAGGATCGGGCGGTCGGCTGCGGCGGCTGCGTCAGCGGCCATTTTGGCGGGGGCGCCGAGTGAGATTGTAAAGGCGGTGGTCACCGGCGAAAGCCGGTCGATCCCGGCCAGCACATGCGCCGGCACCCCGCTTTTCTTGGCTTCAAGATCCCACAGGGCGCAATCGAGCGCATTGCGGGCGGCACCAGCGTTCAGCGCGTCGATCAAATCCTCGCGACTGCCACCCCGTTCGATCAGATCGGCGACGGTTTCGATCTGTGCCAGTACGGTCTCAGGCGTCTCGCCGTAACGCGCATAAGGCGTACACTCGCCATGGCCATGGAAGCCATCTTCTTTGATACTCACGGCGACAACCACGGCTTCGGTCCGAGACCCTCGAGCGATGGTGAAACTCCCTGCGACGGGCCAGGACTGAATAGCCGTTCCTATTGTTCGTTGTGCCATCCCAGCCTCCATCTCGACCCCACCTGATTCGGACGTTAAGACGCTGAAAGACGGGTCTCAACCGTTCTTATCGGGACTTTTTCCAAGTGGCTCAGGCGTCTGCCTTCACCGCGCTCGAAACTGCGCCGCCCAAGGTCGAAGCGGCGGGCAATGGCGTTTTGCAGTTGTCGGGCTATTGGACATCTGACCAATCGCAGGCCGTCGAAGAAGCGCGCGCAGCGATTGTTGCGCAAATTCCTGCGCAAGGCCAACTCACTCTCGATTGCAGCGGTATTGCGCGGCTCGATACGCTCGGCGCGCTGGTGCTCGTCCGGTTGCAGCAAAAGGCCAGCAAAGATCAAATCGTGTTCTCGCAAGTGAGCGAGAAGGCGCAAATCCTGATGCGGGAAGTCGCCTCGCACGATCAAGACGCGCCTCATGAAAAGTCTGATGGGCCTGCCCCCATCATCGCACTTGCCAGCATCGGCGAGAATGTTGTGGAGTCCGGCAAGGACATTGTCGGCGGGGTGTCCTATCTGGGCGCCATCGTCTTGGCGCTGGGCCGTCTCCTCCTGCAGCCTTGGCGTATCCGTTTGACGCCGATCATCTTTCAGCTCGATCAGGTCGCGCTTCGGGGCGTACCGATCATCGTGCTCATTTCTTTCCTTGTCGGCTGCATCATCGCGCAGCAAGGCATCTTCCAATTGCAGCGTTTCGGCGCGACGCCATTCGTGGTGGATCTGATTGGCATTCTCGTTCTGCGCGAATTGGGTGTTTTGCTCACCTCAATCATGGTGGCGGGCCGGTCCGGTTCTGCCTTCACGGCCGAAATTGGCTCGATGAAAATGCGCGAGGAAATCGATGCCTTGCGTGTGATGGGTCTCGACCCAGTCGAAATTCTCGTCATTCCGCGGGTGCTGGCGCTGATGATCGGTCTCCCGCTTCTGACCTTCATTGCCGACATGGCGGCACTGCTTGGCGGTGGTGTCGTGGCGATGTTCTATGCGGGCATTTCGGTTGACGTCTTCCTGTCACGCCTGCAAGGGGCGATTGGGCTCAACACATTCCTGGTGGGCTTGATCAAGGCGCCGTTCATGGCGCTCGTTATCGGCATCATCGCCTCGCTCGAAGGCATGGCGGTAAAGGGCTCGGCGGAATCGCTCGGTCGGCAAGTGACGTCGTCGGTGGTGAAATCCATCTTCATGGTGATCGTGGTGGACGGATTGTTCGCCATGTTCTTCGCCGCGATCAAATATTGAGGGCGGGATGGATCAGACGCTTTCCCCGTCCACCGACAACGAAACGCAGGCGCAGCCTGCACGCGAAGCCATCATTGCAGCGAAGGATGTCGTTGTCTCTTTCGGCGACAAGACGATCCTTGACGGCCTCAGCCTCGATGTCTATCGCGGCGAGATTCTTGGTTTTATTGGACCTTCCGGCGCTGGCAAATCCGTTCTAACGCGGACAATTCTGGGTCTCAACAAGAAGAGCGCAGGTACGATCGAAGTGTTCGGCCACGATCTCGATACGCTGAACGATGCACAACATCGCACGATCGAACGGCGTTGGGGCGTGTTGTTCCAACAAGGCGCTCTCTTCTCGTCGCTGAATTGTCGCCAGAATGTCCAAGTGCCGATGCGGGAATATCTCAAGCTCAGCCAAGACCTGATGGACGAGCTTGCGGCGATGAAGTTCCAGATGGTCGGACTAACGCCGGATGTTGGAGATAAATTGCCCTCAGAACTCTCCGGCGGGATGATCAAGCGGGTTGCGCTTGCGCGCGCTTTGGCGCTCGATCCAGACATTCTCTTTCTCGACGAGCCGACTTCGGGGCTCGACCCCATCGGTGCGGGCGATTTCGACGATCTGATCGCGACGCTCCAAAAGACTCTGGGGCTAACCGTGTTCATGGTGACGCATGATCTCGGATCGCTCTATTCCGTATGCGACAGGATCGCCGCGCTCGGGCAGGGCAAAATTGTTGCCCAAGGCACGATCAAAGAGATGCTTGCTTCGGAACAACCTTGGGTCAAAACCTATTTCCACGGCAAGCGCGCCGCGACGATGAACGCGAAAGTGTGAGGACGGGATCATGGAAACGCGTGCCCATTATGTCGCCATAGGAAGCTTCACGCTGTTGGTGATCGCGGCTGCCTTTGCCTTTGTGTACTGGTTTCGCGGTTCAGATGGGCGCGGCAATACGACAAATTATCGGATCGTCTTCACAGGTTCGGTCTCCGGCCTCTCGAAGGGGTCGCTCGTGATGTATAACGGCCTCAAGGTTGGCGAGGTGACCTCGCTTGCGCTGATGCCGGAAGATCCTAGCCGCGTGGTCGCTATTGCAACGGTCGATGCAGCGACGCCGATGAACACCGACACCAAGGCGCGACTTGAATTCCAGGGACTGACCGGGGTCGCGTCGGTGCAGCTGTCTGGCGGGGGGCCGAATGCGCAACCGCTCATCAGCAATGCGCCGGGCAAGGCTCCTATCATCTATGCCGATCGATCCGATTTCCAAGATTTGCTGGAAAGTGCGCAGCGCCTTGCGAAAAAGGCTGAAGACGTGCTGACACAAGCTGACCGTTTGTTCACCGTCAATTCAGGTGCGATCAACGCGACCGTTCGCAATGTCGAAATGTTCTCGAAATCGTTGGCTGAAAACTCCGACGGCGTCGGCAAATTCCTCGCCTCAACAGGCAATGCGGCCGATAAAATTTCTTCGCTTGCCGTTACGTTGGAAGGGCTTTCGAACAATATCGACACCATTGTGCGCTCTGTGAACCCAGCCGATGTGTCAAAAATCATCTCCGATTTGCAGCAGATTTCGAGCACGGTTGCAGATGGCCGCGACGACATCAAAGTGTTCATGAAAGACGTGTCCGTCCTTGCCAAAAGGTTGAACGATGCAACCGTCAAGCTTGACGGCGTGCTGGGCGATGTCGGTACTGTGACAAAGGCCATCGACCCGGCCAAACTTGGCAAGGTGGTCGACAATTTCGAGCGGTTCTCGACGGCACTCAGCAACAATACGCAAAACACCGACCAGATCATCAAAAACACCAATGAGCTGACCGCTAAGCTCAACCGTGCCGCCGACAAGGTGGAAGGGCTGATGACCAGCTTGCAGGGTTTCCTCGGGTCGGATGACGGCAAGGAGGCGGCGAAAAGCTTCGCCGATACGGCGCAATCGATCCGCACGCTGGCTGAAAATCTCGATAAAAGGACCGCCGAAATGGCCACGAACTTCAATCGGGTGGCTGGGACGGGAACGCGCGATCTGGACGTTCTGACCGCCGAAGCGCGCCGGACGCTTTCTGAGATCAATCGGACGCTGTCGGATTTCAACAGGAATCCCCAACAAATCCTTTTCGGTAGCAGGCCGAGCCTCCCAGAATACAATAGAAGCCGTTGAGAGGCCGCTGGGTTGATTCGTCCAGCCGGGGAAGGGTTGCTGTCTTGAAGCGTTTGAGATCGTTTTCGGTTGTCATCCTTGCGGGCTTGACCGCCGCGTGCGGCAGTGGGCCGGCGCCGACGACGTTTGACCTGACACTCCCCGACCGTGTGGGTCGAGCATCGCCTGGCCGGTCGCAATTGGTTGTGGCCGAGCCGTCTGCACTGCAACAACTCGATTCCGAGCGGATTCTGGTCAAGGGTGCCGATAATACGGTGAGCTTCATCGGTGGCGTGCAATGGTCCGACCGGTTGCCGCGCCTCGTGCAGTTCCGTGTTGTTCAAGCTTTCGAAAACACTGGCCGCGCCGTCGGGCGCGCGGGGACCGGTATCAATGGCGATTTGGGGCTGATCGGGGAGCTGCGCGCCTTCCACCTTGATGCAGGTCGTGGCGAGGTCGTGGTTGAGTATTCAGCGCGTCTGGTCGATGCCACATCGAGCCGGATCATCGCGGCGCAAGTTTTCCGTGCGACCGAGCCTGTCAGTGGCGACAATCCCGGGCAGGTTGCCGGTGCGCTCGACCGGGCCTTGCAGAATGTCCTTAGCCAATTGGTGCGCTGGGCCAACGCCCGTAGCTAAGGCCTCTCATTGAGTGCGGCTACTTAGGATAGCGTGCATGAAAAAGGCCGCCCCGAGGCGGCCTTTTGCTATTTCAGAAGATCCAATTCTCAGCTGATACGCCCCGAAGCGTGGGCTAGCAGCGTGTAGACCTTGCCTTCATCGGAGGCGAGGATCGAACGGGAAATCGCCGCATCGCGATCGCGCGGGGCGACCTCGCGCAGCAATTCTTCGAACTTGGCGATATAGGCGTCGATCATCCCGCTGAACTGGGCTTCCCGCTCATAGCGACGGCGCACATCTTCGAACGCGTCTACGCCGCGATGCGAATAGAGCGGACGGCTAAACGGGGCCTCTTCACCGCGCAGATAGGCATCCCAAGCATCGACCAGTTCATCATGCATTACGAGCGCGCCGACATTATCGGAAAGCGTGGTGAGGAAATCGGCCGATTGGATCGGTTTTGTTGCCGTGGGGGGCGCAAAGGTCGCTTCCTCTTCCCGCGAGGCGCGGGCGAGAAGATCGCTAAGCCAGCCCGGGCCACGATCCTGACGGACGGCTGAAGCAGGCTGTGGCGCGTAACGCTCTTCCGCCTTCGGACGAGCCGGGGCAGGTGCGGGAGCCGGTGTCGGGGCAACCGGGCGCTGTACCACCGGTCGGGCCGGGGCCGGTGTGACCGGGGTTTGGACGACAGGCGTGGTCTGGCGCGGGGCTACTACCGGGCGCGCCGGGGCAGGGGCTGCCTGCTGCGGAGCTGGGCGCGGCGCTTCTACGCGTGGTTCCGGACGTGGCGTAGGGGCCGGAGCGATTGCAACGGGAGCCTTTGTGGCCGGGACTTCGACGATACGACCCGAGCGGGCGACGATGTCCGTGATTTCGCCAAGCGCCTTGATCTGGTCGGAGACAACACGGCGCATGGCCTCAGTCGTTTCCTGCGTTTCGCGCGGCAATTCGACGAGGCCGCGGCTTAATTCGGCGCGCGTCATGTCGAGTTCGTCGCGGATCGCCGCTGACATGGTCCGCATGTCACCAACAAGACGGGCGAAACGATCATTGGCAGCAGTGAACAAGGACGTCATTTCCGCGGTCGCCGTTTCATAGGCGGCGGAGAGAGCGGCGGTGGTTTGTTCGCGCTCGCTTTGGCTCGTCATGCGGATCGCATCGTAATGCGAGGTGAGGGCGTTGGTCGTGTCTGCGCTCGACTGAGCCAGGATCGCACCGATGTCGCGGGCGCGCGTTTCGGCGACGCGGATTTGGTCGCCAACAGCGAGCGCGAAGCCTTGGCCGATGCGATCGAGGTCCGATGCACGCTGCTCCAGCGCTGCGAGAACGCCTTCCAACATGTCGCGGCGTTCGATGAGGCCCGAGGCGATGCGGTCTTCCACCGTTTCAATGCGGCCTGTAGCATTTTCAAGCACTTGCGCATGTTCGTGCGAGACGCGTTCCATGCTGCGTGCGCCTTCATCCATGCGAGCGACAAGCCCGCTGGTGCGGCCGAGCACTTCATTGGCCGTTTCGTTGAAGACACGGCTCTGCGCGGCGAGCAATTCGGCCGCCTCGCCTGCACGTTCGGCAATGACGCCGGCCGATGTGCCGAGCGCCTGTGCCGAGCTCGACAGGCCGGTTTCGATGTCACGAAGATTCTGGCCGGTGCTTTCGACAATGGCGCCGAGCGTGCGACCTGTTTCTTCGAGACGGCTGAGCAGAGAGCCCATTTCTCCCGAGAGCGTGTCGTGCGTCGTGACGAGTGCGGTGAGCGAGCGGCCTGCGCTATCGTCGACAGCGTCGCGCAGTAGCGCCGATGTCTGTTCGGCTGCGCTTGTGATTTCCTCGCCCTGACGGCGGAGGCCTTCGACGATCGCACCCGAACGGGTTTCGAGCGTGCGCAGAACGATTTCGCTAACGCCAATGAGTTCGCGCGCGGCGGCATCGCCGGTGCGGGCGAGGGTCGCATTGGTCTCTTCGCTCTGCTGGCGCAGCGTTTCGGCGAGCGCTTGGCCTCGTTCGTTGAACAGCGACGTGATTTCGGCAACGCGCTGGCCGAGCGTGGCAGTGATCGACGCGGTGCGGACTTCGAGCGTCTCGGCGTGCAAAGTGATTGCAGTCGAGACTTCTTCTGTGCGGCGGAGAATGGCATCTGCCTTCGCCGTCATGACTTCGCCGAAGCCCTGCGTGCGTTCGAGCATCAGACGCTCGAATTCTGCTGCACGTTGCGTGATCGCGTTGGCAACCTGCTCCGAGCCGTTGGTGAGGGTCGCCGCAATGTCGAGCGCGCGGGTGGCCAGCGTCTCGGAGACGCTGCGGGCGCGTTGATCGAGGCCCAGATCGATGCGTTCGAAAACGTAATCGAGCTTGCCAGTGATCTCGTCCGTTTTCGTTGTCGTGCGGCTTTCGAATTCGGTGATCTTCCCACCGATGAGGTCGGCCGCTTCGCGTGCGCGGACGCCAATCGTTTCAGCGAGCGCACCGCCTTGCGTACGCAGCAAGAATTCGACTTCGCCGAGACGGTCTTCCACAACGCGCGAGAAGGCGCGTGTGTCGCCTGTGATGCGGTCGACGAGTTCCGAACCGCGGCTGAGAACGGTTTCTTCGAGAACTTGCAGGTGACGCGAGAACGAGTCGTTGAGCTCACCGCCGCGCTCGATGATCGTCTCGCGGAGGAGGGCAATGCGGCTCGACAGCGTTTCATCCAGTGAGGCACCGTTTGAACGCAGGAGCACGTCGAGGGCAGCCACACGTTCACCAATCTGGCGCTCAAGTTCCGAGGTCCGGTTGGTGAACGTATCGTTGAGAGCCGCAAGGCGGCCGCTCATCAACTGGTCAAGCTCGCCACGCCAACCGCCGAGCGCATCGCGCAACGTGTCGACACGGCTGTCCATGAGCGTTTCGAGTGCCGAGCTGTGATGGGTGAGCGAACGATCGAGTTCCTGTACACGGCCGCCGATCGCAAATTCGATCTGGCCAGCCCGTTCGGCGAGCGTCGTCTCAAGCGCTTCAAGGCGTGAGCCCATCGCGTGTTCGATGGCTTCGCTGCGCGTGACAAGCTTGCTCTCGAGATTGACGGCATGTTCGCCGAGCATGGAATCGAGTTCGCCGCCGCGCTGTTCGAGCACGGTCGAGAAGCGGGTTGCAGTGGCGCCCATCGTAGCGCCGATCCGGTCGACTTCGCTGGCCATGGCCGCGGTCGCCTTCGTCGTGGCGCCGGTGAGGCGTTCTTCGAATGTTTCTGTGTAGCGATCGAGCGAATGGGCAATGTCGGTGCCGCTCGATTGCAACATGGTGCGTGCTTCGCGCACGCGCTCTTCGAGGAGACTGTTGATGCGATAACCGGTATCGGAGAGCGAATCTTCGAGCTTGGAACCCTGGCCGGCCATGTCGTCACGCAGCTTTTCGCTCGCTTCGGCAAGGCGTGCAGTCAGCGTATGCGTTTCGCTTGCGAAGGACGCGCGGACCTTTTCTGCATTCTGAGCGACACTGTTGTTGAAGCTTGTCGCTGTTTCTTCCAGCGTCGTCCGCATCAAACGGCCGCTTTGGGCAACTTCGTCGGCAAGGCGGTCGCCTGTTTGCGACAAAACTTGCGTGATGTCGGACACCTTGCCTGTGAGTGCGGCTGTGACCGTGCCGGTGGCTTCCGTCAGGCGCGTGCTGACAGCTTCTGTCGTCGTATCGAGACGCGCGATCAGTTGGCTACCGCTCGCGGTGATTTCGCGAACCATCGACTCACCGGACTTGCCAAGCACATCGGTGATTTCGGATGTTTTGGCATCGAGCGAATAGGTAATCTTCTCGCCAGCGGCGCTGACGATAGTCGACAGGCGCTGCGTTGCATTGTCGAGATCAACATTGAGATTTCGTGCACGCCGGCAATCGCAGCACGGACGCGCTCGCTGTTCGAGACGATCGCTTCGCGCTGATTGATCAATTCCTCAATCAGACCGCGCACGCGAATTTCGTTTTCGCCATAGGCGCGTTCGAGGGAGGCGATTTCGGAATGAACGATGGTTTCAAGTTCGCTTGTGCGGGCGACCGCGCGTTCAATGCCGTCGCCCATCGCGGCCACTTCGCGTCGAATGGCGTGCGACAGGGTCACGACCGCGTCGAGTGCGACATTCTCCGGTTCCGCAAGGCGCACGGCGACCTGCGCCATCGTGCTCGAGACCTGACGCATTTCCAGCGAGCGGACATAAAGTGAGGCCAGCACGAAGAAAGCTGCAGGCGGGAAGAGGGCAACCCCGGCGAGAAGGCCTGCCGCTGCAATGCCGATGCCGTTGCGGATGCCTTCAAGGCTCAAAAGCGCGTCGCCCCATTGGCCGTATGCAAAGGCGAGAATGAGTGCGATCCAGACGGCGGATGCAGCAAGCGCTGTACCGGTCGGCCACGAGACCGGACGGGCCTTCATCGATTGAAGGATTTCGCCAACGGCGCGGCGGTCGTCATTGGCGGGGCGGCCGGGTTCAAGCTTCTGCCTGTCCGGAAGCGGGGGCGTGAAGGGAAGCCCCTTATCTTCGATCCGAGGAGCGGCGATGGTGTTTTCGGTTGGCATGGGCTCTTTCGCGGCGCGGTTGGACTCTGTGCGTGGCATCTCTGCCTTCGGTGTCGCAACGGTCGGGGCGGGCTTTTCCGGCGCCTTTTCAGCGGGTTTTTCCGCTTTCTTTTCAGTCGTTTGCTCAGGCTGCGCCTCGGTACGACCGCGCAGCAGCGGCTCATCCAGCGGTTTCGGCGTTTCGGAAACGGGGACGGGAGCCGGTTTGGCTGCCGTGGAGCCGCTCGTGGACGTCAGGTTCAGCGCCTCCTCAATGGCCGAAAGGGCCATCTCGGTCGGATCGGTCGCTTTTTTCTGGGTCGCCATCTGGATGCCGTGCCTTTGAACTCTCACTATGCCACTCGAAAAAGCCCGAATGGCACTTGTTGCGCTGGCCCGGACAGGGCTCGCGCAAGCTTTGATTAACCAATGCAGTGTACCGACCGAGGCTAGGCCTGAAAACCCAAACGGGCCAATCACCTTGAATCGTCGTTAACGCCACCGGACGCGCCGCTTGTCTCCGCTTTCCAGGGCTGATTTCGGTCACTAGACCGAATACCATGGCTATTACGCTGCGGAAAGCGCGGGAGATGCCGCACTATGGTCGAAAATTTTTCATGGTGAAACCTTTTGTTGCAGGCTCGCGTTTTATCCCCGGGCTTGAACCAGTTTTGGATGAGCCAGCTTTGGATCAGGAAAGGGGACCCTGATGGAGGACAGTCCGTTGGCGAGAGCCGAGGGCCTTCGCAGTCGTCCTTTATGGGATACCCCACCTGCTGACATCATCGATCACAAGCTTCTGCATGACCTGACGCTTGGGGATAAGGCTCTTTCTCGCGAGTTGCTGGCATTGTTCTTCGATCATTCCGCACTGGCTTTGCGAAGATTGCGGGAGGCGGCCGATCAGGCCAATCGTCGTGCCGCCGCCCATGCTCTTCATGGCTCGGCGCTGGCAGTGGCCGCGAACGGGGTTGCCCTGTCAGCTGCCATAGTCGCGGGCCTGCCGGAGAATGTGGCGGAGGGGGAGTGGCTTGACGCTGTCACCGATCTTCATGCCCAAGTGGCTCAAACACGCGCAGCGATTGCGCATTTTTTGGCCGAGGATGCTGCATAAAATCGTTGATGCGGCCTTCTGACACCCAGAAAGCGGTGTCGCAGCTCTTCAATCCGGGCCTGAATACGCTAAGTGTGGTGGTGTTCATCCACAGATTCCGGGCCGACCATGACCTCAGTTACCTTCATCGATGCCCAAGGCACCGCCCGCACTGTCGCTGCCGAAGACGGGGCGACGCTGATGGAAACCGCTGTGCGCAATGCGATACCAGGGATTGAGGCCGAGTGCGGCGGAGCCTGCGCCTGCGCCACGTGCCATGTCTATGTCGACGCGGCCTGGCAGGACCGGTTGCCGCCGCCCCAGAGCATGGAAGAAGATATGCTCGATTTCGCCTACGACGTTCGGCCGACTTCGCGCCTGTCCTGCCAGATCCGCATCCGGCCGGAGCTTGAAGGACTGGTGGTGACGACACCGGAACGGCAGGCCTGATCCGCTTTTCCTAAGCACTCTCCATCGAATACGGTGTTGCAAGCCCGGGCGAGAGCGTGCATCAAGCGCTCCGCCGGGAAACTGCCCCGGAGGGAGCGATTTGACGATGACCGATACGATCAAGACCGATGCGCTGATTGTTGGCGCGGGTCCGGTGGGCCTTTTTGCCGTGTTCGAATTGGGCCTGCTCGATATCAAATGTCATCTGATCGATATTTTGCCCAAAATCGGGGGGCAGTGCGCGGAGCTCTATCCGGAAAAGCCAATCTATGACATTCCGGGTTTTCCTGTCGTCACCGGGCAGGGGCTCATCGACAATCTCATGCAGCAGGTCGAACCATTCGGGCCGGTGTTTCATCTCAACCAGATGGTCGAGGGGCTTGAGAGCATCGGTACGCCCGAAGCCCCGCTATTTCGTGTGACGACAGATGCCGACACCGTGTTCGAGGCCAAGGCTGTTTTGATCGCGGCCGGCGGCGGGTCGTTTCAACCGAAAAAGCCGCCGATTGCCGGCATCGAAGCCTATGAAGGCAAGAGCGTCTTTTACGCTGTGCGGAAGATGGACGAATTCCGCGACCGCACAATTCTGATTGTCGGCGGTGGAGACAGCGCGCTTGATTGGACGCTCAATTTGCAGCCCATCGCAAAGCGCGTGATCCTGATGCATCGCCGCGACGAATTCCGCGCCGCGCCGCATTCGGTCGATCAAATGCGGACGCTCGTGGCCGAAGGCAAGATGGATCTCGTGCTTGGACAGGTCATGGGTCTCAAGGGCGAGAACGGCCAGCTTGAAGCCACGACAATCCGTGGTACCGACAATGTCAATTTTGATCTCGCCTGCGACCGGATGCTGCCCTTCTTCGGGCTCACGATGAAATTGGGACCGATCGCCGATTGGGGACTGAATCTCGCCGAGAATCTTATTCCTGTTGATACGGAAAAGTTTGAAACAAGTGTGCCAGGCATTTTCGCCATTGGCGACATCAATGCCTATCCGGGCAAGCTGAAGCTAATCCTTTCGGGGTTCCACGAAGGTGCGCTCGCAGCACAAAAAGTACACCGCTATGTCTATCCGGACAAGCGGATCCTGTTCCAATATACGACCTCGTCCTCAAGCTTGCAGAAAAAGCTCGGCATCGTCCAAGCTTGAATTGTCTGCGATAGATCAAGGTTGAGCGGAGCACTCGCGCCGATAATTGCGCTTGGGCGTGAGCCCGCCTAAATTGGTCTCATCATCAGGCTCCGGAGGGACACCATGTTCAAATCCATTCTTGTACCGGTCGATCTGGCTGAAATGGACGTCGTCAAACCGGCGCTCGACAAGGCGATTGCGCTCGCAAGCATGACAGGCGCCAGTCTGCATCTCGTTTATGTGCGCTCCATCTTGCCGGTCACTTTCATGGAATATGTGCCGCCCTCTTTCGATGAAGAGCAGCAAGCCGAGTGCGAGAAGAAGATGGCGGATGTTGTCGCCGGCCTCGCAATAATCGACAAGGCGAAAATCACTACGGCTGTGCGGATGGGTGCCGTCTATAATGAGGTGCTTGCGGAAGCCGAACAGCAATCCTGCGATCTCATCGTGGTCGGTTCGCACCACCCCTCGATGGCGACCTATCTGCTCGGTTCGAACGCCGCGACGATTGTGCGCCACGCGCCGTGCTCCGTGCTGGTCGTTCGCCTCTGAACGGCCCATCCGCGTGCCATAAGAAAGGCGGCTCTAGGCCGCCTTTTTGTTGTGGGCAGTCAGGCTTGTTCCGGTAATAAAGCGGACGGTGGTTCGTTCGCTTTGAACAGCAGCGGTTTGTTGCGCGTGATCATCCCGTGCACCTGTTTGCCAAAGGGGAACATGAAGACCACGCCCATGGTCGCAAGCAGCCAATTGCCGCGCATCAGGCCCCAGACCGTCGCGGTGGCAAAACCACCAAGGGCGCTGATGCCAACGACGGCCGTCAGCAGATAGGTGAGCATCGGTCGTCCGCCTTCGAACAAAGCATTTGGATTGGCTTTGGCAATTTTCAGCGCCAATTCGCGCACGAAAATCGAGTAGCCCTTGTCCTGCGAATCATAATCGACATAACCCCGCCAATTCAGGTTGGACAGCGTCACCGTGCGGCCATTCGTTCGCCGCAAGCGCGCCATGTAAACTGCGGTGCTGATGTTGCGATAGCCGAAAGCGAGGCGCAGCGAGACGATCTCCGACAGCGGGATCGTCTCCTGTTTGCGGCCGTTGTCGACGATCAACGTATCGTCTGTCAGAGCGTATAGAACTTCGCCGGAGAAAGGGCGTGGTCTTTGTTTGTAAGCGAGTGCTTGCATTGCGATCCGTTCCGGCCATTCCGCTTTGCTGCGGTATACGGCATGGCTTGTTTCATTTTATGTCGTTTACTGCATCAAGGAAAATTCGTTCTCACTTTTTCAGCAGCATCGTTTACCGGCCAAGCGCTTTCATTGCGCCTTCGAGCCCGTCGAGGGTGAGAGGGAACATCGCGCCGCCCATTAGACGCTGCATGATGTTGATCGATTGCGTATAGCCCCAGAGATTGGGTTTCACCGGATTAAGCCAAACATGGCGGGCAAAATGCCCGGTCAGTCTGTCCATCCAGACTTGGCCCGCTTCCTCGTTCCAATGTTCGACCGAGCCGCCGGGCTGGACGATCTCATATGGTGACATCGAGGCATCGCCGACGAAAATCAGTCGATAATCCTTAGGATAGGTGCGGATGATTTCCGCCGTTGCGATGCGTTGATCGTGGCGGCGGTGGTTTTCCTTCCAAACGCCCTCGTAAGGACAATTGTGGAAATAGAAATGTTCGAAATGCTTGAATTCACTTTTTGCGGCCGAGAATAATTGTTCGGCCAGTTCGATATGCCAATCCATCGAGCCGCCGACATCGAGAAATAGCAGCACCTTGATCGTGTTGCGGCGTTCGGGCCGCAATTGCACATCAAGCCAGCCATGTTCGGCGGTGGATTTGATGGTGCCATCGAGATCGAGTTCGTCTGGCGCGCCGGTGCGGGCAAATTTACGAAGGCGGCGCAGCGCGACTTTCATGTTGCGTGTGCCGAGTTCGAGACTGTCGTCGAGATCCTTGAAATCGCGCTTGTCCCAGACTTTCACTGCGCGGAAATTGCGGTTCTTCTCTTGGCCTATACGGATGCCTTCGGGATTGTAGCCATAGGCACCATAGGGCGATGTGCCGGCCGTACCGATCCATTTGTTGCCACCCTGATGGCGGCTCTTCTGCTCCTTGAGCCGCTCTTGCAGCGTCTCCCAGAGCTTGTCCCAACCGAGGGCCTTGAGCTGCGCCTTTTCCTCGTCGGAGAGATATTTTTCCGCGAGCTTGCGCAACCATTCTTCCGGGATTTCGGCCTCGTCGATGGTATCGCCCAATGTTTCGATACCTTTGAAACTGGCTGCGAACACACGGTCGAACTTATCGAGGTTGCGCTCATCTTTCACGAGCGCGGTGCGCGACAGGAAATAGAACCCTTCCATCGACCGGCCCGCCAGATCGGCCTCGAGTCCCTCAAGCAGCGTCAGGTATTCACGCAGGCTGACAGGGACCTTGGCATCGCGCAGGGCTGTGAAGAAGGAGAGGAGCATCGCTCAACGCCGGTCGTCGATGACACGGTACTCTGCATCGATCACGCCGGGGGGTGGGCGGTCTGCTTCGGCCTGCATTTGGGCCATTGTCTTTTTGAGCCGCCAACGCGCAAAGAGGCCAAAGGCGATCAGCGCCGGAATGGCGATCAGCGCGAGCCCTGCGCCCAACACCAGAAGCGCCATGCCGGCAAAGGTTGCCAATATGACAGCCAGACCCTGCGCCCAGCGCGGGATGGTAACGATGCGAGGGCCTTTTGGGCCTTTGAAAGCAAAGCGGATCATGGGTTCGGTCCTTGTGGCAGCAATATGGGGGTAAAAGGGCCCGGCGGGAAGGGCGGCGCGACATCCCGCCCAGAACCAGTGAACGCCCGCGCTCTGGGCCATTTTGCCGCTTTCGCGGCCCGTTTTGATGCGGCTTTCATCCAAAGGGCGCGCTTTACGCGCTTGCAGCAAAGGCCTAGAAACGCCGCCGTTGATGCAGAAAGGCCGAACCGGCATGTTCAAGAAAATCCTGATCGCAAATCGTGGCGAAATCGCTTGCCGTGTCATCAAGACCGCGCGCCGCATGGGGATCAAGACGGTCGCCGTCTATTCGGAAGCCGACAAGGATGCTTTGCATGTCGAAATGGCCGATGAGGCCGTTTTCATCGGCCCGGCCCCTGCTGCCCAATCCTATCTTGTGATTGAGAAGATTATCGATGCCTGCAAACGGACGGGCGCTGAAGCGGTGCATCCTGGCTATGGCTTTCTCTCAGAGCGCGCCGCCTTCGCCGCAGCGCTGAAGCAGGCGGGCATCGTTTTCATTGGTCCGAACCCAAAGGCCATCGAGGCCATGGGGGACAAGATCGAATCCAAGAAATTTGCCAATGCGGCGCACGTCTCAACGGTGCCAGGTTATCTCGGCGTGATCGAAGACCCCGTCCATGCAGTGAAGATCGCCGATGAGATTGGCTATCCCGTCATGATCAAGGCATCGGCCGGGGGCGGCGGCAAAGGCATGCGCATCGCTTATTCTGCCGATGAAGTGGCGGAAGGTTTTGCGCGCGCGAAATCGGAAGCGGCCTCGTCGTTCGGCGACGATCGCGTATTTGTGGAAAAATTTATCGTCGATCCGCGCCACATTGAAATTCAGGTGCTCGGCGACAAGCATGGCAATGTGATCTATCTCGGCGAGCGCGAATGCTCGATCCAGCGCCGCAATCAAAAAGTCATCGAAGAAGCACCGTCGCCTTTGCTCGACGAAGCCACGCGCAAGAAGATGGGCGAACAGGCTGTCGCCTTGGCCAAGGCGGTTGATTATGATTCCGCCGGGACGGTGGAATTCGTCGCGGGGCAAGACAAGAGCTTCTACTTCCTCGAAATGAATACGCGCTTGCAGGTCGAGCATCCGGTGACCGAACTCATCACCGGGATTGATCTTGTGGAGCAGATGATCCGCGTCGCGGCGGGCGAAAAGCTCACCATTCGCCAAGAGGATGTGAAGTTAAACGGCTGGGCGGTGGAAAGCCGTGTCTATGCCGAAGATCCAACGCGCAATTTTCTGCCGTCCACGGGACGTCTCGTCACTTATCGACCGCCGCATGAAGGCATCTTTGGCGATGTGACGGTGCGCAACGATACCGGCGTTTATGAAGGCGGTGAAATCTCGATCTATTACGATCCGATGATTGCCAAGCTTGTGACGCATGCGCCAACGCGGCTTGAAGCGATCGAATCGCAATCGCGTGCGCTCGATGCGTTTGCCATCGAAGGCATTCGCCACAACATCCCATTCGTTTCGGCGCTGATGGAACATCCGCGTTGGAAGTCGGGCCGTCTGTCGACCGGCTTTATCGCCGAAGAATTTCCCGAAGGCTTTGCGCCTGTGGCACCTGAAGGTGAGGTGGCGCATCGTTTCGCAACGGTGGCTGCTGCGATCGACCACACGCTTAATGGTCGCAAGCGCGATATTTCAGGCCAGATGCGGAGTGCGCGTCCTGTGACATTCGATCAGGATCGCGTTGTGGCGCTCGGCAAGATGGAATTTCCGGTGCGTCTGCAAAATCATGATGGCCATCTCGATGTCATTTTCGGCGAGGGCCATCGTCACCATGTGAAAAGCGATTGGGCGCCTGGCCAGCCGGTCTGGATGGGCACGATCGATGGCGTTGCGCATGTGTTTCAGGTGAGGCCGATCTTGAACGGCGTACGTCTCGGCCATGCGGGCGCGGAAGCCGATGCACGCGTCTATACGCAGCGTGAAGCCGAAATGGCGCGCTTGATGCCAGAGAAAATTGCTGCCGATACTGGCAAGCAATTGCTTTGTCCGATGCCCGGTCTCGTGAAGTCCATCGCGGTCAAGGTGGGGCAAGAGATCAAGGCAGGCGAGCCGCTCTGCATCGTGGAAGCGATGAAGATGGAAAACGTGTTGCGCGCGGAGCGCGACGGCACCATCAGCGCGCTGCACGCGAAAGAAGGCGACAGCCTCGCCGTCGATGCCGTAATTATGGAATTTGCTTGAGGGAAGCAGCTGCGGCTTTACGCGTGAACTTTTCTTCGTCATTGCGAGGAGCCGAGTGACGAAGCCATCCATGCTTGGGTTAGGCGCTGTCCAAAGATGGGTTGCCGCGTCGGTCTTGTGGCCTCCTCGCAATGATAAGATTGAAATTCTAGCGCCTACGCTCACCCATATCGGACACGCCCATGCCGCTTTATTTCGCCTATGGCTCGAACATGGACCAAGCGGCCATGTCGCAGCCTTGTCCGCAGGCCAAGCTGATTGGTCTTGCCCGCTTGCCGCGGCATCGTTTTCTCATCAATGAGGATGGTTATGCGACAGTGGTGCGCGATCCGCGCCGCACGGTGCATGGCGTCTTGTGGGATCTCGCGATGAGCGACATTCCGCCACTCGACCGTTATGAGAGTTTGCATAGCGGGCTTTACACGAAACTAACGCAGCCGGTGATTGCGGCAGCGGGCGCGCGCCGCGCATTGATTTATGTGGGCCGTTCATCGAAGCCCGGAAAACCGAAGCCCGGTTACAAAGAAGGCGTGATCCTTGCAGCGCGCGCGGCAGGATTGCCGGAAGATTATATTTACGAGATCGAGCATGGCGTCGCGCCGCCACGCAAGCCGGGAACGCCACTGTTTAAGGCACCCATTTAAGTTTTTGGGACCTCGCAAAGGCTCGTGCGGCCGTTCGGACTTTCGCTCCGCGCGCGTTTTGTTTTGCGACGCAGGGAAGCCCGCGGTGGCCTTGCGCCCTCCTCGCAATGACGCGCAGAGGTTCAGTTTTTATCCAAACACATCGCCGAAGCTTTTCTTCAGCGCGACATCGGCATTGTCCATCGTCACGGGCAAACCTAAATCGACAAGGCTCGTCACGCCGAATTTTTGCTCGGCAATGCCGCAAGGCACGATGCCGGAGAAGTGCGAAAGGTCGGGTTCCACATTCAGGCTGATGCCATGGAAACTCACCCATTTGCGCAGACGGATGCCGATGGCCGCAATCTTGTCCTCGTAACCCTCGCCCTTGTCGGGCCGTTTCACCCACACGCCGACGCGGCCCTCGCGCGTTTCGCCTGTAACGTTAAACTCCGCCAAAGCGGCCATCACCCATGCTTCGAGGTGCTGCACGAAGGCGCGCACATCGCGCCCGCGGCGGTTGAGGTCGAGCATGACATAGGCGACCCGCTGGCCGGGGCCGTGATAGGTGAATTGCCCGCCGCGCCCCGTCTCGAACACCGGGAACCGTGCCTCGAGCAGATCGCCGGGCTTGGCTGAGGTGCCGGATGTGTAAAGCGGCGGATGCTCGACGAGCCAGACCGTCTCCGGCTCGGTGCCTGCGGCGATTCCGGCCGCGATCCGCTCCATGGTGACAACGGCCTCGGGATAGGCGGTCAGCCCGTCCGAAACGGTCCAGCGCAATTGATTCTTTACCATACGTCAACCATGTTCATGCTCAGTGGAGGGGCGGAGGGAACGATGCTCGCAGGGCTCAATCAAGTTGCAGTCGAATTGTCTGTGGTGTTAGGCCGCTCGACGATGCCGGTCCACCATTTGCTTCGGCTTGGCCGCGGCGCGGTGATCGCGCTCGAACAACCGGGTGCTGACGAGGTCGAAATTCTGGCCAATGGCGTACCCGTTGCGGGCGGCGTCATTGTCGTCAATTCGGGCCGTATCGCTGTGGAAATCAAGCGTTTTTACCGCCGAGCCGAAAAAGCGGAAGAGGCGGCGGAAAACGTCGCTTGAAGGGGGCGCCTGCGCTTGCCCCCCCGGGATCGATCTGTTACACGGAGCGCCGCTTCGGGGTTTTGCCCCAAGGAAGCCGCCGCGGCCATGGCGGAATTGGTAGACGCGCTAGCTTGAGGTGCTAGTCCGGTAACACGGGTGGAAGTTCGAGTCTTCTTGGCCGCACCATCTTCGAACAGATGTTCATTAAAGGCGAAGCGACGCATTGCGTCCTTCGCCTTTTTTATTTTCACATCCGCTTGCCCGCGATGATCGCCTCGGTTTCGCTCTTCCACCCAGCGGGAGCAGCCATCGTCGGGCAGGTGCCGCGTCCGGGGACCATGTGCACGATCTTGTAATCGCGGCGCTTCAACGCGCGCAAAAATGCCGGCACCATGGCGGCTGTTTGCGCGCGCGTATCGTGGAAGAGGATGTGGCCGCGCCCCGCCTTTTCGAGCCGCTCCATTACGAGCGAGAGCTGCCGCTCGGGTGCCATGGGATCCCAGTCTGAGGCCCAGAGGTCGCAGCCGAAGACGCCGATATTGCGGCTTGCCAACCAATCATCCAGCGGGGCGGTATCGGCGAAGCCGGGAAAGCGGAAGAAGGGCACGGGTGGCGGGGCTGCTGCCTGCAGGTTGAATACGGCCTCGTTCAAAATCGCGAAGCCTTTCTCGATGTCGGCGCGGCCCGCCTCGACGCTGAGATTGCGAAAGGTCCAAGGGTGCGACCAGGAATGGCTCGCGACCGTGTGCCCTTGATCCCGCACGCGGCGAGCGAGGGCCGGGTTCCCGGCCACATTGCGGCCAATCATGAAGAAAGTCGCCTTCACATCTTCGCAGGCGAGGGCTTCGAGGATCGCAGGCGTGGTTGCCGCAGGTCCATCGTCGAATGAGAGGATCACCTCACGGGGTGCAAGCGGCAGCGCGCGCGGATAGGTCTTGAGCCCGGTGAACAATCCGCCTTCGGTGCCAATGCGGAGCGTTCTGGATGTTCCCAGTGGGTCGGCTACGCAGCGCACTGCGGCACGCGCGGGCCAGAGCGGCGCCAGCGTGGCGGCGGCCAAGAGGCTTCTGCGCGTGATGCGCGCGGCGGTCTTCGCAGAACCTGCTTCTTCCATTGCCAAGGGCCTGCCCCCTCCCTAGAACCAATTTCACGATTCCCCTTCAGAATGGACGACGGCCATGGTTGACGTCGAGCAAAAAGACCGGCCGCTTGTCTTCCGCGACGAGGAAGGGGAAGTCGTCTCCGCTTATGTTGAACGCGTGTCTGCGGCGCTGGCCGCTGACAAGATCGACACTTTGCGCGAACTCGTCGGCGGTCTGCACGAGGCTGATCAGGGCGCGCTGCTCGAACTGCTCGATCATGACGAACGCCCCAAGCTGATTGAAACATTGGGCGAGGATTTCGACTTCGCGGCGTTGACCGAAGTCGATGACAATGTCCGCGAGGAAATTCTCGAAGAGCTCGATCCTGAGACCGTTATCGAGGGCGTGAAAGAGCTCGAATCCGACGATGCGGTTTACATTCTCGAAGATCTCGACAAGGAAGAGCAGGCCGAGATTCTCGAAGCGCTGCCCGCGAGCGAACGCATCGCGCTGCAAAAATCGCTCGACTATCCGGAGAATTCTGCTGGCCGTCTGATGCGTACGGATCTCGTCGCCGTACCGCCCTTCTGGACGGCGGGGCAGGTGCTCGATGAGTTGCAGGACAATCAGGACACGCCGGATTCATTTTTCGAAGTGTTCGTCGTCGATCCGGGGCATCGGTTTCTCGGCAATATTTTTCTCGACAAGCTCGTTCGCTCATCGCGCAAGATGCGTGTCGATCAACTCATGTCGGCGGATCGTCTGCGCGTGCGCGTCGATGAGGATGAAGAGGAAGTGGCGCGTCTCATTGCGCGTTATAATCTCGTCTCCGTACCCGTGGTCGACGAGGCGGAGCGTCTCGTTGGCGTGATCACCATCGACGACATCGTCGACGTGATCCAAGACGAAGCGGATGACGAGATCAAAGCGCTCGGCGGCGTTAAGGCCGACGAAGAATTGTCGGATTCCGTTTGGAATACGGCGCGTTCGCGCTTTGGTTGGTTGTTCATCAATCTTTTGACCGCTTTTCTCGCGGCCTCAGTCATGGGTTTGTTCGAAGCCGAATTGCAAAAAATGGTCGCTTTGGCTGTGTTGGCTCCCATTGTGGCGAGCCAAGGTGGCAATGCTGCCACGCAGACCATGACGATTGCGGTGCGCGCGTTGGCGACGCGCGATCTTGGCGCAGCCAACGCCATGCGCGTCACGCTGCGCGAGGCGGCAGTGGGGCTTCTGAACGGTCTTGGATTCGGTTTGATTACAGGTATCATCGCGGGTGTCTGGTTCCGCGAGTTTGGGATCGGTGCTGTCATTGCGCTTGCCATGACGGTCAATCTCGTTGCGGGCGCGCTCGGCGGTATTCTCATCCCGCTGGCGCTTGAGCGTTTCCGGGCCGATCCGGCGGTTTCTTCAGGCGTGTTCGTGACGACAGTCACCGATGTCGTTGGCTTTTTCGCTTTTCTCGGCATTGCCTCGCTGTGGTTTGCTTTATAGCCTGTTGGCTTGCAGGAGAGAGGGCGATGTTGAAAATCACGACGGCGACCCTCGCCATCATACGCCTTCGTGCTTTGCTGATTATGCTGATCGTGATGGCAGCGCCGGCTGCTTATGCAGCCGATCAAGCAATTGTGCTCACACGCGATGCCGATCTTTACCGCGCGCTTCTCACCAAGCCAAAAGGAGCGCCGAAAGCATCGATCATTCTTTTCCCGGGCGGACAGGGGCAGTTGCATATCGGTGCGGATGGTGCACTCGAAGCGGGCCAAAACAATCAACTTGTGCGCACGCGCGATGCCTATGCGGCGCGCGGTTTTGCCGTCATGACGCTCGACCTCTATACCGACCGTGCCGCCGCGCTTGCCTACATGATGAAATTAAAACGTCCGGTTGTTTTTGTTGCGACAAGCCGCGGCACGTTGCGCGCCGCAGAAGCGATCAAGCAAGGTATCAAGCCGGATGGCCTTGTGTTCACAGCCGGGATGATCGATCCCAATTTGCGCAGCGATAATGTTCCGTCGGTGCTTGGGTCGCCAGCGTCCTTGCCGCCCACATTGGTCGTGCATCATCGGCAAGATGGATGCCGCGTGACATTGCCGGGCAGTGTCGAGCCTTTCGTCGCTTGGTCGTCGGGCAAGGTGCGCAAGGTCGTCTGGCTCGATGGCGGGATCAGCACAGGCGATCCCTGTCAGGCCCGTAGTTATCATGGCTTTAATGGGATCGATGGCGCGGTTGTGAGCGCCGTTGCCAGCTTTGCCGCTTCGCCCCGCTAAATTCTTACGCTTTGTTAAGGTTTGGCAGGCTTAACACTTCTTCAAGCTGAGGGAGTGCCGCCTCTTGAACCCGTTGCGTCGTCTAGTTTCTGTCCTTGCACTCGCCGCCCTTGCAGGCTGCACGATGTTCGACAAGCAGGAATATCCGCTACCGCAGGATTTTCCGGTTCATGGCATCGATGTCTCGAAATATCAGGGGCAGATCGATTGGTCGAAAGCGATTGAAGGCAGCATTTCGTTCGCCTTCATCAAGGCGACGGAAGGCGGCGACCACAAAGACAGCGCTTTCGAGCGGAATTGGAATGCAGCGCGCGAGGCGGGCATGCCGCGCGGCGCATATCATTTCTATTATTGGTGCCGCCCGGCGCATGAGCAGGCGGCGTGGTTTATCGCCAATGTGCCGAAGGATCCGGATGCTTTGCCGCCGGTTCTTGATGTCGAATGGAACGGCCATTCCAAGACCTGCCCAAAAACGGTGAAGCGCGACATCGCTATTCGCGAGATGCAGATCTTCCTCGACATGGTCGAGAAGCATTATGGCAAGCGCCCGATCATTTATGTCACGGTGGATTTCTATCGCGATGTGATGGTGGGCGCGTTTGAAACCTATCCGCTCTGGGTGCGTTCAGTGGCGGGCTACCCGACGATCCGTTATGGTCAGCGCAAATGGGCGTTCTGGCAGTATACGGCGACGGGCCGTGCCTGGGGCATCGAAGGCCCGGTCGATCGTAACGTGTTTTTCGGCACGAAAAAACAATGGCAGGAATGGCTGATCAAAAATCGGCAGCACGGCCATGAGCATCACACCCATTTGCCGGTGAGCTGATCGAGCAGTCTCGTCTCTTCATTGCGGAGAAAATCGATCGCCTTGTTGCGCTCGATGCCGCCATGGCTTGCTGCAGCCTGCTCGCAATGACAAATTGAAATTCAAGCGCCAAAGGCCGACTGGCCGTCGGCGACTTCTCGGCGTCCTGCAATCAAAAAGCCCGTCCGAAAGTCAAAGAGCCCCCATCTTCCCCCCTTGGCCTTCACCCTCTAATCTCCTGTCCTAGAGTTTAGTGGGAGGGTCCGGTCGTGCTCGCCAATGCGCCTAAGCCGTTCAATTTCGATCTCGGGGAAACCGCCGACGCGATCCGGGATACGGTGTTCGCCTTCTCGCAGGAGAAGATTGCACCGCGGGCGGCCGAGATCGACCGGTCCAATACTTTCCCGATGGATCTCTGGCCGGAGATGGGGGCGTTGGGGCTTCATGGCATCACGGTCGAGGAAGAGTATGGCGGCACGGGTTTGGGCTATCTCGAGCATTGTGTGGCGGTGGAGGAAGTCTCCCGCGCATCCGCCTCCGTCGGCCTATCCTATGGCGCGCATTCGAACCTTTGCGTGAACCAGCTGCGGCGCAACGGCAACGAAACCCAGAAGCGCAAATATCTGCCTAAGTTGATTTCGGGCGATCATGTCGGCTCGCTCGCCATGTCGGAGCCCGGCGCGGGATCGGACGTCGTGTCGATGAAGACGCGGGCCGAGAAGAAGGGCGACCGCTACATCCTCAATGGTTCGAAGATGTGGATCACCAACGGGCCTGTGGCTGAGACGTTGATCGTCTATGCCAAAACTGATCCGCAAGCCGGGGCGCGTGGCATCTCAGCCTTCATCATCGAGCGCGGCATGAAGGGTTTTTCAACCGCGCAGAAACTCGACAAGCTCGGCATGCGCGGGTCCGACACGTGCGAGCTCGTCTTTGAGGATTGCGAAGTGCCGGACGAGAACGTGCTCGGGCAGGTCGGCCAGGGCGTCAATGTGCTGATGTCGGGCCTCGATTATGAGCGCGTCGTGCTGGCGGCGGGGCCACTTGGCATCATGCAGGCCGCGATGGATGTGGTGATGCCCTATGTCCATGAGCGCAAACAGTTCGGCCGTTCGATTGGCGAGTTCCAGCTCGTCCAAGGCAAGGTCGCCGACATGTACGTCATGATGAATGCCTGCAAGTCTTACGTCTATGCCGTGGCGAAGGCCTGCGACCGGGGCGAGACGACCCGCGAGGATGCAGCGGGGGCCATTCTCATTGCGGCAGAAAAGGCGACGCAGATCGCACTCGACGCGATCCAGCTGCTGGGCGGCAATGGCTACATCAACGACTACCCGACGGGTCGTCTGCTGCGCGATGCCAAGCTCTATGAAATCGGAGCCGGGACCAGCGAAATCCGCCGGATGCTGATCGGACGCGAATTGTTTGAGAAGACGGCCTGATCTAAGCTCACGCCATCCAGTCTGCGGCCCGGATCTTCCGGGCCGTTCCTTTTGTGGTGAGGATCAGTTCCATGTCGCTTCCGCTTGCTCCGCTTGTTCACGCCCATGGTGCGGCTATCCCGGCCATCGGGCTCGGTACGTTTCTGGCGCAGGGCGAGGCGTGCAGCGAGGCCGTGAGTTTCGCGCTTAAGAATGGCTATCGCCATGTTGATACCGCGCCGCGCTACGAGAATGAGGAAGCGGTGGGCGAAGGCATTCGCCGGTCAGGCGTTGCGCGTGATGAAATCTTCCTGACGACCAAGGTCTGGTGGGATCAGATTGGCGAGGGCGATCTCCAGCGTTCGGCGGAAGAGAGCTTGCGTAAGCTCGGCGTCGATCAGGTCGATCTCCTCCTGATCCATTGGCCCAACCCGAAAATCCCTCTGTCGGGCTCGATTGCCGCGCTCAACGATGCAATGCGGCGCGGCTATGCCAAGCATATCGGCGTATCCAATTTCCCCATCGCACTTCTGAACGAGGCATGGCGACTGACGCAGGAGCCCCTCGTCTGCAATCAATGCGAATGGCATCCCTCACTCGACCAAGAGAAGCTCCGGGCGGTCGTGCGCGGCTATGGGATGATCTTCACCGCCTATTCGCCGATTGGCCGCGGTGTGTATGGCGACTACCCGACCATCCTTCGCATTGCCGAAAAGTACGGCAAGCTCCCGTCGCAAATCGTACTGCGCTGGAACGTTCAGCATGAGGGTTCGGTTGCGATCCCGAAATCGGTCACACCTGAGCGGATTCGCTCCAATCTCGACATTTTCGACTTCACCCTGACGCAGGATGAGATGGAGGCGATCCGGGCTCTAGGCAGCCGCGAAGGTCGCCTTATCAAGCCGGATTTCTCGCCGGATTGGGATTGATGACCTCGCCTGCAACCGGCCGCGTTGCATCATCCCCGGTTGGAATCGGGTTTCCCGATTTTCGGTTGTTAATTTCGCGTCATCTTTATCCGCCAGCCGGTATCCACTTGGCGGGGTGATGCCCTAAAGTCTGTCGTCTGATCGTTATTCTGGAGTCGCATCATGGCCTTGTCGCCTGAGATTAAAAACAAGCTCGAAACCGTCACCACGGCGACGCTGACGACCGTCCTTCTGAAGAAGGGCATTCGCAACGCCTATCTCAAGGGCCCGATGCCGCTGAAGACAGCCGAGGGCAAGCGCATCGTCGGTGAGGCCTTCACGCTTCGCTTCGTGCCGATGCGCGAGGATCTCGCGACACCGGAAAGCTGGTCCTCGCCGCGTTCGACGCGCGGTGCCATCGAAGACATGCCGGAAGGCTGCATTGCCGTGGTCGATGCCATGGGCGTGACCTCGGCCGGAATCTTCGGCGACATTCTCTGCGCGCGCATGGCGAAGAGGGGCGTGGCTGCGCTCATCACCGATGGGGTGGTGCGCGATCTCGCGGGCGTGCTCGGCACGGGCCTGCCGGTCTGGTGTCAGGGTGCGGCGGCGCCGGCCTCGGTGGCGGGGCTCACCTTCGTGAATTGGCAGGAGCCGATCGGTTGCGGCGGTGTCGCCGTGTTCCCGGGCGACGTCATCGTGGCTGACGGCGATGGCGCGGTGCTCATCCCGCGCGCGCTTCTCGAAGCGGTGGTCGATGCCGCCGTGGAGCAGGAGCGGCTTGAAGAATGGATCATGAAGGAAGTTGACAAGGGCTTGCCCCTGCCGGGTCTCTATCCGCCGAATGCGGAAACGAAGGCTCGCTACGAGGCCGAAACCAAGAAGTGAATCCTTCGCGGCAAGGTTTTGATCTCAGACTCTTTTCCCGTTTTGCGAGTCTGATTCAAGAACTTCAACCATAGATTCAGGCGGCCTCGCAAAAGGCCGCCTTTTTTATGCGCCGGTTTCGGTGGGTGCTGCGATCTGGGTCACGTCGATCCATTCCGCACCAGTGAGTTCTGCCATGCGCAGAGGCGCAATCCGCACCGCTGCGTTGACAGCGCCAGCAGCCGGGATCACTTCGTCGAAGGACTTCAGCGACACGTCGCAATAGATTTTGAGCGGATGGGGTAGGCCGAACGGGCAGACGCCACCGATCGGATGGCCGGTCCAGTCCACGACTTCCTCGGCGTTCAGCATTTTGGCTTTGAGGCCGAAGCGGTCCTTATATTTGCGATTATCGAGCCGTGCGGTGCCGCCCATCACGATGAGGATCACCTGATCGCCCAGCCAGAAGGAGAGGGTCTTGGCGATCTGCGCTTCGGCGGCATCATGCGCGGCGGCGGCTTCGGCCACCGTCGCCGAACGCGCTTCGGTGACGATCACGGCGATGTCGGGGGCATGGTCGGCAAAGAATTGGCGTACGGATTCGAGACTCATCCGGCTACTCGCTATCGCTTGTTTGGCTCATGGGGTTATTCGCTGCGGGGAAGGCCGAGGCGATAGACGCCCTTGAAATCGTCGGGGTCGACCGGCTTACCCTTCCGGTAAATCACGATCCGCCCCTCATGGGCGAGGCGCACGGCAGTGCGGCGAACGGGGGTCATCAACGGCCCCCAGCCATCGGGATGGGAACCACCGAGCGCACGGGCGGCTTCGGAGGGGCAGAAGGTCTTATCCGGCCCGCGGGCGGCTGCGAGCGTCATCAAGGTCTCTTCAAGCTGTTCGGGGGAGGCGGTGACTTCACTCATGCTCCCGCTTTGCCAGAGACCGGCAGTGAGCCGCAAGCCTCTCAATCCGGTCCGTCGGCAGGTCTGCCATGCGACAGATCGGCGACGGCGTCATGCGCGGCGGAGCGGAATTGCCGCATGACCATCGCCATAAGGACAGCGACCGTCGCGCCGATCATCGCCCAAGGTGATACGAACCACGCGGCATAGGCGAGCGCGAAGAAGAAGGCACGCTGGCCGCGATTGAATTGTCGCCCGGCATCGGTGATGACGTCGCCGGTCCGTCGGACATGTAAATGGGCTTCGGGCGTTCTGGCCCGCTCGCCCGACGGCGTCGCGCCGATCAGGATCGCAGCATAGTTGAACAGGCGGTAAGACCAGGCGAATTTGAAAAATGCGTAGACGAAGATCACGGTGAGGCCGATGACCTTCATCTCCCACAAGGCGCGGCTCGTCGGGATCGAAAGCGGCAGATCGCCGAAGATGCGCAGCACATCGTCTGTGGCGCGCAACAACGCCAGAGAACCACCGACGACGAGCAGCGAGGTGGACGCGAAAAAGGCCGTACCACTCTGCAGGCTCGTCATGATTTGCGTGTCGATGATCCGCACATCGCGATGGAGCATTTCCTCCATCCAAGCCATCCGGTACCGATGCATGAGGGCGTTCAGGCTGAGCCTGCCGAAACGCCGGCTTTCCAAAAGCTTATGGTAGAGCGCCCACGCCGCAACGAAGAAGGCGAGCGCGGCCGCATCAAGCCATCCGATTGCCATCTCTGCCATGGTCTGCCCAGTCCTTTGGCCGAATCCCGTGTCGTGACAAAAGATAGTCTAGGGATTTGTACGCGTTGGCGGAACGGGAGAAACGCTTGACCGCCTTGGCTTCCCGACCCCACATTTAAGGCCGAATGGGGAGATCATCATGCCGCAGACAATCATCAAAGGCTTCAAAGCGCTCGTTGCCGAAGCCAACAGCAAGATTGAGACGATCCCGACGGAAGCTGCCAAAGCGTTAGTCGGGAAGGACGATGTCGTGCTGGTCGATCTGCGCGATCCGCGCGAGCTTGACCGCGAGGGTAAAATCCCCGGCGCGTTTCATTGTCCGCGCGGGATGCTGGAATTCTGGATCGATCCGGAGAGCCCGTATCACAAACCCATCTTTGCCGAGGACAAGAAGTTCGTCTTCTTTTGCGGTGGTGGATGGCGTTCGGCGCTTGCGGCCGCAGCCGCACAAGATATGGGGCTCAAACCCGTTGCTCACATCGAGGGCGGTTTCGGAGCCTGGAAAAAGGCGGGTGGGGTCGTGGAAGGCGGGAGCTAAGCAGACGCCTCATCCGGCAAGCGGGCATTCGACAGACGAATGCAGTCCCGCTGGATGGCTGCAAAATACGGGATCAAGCGGAAGTCCGGATTCTGGCCGAACTCGGCCTCCTTGGCGAGTTCGACCGAGAAAAGCCTGAGTTTGACGCCGAGCTGGTCGCCATCCGTGGCCGGCATGGCCATCAAGCGGCTCAGCAATTCCTCAGAGGATTTTTCGTGCGCATATTTGTCGACCAGCTCGCGTGCGCGCGCCGCATGGATGGCCGACACAAAAGCGTCGAAGGTGTCTCTTTGCGCTTTGGCTGAAGATGATTTGGCGTGAGACAGCGGCGTTACATTGGGCGGCCAATGGCCCGAGGTATCATATGGCATTTGAGATCCAATCAATCGTTCGACTAACGACTAGATCATGATCGATTCGCCTGAATTGAGCGAGGAACTGTCAAGCTGGGGCTAGCCTAACGTCATCTATAGTTTGTTGAAGAACCAAGGGGTTAAATCGATTGCCTAGATCTTGGGCGGCAAAATAAGGCGGTTTGGTCGAATTTCACATCGTGAACCAGACAGGACGGCGATCGTTTGTCGTTCGTGCTGCGATCGGGCAATATCGGTCGCTGCCTTCAGCGTAGGGGAATAGCTTGGCCGTTCTGTCTTCGTCCTTCGATCCGTCGCGTACCGATGCCGGGATCAATCGCAATGAATGGGCCGCGATGGCGGCCGATCTCAAAGCCAAGCGCGCCGAGACCGCCTTGGGCGGACCAGAAAAGGCGCGCGAGCGCCATGTGGCTCGCGGCAAACTTCTGCCGCGCGACCGCGTGGCCCATTTGCTCGATCCCGGCGCACCCTTTCTCGAGCTCGGCGGATTAGCGGCCCATGGCGTCTATGATGAGGCGATTGCGGGTGCAGGCCTGATCACCGGTATTGGCCGTGTCTCTGGCCGTGAGGTGATGATCGTCTGCAACGATTCCACCGTGAAAGGCGGCACTTATTATCCGCTCACGGTGAAGAAGCATTTGCGCGCGCAGGAGATTGCGCGCGAGAACCGCTTGCCTTGCGTCTATCTCGTCGATTCTGGTGGCGCGAACCTGCCGCATCAGACGGATGTGTTTCCTGATCGTGAGCATTTTGGACGTATCTTTTTTAATCAAGCTAATCTCTCGGCGATGGGCATTCCGCAAATCGCCGTCGTGATGGGCTCGTGCACGGCAGGCGGCGCTTATGTGCCTGCTATGTCGGACGAATCCGTCATCGTGCGGAAGCAGGGCACGATTTTTCTTGGCGGTCCGCCGCTCGTCAAAGCCGCCACCGGCGAAGAAGTGTCGGCGGAAGATTTGGGCGGCGCAGATGTGCATGCGCGTGTGTCGGGCGTTGCGGACCATTACGCGATGGATGATGCACATGCCTTGCAGATTGCGCGTTCCATCGTCGCCAATCTCAATTCGCGCAAGCCTGAAACCGTTGTGCTGCGCGATCCGCGCGATCCACTTTACGATGCGGCCGAACTCGAAGCGCTGGTGCCGACCGATCTCAAGAAACAATACGACATTCGCGAAGTTATCGCGCGCCTCGTCGATGGCTCCGAATTCGATGAGTTCAAAGCGCTTTACGGCACCACGCTCGTCACGGGTTTCGCGCATCTCTGGGGCATGCCCATCGGTATCATCGGCAATAATGGCATTCTCTTTTCTGAGAGTGCAGTGAAGGGTGCCCATTTCATCGAATTGTGCGCGCAACGCAAAATTCCACTGCTCTTCCTGCAGAATATTTCGGGTTTCATGGTGGGCCGCCAATATGAATCGGGCGGTATTGCGAAGGATGGCGCTAAATTCGTTACTGCTGTTGCGACGGCGCAAGTTCCGAAGATCACACTTGTCGTGGGCGGTTCGTTCGGGGCTGGCAATTATGGCATGTGCGGCCGCGCTTATTCGCCGCGTTTCATGTTCATGTGGCCTAATGCCCGCATTTCCGTGATGGGCGGCGAGCAGGCGGCCAGCGTGCTCGCCACTATTCGCAAGGATAATCTCAAGGCCGAAGGCAAAGCGTGGAGCGCCAAAGACGAAGAGGCGTTTAAAGCGCCGATCCGCGCTAAATATGAAGAAGAGGGCAATCCCTATTACGCCTCGGCGCGTTTGTGGGACGATGGCATCATCTTGCCGTCTGAGACGCGGCGCGTTTTGGCGCTGGCCTTCTCCGCCTCTCTCAATGCCCCGATACCAGATACACGCTTTGGCGTGTTCCGTATGTGATGGAACGTATGATGCGCTTTGACGGGACAGACAATTACATCGCTACGCCCGATTTGAAAGTGGCGGTGAATGCCGCGATCACGCTTGAGCGGCCGCTTTTGATCAAGGGCGAGCCGGGCACTGGCAAAACTGTGCTGGCAGAAGAAATCGCACACGCGCTCAACGCACCGCTCCTGACATGGCACATCAAATCGACGACGAAGGCCGCGCAAGGCCTTTACGAGTACGATGCCGTCTCGCGCCTGCGTGACAGTCAGCTTGGAGATCCGCGCGTTTCCGACATCAAAAATTACATTCGTAAAGGCAAGCTGTGGCAGGCGTTCGAGAGCGAGACGCGGCCAGTTCTTCTCATCGACGAGATCGACAAGGCGGATATCGAATTTCCGAACGATCTTTTGCTTGAACTCGACCGGATGGAGTTTTTCGTCTACGAGACGGGCGAGACGATCAAGGCGCAGCAGCGTCCCATCGTGATCATCACGTCCAACAATGAAAAAGAATTGCCGGACGCATTTTTGCGCCGCTGCTTTTTCCATTTTATCAAATTCCCCGAGCGGGAGACGATGGAGGATATTGTCGCTGTCCATTTTCCAGGCATCAAGAAGCGTTTGGTGGCTGAAGCGCTGGCGTTATTCTTCGAGATCCGCGATGTGCCGGGGTTGAAGAAAAAGCCCTCCACCTCGGAGTTGCTGGACTGGCTCAAATTGTTGATGTCGGAAGAGATTGGGCCAGAGGTTTTGATGGAACGCGATCCGAAGAAGCTCATTCCGCCGCTGCACGGTGCGCTGCTCAAGAATGAGCAGGATGTCCATTTGTTCGAGCGTCTCGCCTTCATGCACAGGCGGGAGCGGAACTGATGAAGCGGCTGATCCTTCTGCGCCATGCCAAAGCCGTGCCGCACGATGCGGCACCCGATTTCGAGCGCGCACTCGATGGGCGAGGTGAGGCGGAGGCGATGGATACGGGCGTCTATCTTAAGGATGAGCAATTATGGCCGGACCGCGCGCTTGTTTCACCCGCACTGCGTACACGCCAGACATGGGCTTTGGCCTCGCAGGCGTTGGGCGCCGTCGAAACGATTTTCAATGACGCGATGTACGATGCCGATGCAGATGCTCTGCGTGCGATTGTGAAAGCGCATGGTGGCGCGGTGCGTACGCTTTTGGTATGCGCCCATAATCCCGGCATCGAAGATTTTGCGACGTCGAGCGTGGGCTTCGGCGATCGGTATGCCTATGCACGGATGAAGGGCCATTTTTCGCCCGCTGCGCTGGCGGTGCTCGATTTCGATGTCGAAGAATGGGGCGACATTCAGCCAAATATGGCAAGGCTTGACCGTTTTCGCCTGCCAATGCCGGGGCGCTGATGGCCGGCGGTTTTTTTGATGATCTCGCTTTCGAGGCAGGGCTTGCTGCGCGCGCCATTGGCGATGCGGCTGGCAATCTTCTTGAGCCGAAGATCAGGCTTGGCGTCACAGGTTTGTCGCGCGCCGGAAAAACGGTTTTCATTACTGCGCTTGTTCATGCACTGACGGCGGGTGGGCGTTTCCCTGTCCTCTCTGCGATGGCGGAAGGGCGTGTTGCCGGAGCGGAGTTGGCACCACAACCGGACGATAATGTGCCACGCTTTGCATATGAAGCGCATTTAGATGCATTTCTCGGCGAAGATCGACATTGGCCGCATTCGACGCGCGCCATTGCCGAATTGCGGCTTGTTATCGATTACGAAGCGAAGACGGGGTGGCGGCGCGGGCCGAAGCGTCTCACGCTCGACCTTGTTGATTATCCCGGCGAATGGCTGCTCGATCTGCCTTTGCTGAAGCAGGATTATGCAACATGGTCGCGGCATACGCTTGCGGCCTGCCGGACGCCACAACGATTGAAACATGCTGCGGCTTTTCTCGCTGCGGTGGAACACGCGGCAGGTCAGCAGGCCGACGAGATCGAAGCGCAGCGGATTGCAGGATTGTTCCGGCAAAGCCTGCTCGCGATGCGCGACGATCCTACAATTATCGCGCGGCTTGCGCCGGGACATTTTCTGATGCAGGGCGAACGCGAGGGCGCGCCTGCGCTCACTTTTGCACCCATGCCGGTTGAAGACGATATCAAGAGTGGAACGCTCGCGGCGATGATGGCGCGGCGTTACGATGCTTATCGCGATAATGTCGTGAAGCCATTTTTCCGTGATCATTTTGCAAGGCTTGACCGGCAGATTGTACTGGTCGATGTGCTTTACGCCTTGAATGCGGGATCCGATGCCGTGGCCGATCTGCGCGTTGCGCTGGATGATATTCTCGGTGCATTCCGCACCGGTGCGGATTCTTTCTGGACCGATTGGTTCCGACCAAAGATCGACCGTGTGCTATTTGCAGCGACGAAAGCAGACCATCTCAACTCGAGCAGTCATGATCGTCTTGAGGCGATTTTGCGCCTCATCGTGGAGCGCTCCATGCGGCGCATCGGCGATAGCGGTGCGCGCATCGATGTGATTGCGCTTGCTTCTGTACGCGCCACGCGCGAGGCCGATGTGCGTGATGGTAATGCTATTCTTCCAGCCATTGCCGGTGTGCCGCTGAGAGGCGAGATTATTGGCGATGTGGTGTTTGATGGTGTACGGGAGGCCGTGATTTTTCCGGGCGATCTTCCGGCCAAACCCGAGCAGGCGATCGATAGCGGGTTTCCGAAAGGTTCCATGCAATTCGTGCGCTTTCGCCCGCCCTTGATCGAGGCGCAGGATCGGGTTTTTCCCCTGCCGCATATCCGCCTTGATCGCGCGCTCGAATTCCTCATCGGAGATCAGCTTCCATGAGCGTCACGAAGCCGCGTGCCTTTGCCCCGGATGACCCGCGCGTGACGATTAGCGCGCTGCCGGAACCGGTTGCATTGGCAGATGATGGTGCTGTGCCTGTCATCGTCCCGCCGCCGCCGCAACGTCGGCGCTTTGGCGTTCTGTTTTTAGGCGCGATTTCCGGGCTGGCATTTCTTGCGCTTGGTATCTCTGTCGAACGCTTTATCGTCGACCTGTTTGGACGCGAGCCCGCCTTAGGCTGGATTGCGCTAGGGCTTTCTATTCTTGCAGCCATTGGTGCGCTTGGTTTCTTGGGCCGCGAGATCGGTGCGCTGTGGCGGCTCGACAGCCTGGCCAAGCTGAAGGCGCGAGCGTGCGATGTGCTTGAGAGCGACGATGGTGGTGAAGCAAGGCGCGTGCGCGACGATTTGGTTGCGCTTTATGCCAAGCGGCCGGATATGGCACGCGGGCGGCGGGCGGTGGAATCGACGCGCGGTGCTGTTATCGACGGGCGTGATCTGCTCACAATTGTTGAGCGCGATCTGATGAATTCGCTCGATGCGGAAGCACGTCTTCTTGTTGTGCGGGCTGCCAAGCGGGTCTCCGTCGTCACGGCGGTGTCGCCGCGTGCCTTGATTGATGTTGCTTTTGTCATCGGCCAATCCTTGCAACTCATCCGCCGCGTGGCCGAACTTTATGGTGCAGGGCTCGGTATTGTCGGCTTCTGGCGCGTTGCCCGCGCGGTGATCGCGCATCTTGCTGTGACCGGCGGAATTGCAATTGGCGATACGCTTGTCCAGCAAATGGTTGGGCAGGGACTGGCCGCAAAATTATCGGCACGGCTCGGCGAGGGCGTGATCAATGGGCTGATGACGGCCCGTGTTGGGCTTGCTGCCATCGAAGTGTGTCGTCCTTTGCCGTTCGTCGCATTGCCGCCGCCGAACCTGTCCGATCTTGCGGGCAATCTCTTCAAAAGCGCGCCAGCTAAAGAGGGCGAAGGCTAAGAATGCATGCCAGCCCTGCCTTTCGCGCGCGAATAAGAGAGTGCCGATGGGTTCTCTACGGGTTAAGCTCGTCGTGTTGAGGTGGGTGACGCGACCGTGGGTTTTCTGAACTTGAAAGGCGAGCGCCGGAACCGTGTTTTCGGTGTCGGGATTATTCTTCTCGCCACTTTCTCACTCGCAATTTCCGATACGCTCACGCGCTATGTTGTCAGTGAAATTTCACCAAGGTTGGTGATCTTTGCACGCTATGCGGCGTTCACTCTCATTACGCTGCCCTTGCTGTTTTTGGGAAATCCCGTCTCGCTGCGGAGTACCAGTGCACCTTGGTTACAAGCGTTGCGCGCGTTCTGCGTTTTTCTGGCAAGTTTTCTGTTCGCGATTGGGCTCATCTGGGTACCGGTGGCGAATGCTTCGGCGATTGCCTTTGTCGCGCCGCTGATTGTCGTCGTATTCTCATCGTTATTGTTGGGCGAAAGCGTGTCGCGGTCTCATTGGGTAGCCGCCATGACAGGTTTTGCGGGCGTGTTGTTTATCGTCAGGCCGGGGCAAGCCGGATTTGGCTGGGCGGCGCTATTTCCTATTCTGACAGCCGCGACATGGGCGGCGGCATTGCTGGTTACAAAGTTCATGAGCGCAACGGAATCGCGCCGCGTGACGGCATGCTATACGGCGCTCTACGGTTTGCTGGGTGCCAGCGTGGCGCTTGCCTTCGATTTCACAATGCCCACAGCACGCATGATTTGGCCGCTGATCGGAATCGCCTTTGCTGGATCGTTCGGACAGCTATTGATCGTTGCTGCCTATCATTACATGCCAGCCTCGCGGTTGGCACCGCTCTCTTATGTGCAACTTTTGTGGGTGATCTTGTTCAGCGCCTTCCTCTTCAACACCGTGCCGGATGCCGTTGCCTTCATCGGTATTGCCATGGTGGTTGGAAGCGGACTTTACATCGTGCTCTATCGAAAGAAGATTTCTGTCTAAAAAAGCCCGCCAGAGGCGGGCTTTTGCGTCGTTGTGCCGTTAGCGGATGAATTGGTCGATATAGCTCTCGCCAAGGCCAGCCGCGATATAATGTTTGCGGCATTTGTCTATCCGCGTAAACACATCGTCGAAGCCCGTGCAATTGCCATCGGGGTCGCAATAGATCATCGCGCCATTGACCTGAAACATCGTGATCATCTCGTCGATGTGCGGATCGACAACGAGCGTGTGCGTTTCGCCCGGCGCTTCGTAAACGTAAGAGCCCTCGTGCGCGACCCAATCATGTTCGAGGTAACGCCATTCGCCCTTGATCACGTAACCATGGACGGGTTGAGGATGACGATGGCGCGAGAGAACGCCAGCGCGGCGAACGCGGAGCAAATTCATCCAATAACCGCGCGACGCGCTCATGCAGAGCGGACGGAACCAGACATTGTCATCGACCGGTACCCAGATGCGTTCATCGTCTGGAATAACATTGGGTACGATCAATTCCGGCGGCGATTCTTTCGGCATCGGATGCCTATAAGGAAGCCACTTGTCGGAATGGGCTGGAACGGGTTCGGTCATTAAAATCTCTCCCTATTCAAACTGCGAGATAGCCGCCATCGACGGGGATGATAGCGCCCGTAACAAAGCGTGCTGCATCGGATGCGAGGAATATTGCGACGCCGCCAAGATCGTCGGGCTGACCCCAACGACCCATCGGCGTGCGCGCGAGGATGGGTGCCGAGCGCGTTGCATCTTCCACCAGCGGGCGAGTCAATTCGGTATCGATCCATCCCGGTGCCAGCGCATTGACGCGGATACCGTCCTGTGCCCAAGCGGCGGCGAGGCTTTTTGTGAGTTGCCCAATCCCGCCTTTCGATGCCGCGTAGCCAGGGACAAAAGGCGAGCCCTGAAATGTCAGCATCGATGCTGTGTTGATAATGGCGCCACGCGTCTGGGCCAAGAGCGGCTTGGCTGTCACACACATTCGCATTGTGCCTGTGAGGTTGACTTCAAGGGTGCGCTGAAATGCTTCAATTTCGAATTCCGCACCGCCGCGCTGAATGATACCGGCGCAATTGACGAGTGCATCGAGCTGCGCGAGCGATCCTACAACTGCATCGACCGAATCTTGGCGCGTGACATCGAGCAAGCGTGTTTGGATATGGGGATGAGACGCAAAGGCATCACATTCCTGTTGGGAGAAGCCGCATGCAATCACGCTCCATCCCGCTTCAGCAAAAGTGCGCGCGATGCCTTCGCCGATGCCGCGTGTTCCGCCGGTTACGAGAACAGATTTTTGACTCATTTTTAGCGCGCCTAGAATAGAGTTTGTGCCTAGTTTAGGTTGATCGCCGGATGCTACAGGTTTTTCTACATTTTGAATGTAGTGCGACCTTATTACCCATCGATTGCGAGCAGTATGTGTTTCGTTTTTGTTCTTGTCTAGACGCCTCTTTGATGTGTGGGTGTCCTTGCGGCGTCAATCATGGTTGCTTTTCGACCGATCATTTTGGTCCAGTCTTTATCGGGTTGGGTCGATGTACTGCATCATGGGGTGCTGGGCTGTGGTTCGGGCGAGGGCACGGTCACGACAACGCAGAATGGTCGATCGATTGAATTCTCAAAGTTGATATTGGCATTGTGCAAATTTGCGATAATCCGTGCAATGGCGAGGCCGAGGCCGCTGCCTCCTGTCTCACGATTGCGCGATGTTTCAAGCCGTTCAAAAGGCCTCACCAATCGTTCGGCTTCTTCGGAAGGAATGCCGGGGCCGTCATCCTCAATACGGATGATCAAGGTTCCCTCCTGTTGAGCCAAGCCGATCCTAACGCGCTGGCCGTATTTGATGCCGTTGTCGACAAGATTTCGCAATAATTGCATGAAGAGGTGCGGGCGCAGTTCGTGCACGATAGGCAGGGAAGGCAATAGCTGCACATCGGCGCGAAGGTCTTCAAATTCTTCGACGATCGCTGTTGCAAGGGCTTGCACATCGGTGCGGACAGGTGGTTCGGTATTGTGTCCCACCTTGGCAAGATCAACGATCGCATTGAGCATGGAAGCGATATGATCGATCAGCTCGATCATACGGCATGAGGCCTTAGAGACGGGTAAATTTTCAGCTCGAATACGCAATGCAGTCAGAGGCGTTCGTAGGTCATGGCCGATGGCACCGAGCATCGCGTCCTTTTCTTTGAGAAGGACGTTTATTCTTTCACTCATTTCGTTGAGCGCTGACGCAACTGCATCTATTTCAGCAGGGCCATCTGTTGAGATAGAGCTTGCGAGTCTACCATTGCTGCCGACACGGGCCACTGCGGTCGATAGGTTGGTGAGCGGCCGTACGATCCGTTGTGTCACGAGAAGGGTGACGCCGAGTACGATCGTGAACAAAACGATTGTGCTGACGATCAAACGCAAGGTGGGGTATTTGTCCGGCGCTTCGTGAACGACTTGGCAGATATACCAATCGTCCATTCCTTTGAGACGATATGCGATGAAAGTCTCATCAAAGGGATTTACCGATGGCCGGGCATTCGGTCGCATTTCGATCTTACGGGCACCAGCCTCGATATCGATGGGTTTGATCTTTTCCTTCTCCCAGGTTGAACGCAGGCGCTTTTCAAGCGCGGGGTCACGTACGAGCCTTTCGTGCTGAGAAAGCCCTGTCGGGGATATGCTAAACGTCATGAACGGAGTTGAGACTTGCTTTAAGTCCGCCTTGCTCAGCGGAGCCGCCATGGTGGCTGCTTCGATGGCGGCATGAGTGCAAACACGTTCGGCAAAGGTAGAGCGCGCACCGATGAATTCGATTTGCCGGGCACCCAGCAAAAGCATCGCATTCAAAATCTGTGCTACAGCGACAGCAAGCGCGACGACGAGAGGCACTTGAGCTGCGAGCGTGCGAGGCCAGAGTTTTTGAAGCCAAGTTTTCACAGGTATCAACCTGCAACCTGGCGAACGTCGATCGCTAGAACATATCCGCCGCTGCGTACTGTTTTAATGATATTGGGAGATGCCGGATCGTCTTCGATTTTTTTGCGTAGGCGAACAATCCGGTTATCGATACTCCTGTCGAAAGGATCAGCGTCGCGTGCGTCAGCCATTTCGAGCAATTGATTGCGCGAGAGAACCTGATGAGGCCGCATGACGAAGGCCTGTAAAAGGCGGAACTCCGCATCGCCCATCGGTACAGTGATACCGTTTCCGTCGATTAATATGCGCTGATCAATACGAAGCGTCCAAGTTCCAAAGACATAACGGGTATTTGGCGCCGGAAGGTTTGTAACTTGCAGACCTGTGCGTCGGAGAACCGCATTTATGCGAGCGAGTAACTCGCGTGGGACGAACGGCTTGCTGACATAATCGTCGCATCCCATCTCGAGCCCGATGATGCGATCGATTTCATCGGTCCTTGCCGAGAGAATGATGATCGGAATTGAAGTCCGCGTGCGGAGATCGCGGCACAGGGAAAGGCCATCCTCACCCGGCATCAAGACATCGAGGATGATGAGATCGATGGGTTCGCGATTGAGAATGGTGCGCGCTGAGGCGGCGTCGCCTGCAGCGCACACATCAAATTCTTGCCGCTCGAGATAATCAGCGAGCGCTTCGCGTATTTCAGCCGCATCATCAACAATCAGAAGGCGGGTTTTCTTCTTCAACTGTGCGGCCACGCTGTACTCGTGTTCTTCCCAGTCTTCATCCATGTCCAGCAAACCGGACTAGGTCCACCATAGTAAACTTTCCGGCTCTGCCCAAGCTAGGACGCCAGTCGGGGGCGTTAAGGACAGATTGCGGATCGGCGGCGAGAAGGGCGACGAATGTTTCGGCCACAAGACGGCCACCTACTGGCCCTAGGAAGGTTGGGGCCGTGTTGCGCTCAAGGTCGCCATTGAGCCTAGCGGCGCGCTGGGTCCAGCCGTGTCCCGCTTCTGCAAGAATATAGACCCAGAGTGGGGCTTTGCCGCGGAAACTGTCGCCGAATTCTGCAATTGAGGGATTATTGGCGAGGCCGGCGACGTTTGCTTTGCCGATGCGGATTTCATCATCGGCAAGCGGATCAAGGCCCATGGCGCGGGCTACATCCTGTCCGCTCGGCAAAAGGCTTGTTTGGCTACGCATCAGATTACGGAGCGCAAGGTTCTGGATGGTGCCAGGCTGGGCTGCAGGAAAACCTGCATTGTCGCGGCGGATGCGTCCGGATGGGTCTGTTGCAGCGAATTCGGGCAAATAGGCGAGAGGATTGGCGAGTGCAGTGTCTATCTTGTAGGCCGCTTGGACTCGCTTCGGACCGTCGCCTATCAGCGTTGTAGACATGGGCTTGCTCGTTTCAAAGTAGAGCGCCCAGTCGATCCCCCATTCGCGTGGGAACTCGCGGAAACCATTCAGTCCTGAGTTTTCGGCCGCTGCGAAAATCACCTTGCGCCCGGCAATCGCCGGGTTTTGCTTCCGCTCTTCGGCGGTACCACGCATGGGGAGATTGAGGCGATAGACCGGTCGGATGAGAGAGTGGCCGAAGCGGTAAGCGGCGTCTGAGAATTCAAGCGGGAGAAGACCTGCTGGCAAATTGCGTGCAAAGGTCAGGTTGGTGCGCAGAGCTGCTCCCGGCTTCGTCTGGCCAAGCTCGGGCACGAGCGCTTCCACAACGCCGGGGCCACAAAGGCGTGGTAGGAAGTCGGTGAGGATCATCCATTGGTAATGGCGTACGACTGTTCTGCGTACCGTATTGAAATCCGCAGATTTTATGGAGTCAGCAACAGCATTATGGAAGTCGGCGAAGACACCATGCAATTGGCTGACAATAACATTTTCGTCATTGCGTTTGTCGCCGATGATGGCGCGGCCTTCGACGCGGGGATGATCTAACGATGCGCATTCGCGCCCGTTCTGCGTCAGACTGCGGCCGCGAACGAGCCGAATTCCGTCGCGCTCATAGAGGTAGGGTACGCGAGAGGGGCCCCCGGCATAGAGGCTGTCGAGATCGAGTTCTGCCGATCGTTCATTCGGAGCCATACCGCCGGTTTGCTGGAAGCGCTCATCATTTCGAAATGTCAGGTCATGATCGATGAATTGGCCAAGATATGTATAGCCTGCTGGCAGGGCGAAGTTTTCTTCGTCATCGATCTCGTCTTCAGGGGTCGCCGAGAGGATGAAGCGCCCATTGGGTCCACGCAGATTTTCACCCTTGGCGTCCTTCAACCATTCAGGCTCAGACGACAGACCGGTTATATTGCCGTCTCCTTTGGCTAGACGGGCGAGATCCTCAGCTGGGAACAGTGCTGGCTGAAGATCGGGAAAGGCGCGCCAATAACCCGACGGTGCCGTTGCCGGGGCGGCGGGTGCCACCATTGCGGCTGTCTGAGCGAGCGCGCGGCCAGAGGCTGCGGAAAGGGCGGCGGCGCCGCAGGATGCGAGGAAAGAACGACGGTTCACGATCAAGCTCCCAGAATTGACGATGGATCCATTCCTAGGAGGCTGCTGTCGCGGGCTTATGCCTTTATCCCGCGTTGAATGTCGCATTTGAACGCGGATTGTCGCGCTATGTCGCAAGGCCCTTGGTCTTGATGTCGGTCAGGAGCATACAAAGCGCGCCTGCAATGAAAGAGGCTGAAGTCTTCTCCCGGCCTCGCTTTGTAAGGTTTCCGTATTTGATCAGACGCCTGCGCCTTCAATGGCCCAATGGGGCCGTTCGCTGACGATGCCGCCGGTCAGAAATCGCGCTGAAGCCGCATACGATATTGCAGACCGCTGTCCCGGCTGAGCGGGACTTGACCGGGGACCGCAGACGAGACCGTGTTCGATCCCGCGAGTTGAAACCAAATGATTTCGCCACCGATGTCGAGGTCCTTGAGGGGGGACCAAGTTAGGTTGGTGCCAAGCTGAATAAGACCGGCCCTTGAAATTGAAGAGGAACTGGCGATTGCCGCGCTGGTAGGGATGACGGCGGTATAATTGCCGAACAGGCTGTGCTTGACGGTGGGGGACCAATAATGGGCGAAAGCGGCTGTGAGGCTATATCCGGCCATCAGCTGCATGGAATTGCCGGCGAAGACAACATCCGACAGCGTGTAGCGAAGCCCGCCAATCCGGAAGGATTTTTCTTTCAAGCCGAGATAGTTCAACGCGCCATTGGCATAGGCAGCCTGAAGCCAGAGTTGATCGCCAGCGGCGAGTGCGGGCAATTCAAGCTTCAGCCCTCCTTGTACAGCCCAGCCATAGGTCGCGTGGCCGCTTGTGAAAGCGTCGTTGTACGCAGGGCGGATCTGATGACCAGCAATAGACAATTGAGCTGAACCCCAGTCCTGATCCGCCCTGAGATTGGCTACGATATCGGGCATCGGACGAGCGGCTGCAATGTAATTGCCGTCTTCGATCGCTCGCTCATCGCCATCTTCGAAAGCCAAGGAGGCTGAAAGTCCCTTGCTGAAAGCATAAGTATAGGCGGCACCGTTGATCGAGCCCTGCGATGAGCCCAGTTTTGTTCCGCCCCAACTTAGAGCGCCGGCATAGAAATCGAAAAAGGAAGTGTAGCGCCCAGCCGTGAAACCCGCGAATTGGATCAGGGCGCGGGCGAGAGTTGTATCGCTTTTATAGTAGGAGCCCGTCGTGTCGATCGAGGGAATTGATCGCGAATAGGCCCCTGTCGAGACGGTCGAATCAACGCGGACATAGGCACGCAGAGTGCCATAATCGGTGGCGTTGCGGGTTTCAGCTTCGATCCGTCCGCGTACGCGCGATCCTGCACCGTCCTGTAAGCGGCTCCAGGTCGGGTTGATAAGCAATTCCACCCGTACGCGACCGCCAAGTCGCACGCAGGTGTCGCTGCCGGGAATGTAGAAAAACCCGGTTCCAAAAGTGGGACAGGCACGCATGCCATCGCGGTGCGTCACCCCCGGGAGATCGCCAGCCAATGCTGGTACGCATGACGATACGGACGCAGCCAGAAGCGCCAACCAACGCAACATTCGAGGTAAAACAGAGCCAACCAATACGCGCTCACACACTTTCAGGGTGCCACCCAACGGCTCCGCCAGCGCTTGGTTTAGCCCGATCTTGCTGTGCCGACAATTGGCACCCAGCTCAATGGCACAATTCGCCAATCATGGCGTGCAATAACAGCGGCTTAGACCACACAAAGTAGTCCCCAAAAGCGCAGGAATAGGAAACCTATCGCCCCCAGACAGTTTCCAATTATAATAATGTAATGACGATGATGGAACCAACGACCGCGCCGAGAAGAGTGCCGCGGGCTTCACTTGCCACAGAAGTAAAGTGTAGATTGCGTACGATATTTTTTTATCAATAATAGTTTTTGATAAAAATGCCCAGCAAGAAAAGCTCTTATGACTTCAGCTTTGCAATTTAGATATTGTAAAATCGTTCGAGACATTTGAAACTATACCGCACATATTGACAAATAGATGATATCGAGAGGCGTTTAAAAGAGCATTCGCTAGGCAGAAATGGACCTTTTTCGTTCATCTTCTTTATAATCCTGCTTTCATTGTTCCTTGCAGTAGACGGGAATCGGAGGTCGACTAAATGAATCGAAAAAATGATGCCATGAGACTTTTCTTTCTCGCCGCAGCTTGTTTTATAGTTGTATCACTCCCATCACATGCTCAACAGGCTATCGCACGCAATAGTTCTTGCCCTTCAGGCTTCAACACGAGTGGCAACTACTGTGTTGCAACATCGAGCGATCTGCACGCCATAGAACGAAATGGTTCCTGTCCGTCAGGTTACAACACAAGCGGAAATTATTGTGTCCGAAAAGGCGGAGATAAACAGGCTATCCATCGCAACGGCTCTTGCCCGAGTGGATACAATACAAGCGGCAATTATTGTGTACAAAGTCGGTAGAGGTCAGGTTCTGTTTGCAATACTGTTATGGCGAGATGAAATCTTCGATAAAAGGCGCGTGGCTAAGCCGTAAGCACGACTTAATGGCGAAGTCTGAATGTCCAAACTTCTTATTATGTACCAGTGATGTGACGGTTCTCTAAGATTGTTTTAGGCGCTGGCAGACGCATGCGCAGGACCTGCGGGGGCTTGCCTGATAATCGATTGGCATGCTCACATCCGCCCCACCCGCCAGATCCAGCCCCACCTGCCGCAACATCTTCAGGCAGTCCTCGTCTGAATGCCGCTTTCGGGTTATCCCAAATTCCTCCTTTGGAACTAAAATAATGGCTCAACTTTAGTGGGGCAGGACAGTGGCTGCTCTTTTTTTCCTTGTCCATTGTAGGCTTCGACAACAGCAGGTCCTTGAAGTGTTTGATGCTTGAAGGCCTAAATTCAACGGACATTCCGCTTGGGTTCCGAGCGTATGAGGAAGCGTGCTGAAGCGCAGGCTGACGCGGACTGAAAAAGGCTCTTTTGTTCAATTGAACTAAGAGTGGGGCGGTCATTGCAGCCGCCCTTTCGCTTCTCGGCCGACTCGCTATTTTCAGGCGGGCTTGACAATAACTCCTCACCTTGATTGCATACTTGTATGCAAGTTGTCGCTTTTGACCGAAGCCGAAATGCTGCCCAACAGGCACACACCCTTTTGAGAGAGTGGATCCTGACGGGTAAGCTGCGACCGGGAGAGGCGATCTCGGAACCTTCTATGGCGACCATGCTGGGCATCAGCCGAACGCCTGTACGCGAGGTTTTCAAGCGGCTTGAGGCTGAAGGGCTGGTCGAGATCTATCCCCAAATTGGAACGATTATCGCTCCGATCGACCCCAAGAAAGTCAGGGATGCCCAGTTTGTTCGTGAAACGCTTGAAGTCCGTACGATTGGACTGGCAGCGCTGCATGGCAAGAGCGAGCACCATCGGGAGCTCAAGGACATCTTGGCGCGTCAAAAAGCGTTGGTGAAGGCCCGCGACATTCATGGGTTCATGGAGGCCGATGATGCGCTCCATGAACAGCTTAGCGTCATGGCTGGACATCCTTTCAGCTGGCAAGTGATCGCGATCGCTAAAGCTCAACTTGATCGTGTGCGGCATCTTTCGCTGTCTGATCCTCGTTGGCTCGCCATGATTTATGACGAGCATTGTACGATTGTAGAGGCAGTTATCGCACGCAATGAAAAGCGCGCCCGTGCCGCTATGGAAGTGCATCAGCGTTCCATTTTTTCTGCAGTGGAGAAGCTTACACAGCAAGATCCATTGTTGGTGAAGACGGTGGACAAGGCCGGGGCTCCGTCGCTTCAATTTCCGGCCAGTAACGAGACAAAACGGGGGAAACGTTCATGACTCTGTCTCAAGTGATAAAAATGTCATTGGTAGGTGCTGTTCTTATGGCAGCTTCTCCTGCCATAGCGCAGCAGCCGCCTGCACCAGGGGCAAGCCCGCGTATCGACTCTATTAAGAAAGCCGGCGTTCTCCGTGTCGGTGTTCTCGCAAATGCTCCTTGGCTCGTCGAGAATACCAAAGGTGGTGGCGAGAAATGGTCGGGACCTGCTTGGGTTCTGGCTAATGAATATGCGCGTCTTCTTGGTGTAAAGTTGGAGCAGGTTCCAGTTTCACATGAGACCAAGGTTCCAGTTTTGGCTTCCAACCAGGTCGACATGTCGATCACACCTCTGGCTGAAACGCCGGATCGCCTCAAAGTCGTGGACTTTGTTATTTATTCCACAACAAGCGTCTGCCTCTTTGGACGCTCCGACAATGAGAAGCTTAGCAAAATCAAAACTGTTGATGATCTGAATAGCCCTGATTTTACGATTGCCTATTATATTGGCGGCGGTGAAGAAGGTTGGGTCAAGGAACGCTTCCCGAAGGCAAAGCTTCGCGGTGTGACTGGTTCTGGAACAGCGCCGGTTGAAGAAATAATGGCGAAGCGCGCTGATGCTGCACCCATTAACCGCGTACCCTATGTCGCTATGGCAAAGAAGGTGAAAGGCTTGCAGGTCCTTCCGCGTGAAAATAATTGCCAGAATAGCACAGAGAAGGCTGCGCCTGTCGGTTTGGCAATTGATAAGAACCAAACTGCTTTCCTAGAATGGTCACGTGCTGTGGCAAAAACTATGCAGCCAAAGCTGACTGCAAGTGAAACAGAAATCGTCAACACGATGGAATAATGGGATTGGGGGCTCCAGAGATGGGTGCCCCCATTCCTTTTCAGGGTTAGTTCTGTGGATCTCGATTTCTCACCTATTCTTCAAAGTTGGCGCTTTCTAGCGAGCGGATTGCTAGTGACCGTTCAGCTTGCGATTGTGTGCTGCATTTCAAGTCTCACCCTTGGAATTCTGGGCGGAATTGGTCGCGTCTATGGAGGTCGTGTGCTCCGCGGTACTATCACTTTCTATGTCGATACCATGCGGTCGATACCCGTGTTAGTCGTAATTGTCTGGATCTATTTCGCGCTACCCCTTGTATCGGGTTATAATCTTCCACCGTTTTGGTCAGCCTTTGTTGCAATCACAATACATGTTTCAGCATACGTAATTGAAATTACCCGAGCTGGTATCGAATCGATCCGTCAAGGCCAGGTGCGAGCTGCTCAAGCGTTAGGCATGTCACACCGACAAATTCTTCGTGAGGTCGTGTTACCACAGGCCCTCATCCGCGTTCTGCCATCGATTGGCTCTATCATATCGGTCACAATCAAGGATACGGCGATTGCATCGGTGATTGCTGTCCCCGAATACATGAAGCAATCGGAAACGCTCGCAGCACAGAGTTTCCACCCCATCGAAGTATTCACCTTTGCGATGTTTGTTTATTTCTGCATTTTGTTTCCCTCGACACGTCTTGTTGACCGTCTCTATCGCCGTCTCGCGCATCTGGGTCAGTCATGAAGCTTGATTGGTCCGTTGTCTGGGAATATCGCTGGCTTCTTGCAGAAGGGGTGATTGTTACCATTGGCCTGACGGTCCTAACCATGGTGATCGCTGTTCCAGGCGGGATCATTCTTGCGCTCATGCGCCTATCCAAAAACCGCTTTCTGTCCGGCTTTTCGCTCGGCTTTGTTGAGCTTTTTCGCAACATTCCTCTCATCTTGGTTGTGTACTGGGCCTTCTATGTCATGCCTATCTTTGTCGGCATTGAGCTCTCGGCCTTTGCAACCGGGATTACAGCCCTTGCCCTCAACGTTTCGGCTTATAATGCTGAGACGTTCCGAGCCGGTATCAATTCCATTCGTCAGGGCCAAGTGCAGGCTGGATTGGCTCTCGGTATGAGCCGCTTTCAGGTATTGCGCGAAATTGTTATGCCTCAAGCTTTTCGGCGCATTATGCCAATCTTAGCGAGTACATGGGTTTCTCTATTCAAAGATACGTCGCTCGTATCGGTGATCTCTGTTGGTGACTTGGCTCACAATGCTCTCATGGTGCGCTCGCAGACGTTCCGTGTCCTAGAGATGCTAACAGCGATGGCAGCCATCTACTGGATGCTCGGTTATCCTCAGGCCAAACTGGCCGACTGGGTGCGTAAAAAGTTCGAGGTTAAAGAATGACCACTACGCTCTCTAATCAAGCGCAACGTGGTGCAGGAAAAGCGCCTATTTTGTCATACCGCAATGTTGTGAAGCGCTTCGGAGGTTTCACAGCCCTCAACGGTGTATCACTGGATATCTATCCGGGTGAAGTTGTCTGCTTCATCGGACCATCAGGTTCGGGCAAGTCGACCATGCTACGTGGTACGAATGCTCTTGATCGTTTTGATGAGGGTGATGTTATCCTTGATGGTAATCCAATCCCAATATCAGAAAACGAGGCGCGACATCTTCGCCGCCGCATGGGGATGGTCTTCCAAAATTTTGAACTGTTTCCGCACAGAACTGCCATCGAAAATGTGATGATAGGGCCTGTGACCGTCTTAGGTCTTCCAAAACCGCAAGCTCAGAGCTCAGCTCTAAAGCTGCTTGAAAAGGTTGGATTGGCCGATAAGACCGAAAACTACCCAGCCAATCTCTCAGGCGGCCAGCAGCAGCGTGTAGCGATTGCTCGTGCCTTAGCAATGGAGCCAGAGCTTCTTCTATTCGATGAGCCCACCTCCGCTCTCGACCCTGAAACAATCGGTGAAGTACTTAACGTTATGAAGGTTCTTGCCGACGAAGGTCGGACAATGATCGTAGTTACCCATGAAATGAGTTTTGCAAAGCGGGTCGCGGACTGGGTCGTTGTGTTTGAGCGTGGTGAGATCGTCGAGCAAGGTCCTCCAGAGCAGATTTTTGATCATCCGCACACGGAACGGACCCGTAGTTTTTTGAGCCATCTTGGATGGAATGGATAAATACTTTTATTCTAATCCAATAAGAGTATGGGCTACCCTTGGTGCCTGCCCTTTTTGTTTCGTGTTCATTGCGAGCTTTGGCAGCAGCATTTTACGAAAGCGAAATGTGCGAAGATAATGTTGCAATGCAACCTTACCTAATTGGTCCAAACGGGGGTATTGCTGTCAAGGCATGCAAATGACTTGCGCGCCATTTACGTGCAAAACTACTAACTTTTCCGTTGGCGTTTTGCTGGCCAGCAATTGCGGCCGCTAAGACGTCTTTGCCGCCATAGATCCGGATTGTTTCATCGCCCACTTCGATGCGGTTCCGTATACAATGAATTCACGAAGCTATTACTTTTATCATTCATGGCTCTTTCCTGGATTTAAATGGATGTATTCAGTTAATGACCTAGTATCTATTCGGACCAAGAGACCCTGTCCTGCCCCCTTAAAGTTGAGCCATTATTGTGGTTCCAAGGGGGAAGTTTGGGATGGCTCGCAAGCGGCATTCGGATGAGGACTGCCTGAAGATTTTGCGGCAGG
>Ga0315899_10000115_pt1 | contig 97681 bp, 98 predicted proteins | sample LakEriMetagenome_2_FD_203518 | JGI IMG/M metagenome (GOLD analysis project Ga0315899, IMG submission 203518) | Freshwater fungal communities from buoy surface, Lake Erie, Ohio, United States - Buoy 4 MA112 | ecosystem: Environmental > Aquatic > Freshwater > Lake | place: USA: Lake Erie, Ohio... | reverse complement strand
AGGGCTCTGAGAGGTCACAATACGCCTCCAAGCATGCATGCGGTCGCAGCGTGAGTGTTACTCATCAAGACGCTTGATGACCAGGCTGTGCGTTCGCGAACCTGGATCTGTCTTTCTCAGGAAGCCCTCTGTAGGGCTGCCGTGGATCCGATTGTGTCGTTTTTGTTCGCAGGCTTAGCAGGTTTTTTTTCTTACACCGGGGAGTGAGGGCGGCCTGGCCCAGGTGTTATCGCCGACCCACAGACCTCACCTCCCATGCATACCTACCCGAATGCCGGCCGACACCCATCAGTTTTCGCATGGCCTACCGCTGACTGGCCCGTAGCGGGTAGACGTTCCACACTCTCTGGCGAATCCAAGGAGCGTACGCCGCAGCCAGTGGCGTATGCTCGATCATCTGCAGCTCCTGCTGGCCCTGGATCTCCGTTATCAGCGGCTCCTCGTGCGTCAGAGGAATCTGGAGCCCACAGTTCCGGTGCAGCGGTACGAGTGGAACAGACCGTGTGGGCTGATCCACAGCATCGTCATGGTCCTAGCCTGAAGCTTCACGTCAACGTCGATGACGTTACACGCCTGGCTTGCGTCGTGCTGCTTGCTGAGTCTGCCGTCAGCGGGCTTACGCTATCTGACGATCTATTTCTATTACCTGTTCAGGAAGCACGCGGCCCTCGGCGGTCGAACCTTGGGAGACCCATTAGCTAGTCACTTACAGTGTTAGGATCGATCTTAATGTCTTACGGTTTGTCTTTTCGAGATTGAAGCATTCAACTATGCTTGGAGCCGTGTTTGCCAAAATGCTCAGAAAACTTAGTATTCTTTCCACATCGCTTTTTCTCTTCGCCTGTGCTCCTGCCAGTGGGCCTGAAGGCCGGGGAGCTTTAAATCCCAAACCCGCTCCGCTGGTTTTGCCTAAGCAAACGCCAATGGCCTGTTTTCATTATGATCCAAACGGCGTTTTAAGACTTCTCCGGAGGCCGGATTACGACCCCGTGTACAATGTCTTTGTTGTAGCGGTGCAAGCAAATGGGGGATACCGGAATCTCCCTCTACCAGATCACTGTAGGGTTGCCCTACGTGGTGTTCCGCAATACAAGGGTGACATCCGTTCACTTGTTTCTGCAAGTGGATCTTCTGCCATCTCGAAGTCACGCGCGACCGCCTTGAGCTGGCTAATCACAAATGCTGATCCGGTGCCTGGTTCGAATGCCTTGATGTGGCATTACAAATTTCCCAATGCGTATAACGATGTTTCAACGCAGGGTCTAAGGCAGTGGTCTTCGGCATTTGGTCAGGCCGCTGTTCTTAGGGCTTTTAATAAGGCTTATCAGGACTCTCGCGATCCTAAGTATAGGCTATATGCATTGCGTGCGGCTAGCGCCTACCAGCTTCCTGTCGCCAATGGCGGCTTCAAGGTTCCAGTTTCTCAAGACGCGTGGTTCTACGAAGAGATGCCTGTAACCCCACTTCCCTTCATCCTTAACGGCCATCTCGTTTCCACGGTGGCTCTGCTTGAGACCTACAAGCTCTACAGAGATCCGACTGTCTTAATGATGGCTAAAAAGGGTCTCAACGCTGCCAAGCTCATGTTGCCTCGTTATGATCTTGGCTATTGGTCACGATACGATCTTAATCCGCGCAAAGGTGAGCTTCTTTTCCGTATTCGCCCTAATCTGGCTGCTGCCAATAGTCCTGGTATCCCCGTCCAGAGTATTACTCTGCGTGATTCAGTCAATCGTACTACCCCGATTGACCTTCGCGTTGGTGATTCGTCAACCAATCCCCAGGTTGGTGCGTGGCGTATCTCTGGATCTGACTGGGCATCGACTGAGCCTATCGATGGCCGCTTAGCTATGCTTGCTGTGGACAACAGTCGGAAATATGCTAAGTCGGGCCTGCCCAAAGGTGGCACCAGCTACAACAGCTATTTTGTTGCCGAGCTGCCGACTATTCGCTTTTCCAGCAATCTCGAAGTGCCTCGCTTTGATCTGCTGCTCACATACAAGGATACAGCTAAGGGGCTTCTTGCGGTTGATCTCCGCGATATTCGCAATCCTGATGCCTCCACATTTATTCCCCTGAAAAGCACCAGGCTTTTCGGTGATCAGAAGTGGAAGACTCTGATCGTGCCTGTTCAGCCGAGCGATCTGGCCTGGTATGTCGGTGTTGATTACCAGCACTGGCATATTAAGCTGCTTAACGAGCTCTACGGCTTGACCGGTGATCCTTTCTACCGTTACTATGCGAGACGTTGGCAGTGTTATGTTGATCACCGGCATGACTATGACACGCAGCTCGTGAAATATCCCCGCTGCAATCAGCCTGTTTCCAGGTAGTGCTGGTTCGATCATTCCGCCCTTCTTGCTTTTGCTGCTCTGCCGAAGAATTCTTTCTAATCAGGTCTTGCTGGAGCATGGTTCTGTTCGTATGTGACTTTGTCCACCCCCGGCTCTCGCGTTTTGACTGCGCCCCGTTCATTCCAGTGTAGATCTGAGATTTCGAGCGGTCTCTTTTGTGGTTTTCTTAAACTCTCGTGCCATCCAGCGTTGTCATGCCATCGCATGCCTGCCATCGCTGCATCTTGAATGCGTCGTTCCTTCTGGTTTGTTGTTACATCGAGCCACTCATTGATCCAGAAAGCGGCTGGTGGTTGTCAGCATTGCACGGATCTTGCCTACCGCTTGTGATGGCGAGGGCAGGCCTACTTCTGGATCAGTGCGGGCCGTTGACAGATGGCAGCGGCCGTTGCGCTCTGCCTCTGTTGCGCTGTCACGAATCTGATCGCGCTGCGTCGGTACTGAATCTGCGGCTCGGCCCGTCTATGGACTGGCTTAGCCTCTCCGGCGATCCGTCGCGGCGGTCAGGTCCGCTGAGCTCCTTGATCGCTTTGATGCTTTTCGGCCGCTCCCCAGATGGGCTGCATCGTTTTGCGACAAGCAGCAGCGTCACCGCTCCGGCCAGGGTCTTTTCCTTCATGCGTTGCTCCTTCTGCAGCCGCCTGATCTTGCGCTCTTCTCCAACACGCAGTCACTGGGATGCCGATGCATGGTGCGTGATGCCTGGGTTGGTGGGTCGCAGTTGGCGACTAGCTTTCTTGAATGGCACCCTTTATGACCAGTCGGACTATGCTGAGCTAGAGTTGCAATGTGAGACGTCCTTAACCGTGCTTGTTGCCATGGCTCGAAACTAGGCCGTCTTATCCTCGATCTGATCAAAAAACTTCCTTCATCCCTGCAATGTACCAAACTATATTCCTCGAACATTCCAGCTGCTAAACTAAGTCCCTATGTAGGCCTAAGGCTGCCACCCTGCCATGCCAACGATATTAGTTCTTTCCGTTGTGACCAGAATTTCCTGGGACTTACTCTTCGTTTAGTTTCCCTTAAATTGTGAGTCTTTAGGTGTCATGGCGCGCGTATCTCTGTAGTGAAAGATCTCTTCACCTCCAAGTGGCAGTCTTTCCGTGGATCAACACGGAGCCCCTTCGCCCAGAAGCTTACGCTTCTGGTCGGCGGATCTGCCTTGGCTCAGCTTCTTTCAATAGGATCCCTGCCATTGGTGACCCGCTTATATTCTCCGCGAGAGTTTGGAATAATAGCAATCTTTCTTTCCTTCTTTGGGTACTGGGCTTCTAATCTTTCGCTTAGATATGATCACGCGATTATTGTTGCTGACGACGATTCCGAGTCGCATCTAATCCTGAGAATTGCCACGGTTAACGTGGTAGTCATGTCCTTAGCCGGTTCTCTGATCCTCTGTCTGATGCAGAGAGGCAACGTGCTCGACTATGGAGTCCTTCCCGGCTGGACGCCTTTCCTATCTGCTTTTATCTTTCTTTTCTTTGGCCTATTCTCTATATTCCGTAGTTGGGCTTTGCGAGCTGGTCTGATTAGGCAGATTAGTCAGGCATCTCTATATCGTTCTTCTATTAATGCATTCAGTCGTGTCGCACTTGGACTTGCGGGGTGGGGTGTGCTTGGCCTGTTTATTGCCGAGTTACTTTCGGCGATTGCTTCCGTACCCCATCTCTATCAGTTGACAGTATCCCATTACGCCCATAGCAAACCTTGCCACCCTGGCCCAGCAACCTTAGTTCAAACTGCTAAAAAGTATTCTAAGTTTGTCTTGATCGATGCTCCATCTACTTGGGTTGACGCCCTCGCGTTTTCCTTGCCGGTTCCGATCGTAGCGTTCCTCTATGGCCCAGAAGCTGCAGGCTTCTTTGCTCTCTCTCGTACATTAGTGGCTGCACCTAACTCACAGATCGGAGCCGCTGTTGCTGATTTGTTTCAGGTTGAACTCGCCAAATCAATCCAAGCGGGCGACCTTTCCCGTGCCAAGCGTCTATTTCATAAACTGCTCATAAGGTTACTCCTAATAGGCTTCGTACCTCTGCTACTATTTATGACATTGGCACCATGGCTCATGCCAGTTGTATTCGGTTCTAAATGGGTTGAAGCTGGTAAAATCGTTGTTGTGATTGCACCATGGTTCTATGCCGCTTTGGTGATTAGCCCGCTAAGTCGTGCCACATCTGTCTTGCAGGCTCAAGAATTCAAGTTAATCTATGATCTGTTGTCGCTCACTACTATTATTTGTCTATCAGTCTATGCCAAGGTGACCAACTTAGGACTTCTTCCTTTTCTGATCAGCCTGGCTGTATTGAAGATTCTAGAGTATATTGCTTTTGGATTCTTATTAGAACGCTTGATGGCCAAGAATCTTTCTCCCTGATTTATCCCCTTCCCTTTTCTCTGAACAACGATGTGTGGTATCGCCGGTGGTATTTGGCCCCAGTCAACTGATCCTCAGGCGCAGCTTGCCGCTGCCATGCGCTCGATGCAGTATCGAGGCCCTGACGATAGGGGCCTCCTGGCTGTGGATATTAATGACTCGGTTGTAGGTCTGGCCCATGTTCGTTTATCCATTCTCGACCTGAGTGCTGCAGGCCATCAACCCATGCAGTCGCTTGATGGGCGATGGGCGATGGTCTTTAATGGAGAGATCTATAATTATCGCGAACTTCGTAGTGAGCTTCAAGCAGTTGGCTATATCTTTAAATCAGATACAGACACAGAAGTTCTGCTGAACGCTTGGGCTCATTGGGGTGTTGACTGCTTGCCCCGGCTTTCCGGTATGTTTGCCTTTGCTATTCTTGATAGATTAGCCAGCACTCTCACATGCGTTCGCGATGCTTTTGGCATCAAGCCGTTATTCTATTGCTTAAATCCTGGCCAGGGCTTTCGCTTTGCCTCCGAGCCTCAGTCTTTATTCCAATTGCTTTCGTTTAAGCCCAGTGTCAACTGGCAACGGGCATACGATTACCTCGTACATGCAGACTATGATAGCAATACCGATACGTTCTTTGCCGGAGTTAACCATCTACTTCCAGGGCATCTAATTACTGTTAATCTCGCCGATCATAAGTTGGCGAGCCCTAGCCGATGGTGGTCGCCTCGTACTGACGAAAACGTCAACTGGACCTTCGCCGATGCTGTATCTCAAGTTCGAGAGCAGTTCCTTTTAAATATCTCACAGCATATGCGTAGTGATGTGCCAATTGGCGCAGCACTATCTGGTGGCATTGATTCTTCTGCAGTTGTATGTGCCATCAGGCACTTGGAGCCAGATCTGCCTATCAATACTTTTAGCTATATAGCCATCGATGGTGTCAGTGAAGAACGGTGGGTCGATAGCATCAATCAGCATGTAGATGCCATTCCCCACAAGATCTACTTTGGGCGCGACGACCTAATTCGCGACTTAGACGAGCTCATATTCTGCCAGGCGGAGCCATTCGGAAGCACAAGTATCTACGCGCAGCATCGTGTCTTTGCTAAAGCTAAAGAACACGGAATTAAGGTTGTTCTTGATGGTCAGGGTGCAGATGAAATGCTTGCTGGCTATATCGGCTATCCGGGCCAACGGCTACGGAGTCTGCTCGACAACCTTGACATGAAGCAGGCATATCAATTCTTCCGTTCCTGGTCTGCCTGGCCGGGGCGTACAAAGACTCAGGCCCTGAAGTACCTTGCGGCTGAAACCACGAGAGGCAGCCTCTATAGTTTTCTTAGAAGTGTTAATGGCCGTAATTCATCCCCACCCTGGCTTAATGTTCAAGCTCTTCAAGATGCTGGTATTCAATTAACCGAGCCTAGGCAGTTTCCAGATCATCTTAATGGACGCCATGTTGTCGCCAGCCTGGCATTAGCGCTTAGCCGTAAGGGGTTACCTAGCCTTCTGCGCCACGCCGATCGCAACTCGATGTATTCGTCTATTGAAAGTCGTGTGCCATTCCTAACTCTAGATCTAGTTGATCTATTGCTATCGATGCCGGAGCACTTCTTGATTTCTAATCAAGGTCAGACAAAGCACGTTTTCAGGCATGCAATGCGAGGGATTGTTCCTGATGAAGTTCTTTACCGCCGCGACAAGATAGGCTTTGAAACTCCAGAGGCACATCTTCTCGCTAATCTATACCCTGTTGCCCGTGACTGGTTGTCGACTGAGTTTGATATTCCTTTGCTCGATCACACCATGCTGACCAGCATCTTTGATGCACAGTACGCATCAAACCCTATGCGCTCTCGCCAGTTGTGGCGCCTGCTTAACTTCTGTCGCTGGCATCAACTCTGTCTTAACTAAAAAACTGGCCTCTCTTGTCATGACATCCGATAACCCTTTGGCCGTACTCCTGCCCCCTGCTTCCGCTTCTCAGAACCGTCCAGCATCGACCAAGATTATAAGGGCTTGGATTATCAACCTTTTGCTTGTCGTCGTAGTCTTCATAAGCTATTGGCAAGTGTATCTAAATACCGTGATTCCTGGATATTCTTATGGTGGCTTCACCCTTAATCTTGAGCCGTTCAATTCTTGGCCCCTGTTGCTTGTAGTTCTTTCAGCCTTCTTGCTTCCCATCAAGCCAGCTTCTATCGACAGTCTCTTTGCCTCCATATCTATTTATCTAATGCTGCTTCCTTCAGCAGTGCTCTGCATGACTGGCGGTCAAAGTGATACTTCATTTATTCTGATAGCGCTCGCTTCTGTAGCACCCTTGTTGGTCGTCAGGCTTCTCAGCAAGTCAGGCGCGACATCTTCCGCTACTGCTATACGTTTTAAGACGTGGCCTTTAATCGCATGCGTTGTCTTGACCATCATCGCAACTGCTTGTACGGCAGGATACCGATTTAATCTCAACTTTATGTCGGTATATTCTTTCCGCTCTGATTTTAATGATGCTCTCGGCTTTCCTCTTAATTATGTGTTGCCCTTTGTCGGCGGCCCCCTCTTATCTCTCCTTGTTTCCTATGGCTGTTCAAGTAAGAATCGCGGGATCATCGCTTTCTCACTTGTTTCGTCACTGCTCCTCTTTGGCTTTTCTTCTCACAAAAGCTATTTCTTTGGGCTCCTCTTGGCTCTGAGTCTGTATTGGGCATCAAGCCTGAAGCTCAATCTCTCTTATGTCTTTGGCTCTCTGATGATTTGCCTGTCCACATTGGCCTTGACGGCAGCTGACTATGGCGGGGGTTTGTTTGGTTCGTTAATTGCGAATAGACTGATCTTTTTGCCTCCAGCAATTGCCTATGAATTCCTCCGCCAATTTAGTGATACTGGCCCGCTCTATTGGGCTGAAAGCAAATTGAGCCTTGGATTGATCGAGTCGCCCCTGCCGCTTAATTCAGTCAACTATATTGCAAAGATCATGACCGGACTTGATGGCGTCGGTGCCAATTCGGGCTGGATTTCGAATGGTTATATGAATTTAGGTATCGCTGGTGTCGTGATCTATGCGGTGCTGATCGGCTTGATTCTCGTTCGTTTTAAGCATTGGCAGTTTGCATTTGGTGCGCCTCTAGTTGTCGCCACAATGGCCCAACCTCTCTATAATCTTGTTGCCTCTATGGATCTCGCTACATGGCTTCTCACTGGCGGCATTCTTCCTTTGATTGTTGTTTTCTTTCTGCTTGAGAGATTGTCCCTCCGCCGTCAGCGCATCTGAGCCCGGAATATCTGACCAGACCATCGACTCTGATGTAACTGCAACTTTTGGATCGATTGTAGAATTAAATTCTTTGACCTACATCCTTCATTCGTACCTGCTAGCACATGATCTAGCACTATGGATGAGCTTTTATCGATCTATGTGCAGCCGACCAACGCCATCACATTTCTTCGTTCACCACCATATGTCTGTCAGCGCCTTGATTCTCCCGACAACTCTGGCATTGTTGGCTCTGCAGCCAAGCCCGCAGCCAGGACGTGCGGCCTCGCTGAGTACCAGCCCAGCGGTGGCAGCACCTGCTGCGCCCAGCCTGCGGACTCGTCCAGCACCGTTGATGCCCGATCGCTTCCGCCTTTACAGCTTCGGTGTGAGCGAGACCAGCCGCTTCGATGCCAATGGGATCCCTCAAATCAAGCCTTGGTCAAATCCTGATACCTGGCACTACAGCCCGACAGTGACTGCCCAGTGGGGACTGGCCGCCTATGTCCGTGCTGATGATGCAACAGCAATTAAGGCTGCTGATTGGTTGGTTCAACATCAGGATACTAATGGTGGCTTTCCATTCTTTTTTAATCACGCAGCACCTGGGGCCTGGAAACTAAAGGCACCTTGGTATTCAGCTATCAGCCAAGGCAATGCGATCAGCCTTCTGGTAAGGGTCTGGATCATTACTGGAAAGTCTCTCTATCTTGATAGTGCAAAGAACGCGCTGCTGCTTCTCCAAACACCCGTATCTCACGGTGGCCTGCAGGGCACGATGCGGGAGCTGCCTTGGTTTGAGCTGACGCCAGATCCCAACTGGCCAAACCATATTCTAAACGGACACATCTTTGCTTTGCTTGGTATCCATGATCTCGCCATAATTGGTGGGGATGCCAACGCTGCGGCTTTGTGGCGAATCGGAGAATCATCACTCTGGACTAATCTTCGCTATGTCTACCCCAATGGCTGGCTGCTGACGAGGCCCTTCCCACTGGGCGTTCCCAATAATATTCCTGATCCTTGGATGGTCTATGATCTTCCGGTAAACGGTTCTAATGGAACTTCCAATGTCCCTCACTATGTTACTTCCTATTACATGCGTGTCCACCTTGCCTTGCTACAGGAAATGACACACCGCACAAAGGGCCTGCATAGGCAAGATTACACTACCCTTGTCAATCAATTGGAAGCCAGCCTCAAGACCTGGCTGTCAGGCGGTGGCAGCTAGGAGGTTAGACTGGGATTCACCTCAGTCACGCGTTTCTTGCATCGCCTTACTAAACGATGACTGACAAGAGCAAAATCACCCCAATCTGCATGAAGAAGATAATCAAAGTTTGCCATTTTAGCTCTGTACATAAGGATAATGACGTTCGAGTCTTTTCTAAGGAATGCCTTACTCTCGCCACCGCTGGTTACGATACAACTTTGATCGCGTGCGACAGCCAGCAAGACAGCGATCAAGTCAGGTTAATCAAGATTAAGGATCAAGGCGGTCGCTTAAGGCGTATCTTCTTTCGGTCCTTTCGTGTCTATCGGGCTGCCTTATCTACGAAAGCTGATATTTTCCATTTCCACGATCCTGAGTTGCTCCCCTATGGTCTCTTGATCAAGCTGACCACCCGGGCTAAAACTGTTTACGATTCACACGAGTGTTACCCAGAGGACATTCGCAACAAGGAGTGGTTGCCCCGCCCTATCCGAGTGCCTGTTGCTAGAGCCTATCAGCTTTTGGAAGATTTAGCTGTCAGACGTCTCGACTTAGTTGTTGCTGCTACCCCTTATATTCACAAACGGTTTGAACGGATAGCTAGGCGCGTTGTGACCGTCAATAACTATCCCAAGCGTGAGGAATTTGCCATTGAAGCTTCTTCCGACACAGCTTCCATCAGAGATGGCGTTTGCTATGTTGGCGCCATCAGTGAGATTCGTGGTATACTGCCATTTCTCGATTCTCTTAGCTATACTCAACCAAGCATTAAGGTCTACATAGCAGGTAGTTTTGCCAATGATGCCATTAAGGAGGCGGCATTCTCTCATCCTAACTGGAGAAGAGTGGAATATTATGGCCAAGTCAGTCGATCTCAAATTCGCCAAATCTACAAGCGCTCTTTTGCCGGCATCGTCAATTTCCTTCGGGCTCCCAATCACGAGTATTCTCAGCCGAATAAGCTGTTTGAATATATGGCAGCCGGTATTCCGGTGATTGCTTCTGACTTTGCTTTATGGAAGCAGATCGTTGAACCGACTCCCTGCGGCATCACCGTTCAACCGGATTCGGCTTTGGCCCTTGCCAATGCGATCAACCTTCTTTATGAAGACAGAGCACTTGCCCACGCGATGGGCAGGTCCGGTGTTCACGCAATCGCCACTCAATACTCATGGGAGCAAGAGGGAATTAAGCTCATTAATGCCTACCGCGAAATCTGTGCGACTTGAGTGAACTATGACCTACTCTAGCTGCTCTGCACCGCTTGTTACCGTTATTCTTCCCTGTTATAACCATGCCAAGTATGTCGAGCGTGCTGTCTTAAGTGTTATTGCTCAAACGTACCAGCGAGTACAGCTAGTTGCCATCGATGACGGCTCGAGTGATAACTCTGTTTCTGTCCTGAAATGTCTCCAGCAGGCCCATGAATTTGATCTTATTGTCCAACAGAATACAGGAGTATGCAAAGCTCTCAACCGTGCTATTCACGAAGCAGCACACGGTGACTATATTGCTTTACTCGCTTCCGATGACTTCTGGCATCCTGACAAAATCAAGATCCAGATGGATGCGCTTTCTTTAAATCCTGCTTCGGAGTTCTGTTTTTCTCAAGCCATTGAGTTTGACAATGACGCCGCTCCCGAACAGGGTCGGATATTTCCGAAGAAATGCCTCTCCGGCCAGGTACTTAAGGATGTTTTCTTGCGTCAGCATGTTCCTGCCGGCACAATCCTTTTTAGCCGCCGTTTATATGAACAGCTTGGTGGCTTCGACGAGAGCTTAAAGGAAGAGGACTGGGACTTCGTTATTCGTGCTGCTGCACTGACCCCCTTCACCTCTGCTTCCCAAGCGCTCCTCTATTACCGCTCACATGAAACCAATACCATGAAGACACGGAATAGAGCCGATACATTCCATCAAAAGGCCAAGATCCTTTCAAAAAACTTTAATCTCGTCTCGCCTGCTCGCTGGTATCTTGCCATGACAATACACTTTATCCACGACATTATCCTTCGCTAGGAGCTGTTTATTGTGATTCACCATACTGCGGATGTTGGCCAATGCCAGCTTGGTAAAGGGACCAGGGTCTGGCAATTTGTTGTTATTCTACCAGGTGCAAAAGTTGGTGTCGAATGCAACATCTGTGCCCATGTTCTGATTGAGGGAGATGTGATTGTCGGTGACCGGGTCACCGTCAAATCTGGCGTTCAGCTCTGGGATGGCCTGCGAGTCGGCAATGATGTTTTCATTGGTCCTAACGCGACGTTTACGAATGATAAGTATCCACGCAGTAAGGTCTATCCTGATGCTTTCCTGGCCACGACAATTGATGACGGTGCCACGATCGGAGCCGGTGCCGTCATCTTGCCAGGCGTTACGATAGGTCGTTGTTCCATGGTCGCGGCAGGTGCCGTGGTCACGAAAGACGTTTTGCCCTATAGCCTGGTTATGGGTAATCCAGCAAAACACATCCGGTTTCTTCTCAGCAACCCATGAACATCGACAATTGCCATATTATCGACTTACCAAAAATAGGCGATCCGCGTGGCAATCTCACCTTTATCGAGGGTGAGCGACATGTTCCGTTTGCTATACAACGAGTTTACTATCTCTACGACGTTCCTGGCGGGGCCGAGCGTGGTGGGCACGCACACAAGGCGCTCCACCAACTTATTGTCGCTATGTCTGGTAGCTTTGACGTGGTCCTTGATGATGGCCGAAACAAAAAACGCGTGCATCTTTCTCGCTCATACTACGGCCTGTATATCTGCCCGATGATTTGGCGTGAACTGGATAACTTCTCCTCTGGCTCTGTCTGCATGGTTCTTGCATCCAGTAGATATGACGAGCGCGACTATTATCGTGATTATGCTCAATTCGTTCAAGAAAGGTGGCTCAAGTGAAGGTTTCATTTCTTGATCTAAAAGCCTCTTATCTGGAATTACAAGCAGAGCTGGAGGTCGCGATCTTGGATTCGCTGCGATCCGGTTGGTATATTGGCGGCGCCGATGTCGCTTCTTTTGAGGCTGAGTTCTCGTCATTTACGCATTCTTTTCATTGTGTAGCTGTTGCTAATGGGCTGGACGCCTTGTATCTGGCACTACGTGCCATGGGTGTTGGGCCCGGTGATGAAGTCATCGTTCCTTCTAATACATTCATTGCTACTTGGCTCGCGGTCAGCAAGTGTGGTGCTGTACCCATCCCTGTTGAGCCGGATACACTTACATGCAATATTAACTGCTCTCTCATCGCAGCAGCAATTACTTCTCGAACAAAGGTCATTATTCCGGTCCACTTGTATGGTCAGCCTGCTGATCTGGATCCTGTTCTGCAGCTTGCTCGCCAGCATGGCTTACGCGTTCTTGAGGATGCTGCTCAGGCTCAGGGTGCTGCCTATAAGGGCCAGCCAATTGGCGCGCACTCTGATGCAGTTGCCTGGAGTTTTTATCCAGGCAAAAATCTTGGCGCCCTCGGTGATGCTGGTGCAGTGACCACCAACGATCCTCGCCTGGCCGACCAGCTTTCTCTTCTTCGCAACTATGGGTCGAGCCAGCGATATATCAACGAGGTTCAGGGTGACAATAGTCGTTTGGATCCAGTTCAGGCGACTGCTCTCCGTGTGAAGTTGAGACATCTCCATGATTGGAATCAACGCCGTGCCTCGATTGCGTCTACTTACACGCTGGCACTCCAGGACTGCGGCCTGACTTTGCCCTGGGTCGCTCCTTGGGCTTCTCCTTCTTGGCACCTCTACTGCGTGCGTCACCCCCAGCGTGATCAATTGCGAGATCGGCTTGCTGGTATGGGTATCGAGACGCTGGTGCACTACCCTATCCCACCTCATGCCCAAGCCGCGTATTCAGATCTGGGCTACAGGAAGGGAGACTTTCCAGTGGCAGAGTCGATGGCAGAGACTCTGCTCAGCCTTCCGATTGGTCCAGCGATGTCCGCATCTCAGGTCAACCATGTAGTCGAGTCTGTTCGTCTCGCCTGTACGGAGCTGTCCCATGACTAACTTACGTCTCGACACTGATTCTCCAATCTTGCAAACGCGTTTGGCCACCGCCGCCGACCTACCTGCATTGGTGTCTATTCACAAGCGCGCCTATTCTTGCCGTCATTTTACGGCCTTACTGCCTGATCACACGCTTTCAGCATATTACCGTTGTTTCCTTTCTGATGGAGCAGAGATTTCCTTAGCGACTTACTGCGACAACATTCTTGGCTTTGCTGTTTATGGTCTGAGTATCCCGGCTCGCATCGCGACCTTTAAGAGAGCGGCATCTCGAGATATCTTCATCACCTCAATTCGTCACCCAGCCACCGCAGCACGTAAGTTCTTGACAGCTTTGCAAGCTCGCCTGTCAAGCCAGCATGCCCCCCTTCCCGCTGACTTTCTGTTGCTCTCGATCGCGGTTGCCCAACCCGGCCGCGGTGTTGGCACCCACTTGCTTCGGCAGCTTGCTGTTACGGCCAAGAGTCGACAGCAATCCTCAGTTGGCCTTTACGTGAATGTTGATAACACCCATGCTATTAATGTCTATCTCGCTTCTGGTTTCGTGATCCGTCATTATCATTGTGGCCAGTTTTACATGGAGAAGAATCTTGAACTCTAATCTGCCATTTCTCCCTTTTGCGCTTCCTGAAATTGGCGAGGAGGAGATCGCCGAGGTTGTTGCCGTGCTCCGCTCCGGTTGGGTGACAACTGGTCCTAAGGCCAAATCTTTTGAGTCTGACTTTGCCACATTCATGGGTGGCAATGTTGAGGCTATTGCCGTCAACTCTGCCACCGCAGGCTTGCACCTCGGTCTTGAAGCTCTTGGTGTTGGTCCTGGTGATTCTGTGATCACAACGACCCACACTTTTACTGCCACTGCGGAGGTAATACGCTATTTAGGTGCGGACCCTATCTTCGTTGATCTGGATCCAGTGACCCTTTGTATTGATGTTGATGCGGTAGCCCGCGCCATCACCCCTCGTACAAAGGCGATCATCCCTGTTCATTTTGCCGGTCGCGCTGCCGATATGACTCGCCTCCTTGCCCTGGCTCGGCAGCACGGCGTGATGGTGATGGAGGATGCGGCTCATGCTCTTCCTGCCACCAGCGATGGGCAGCTCATTGGCTCTTTGGACAGCGACATCACAGTGTTCAGCTTCTATGCCAACAAGACCATTACCACCGGTGAGGGTGGCATGTTGGTTACCCGTAATCCTGCCCTTGCGAAGCGTGCGCGGGTTATGCGCCTTCACGGTATCAATCGTGATGCTTTTGATCGATTCACTTCAAAGGCTCCTAGTTGGTACTATGAGATCGTTGCGCCTGGATATAAGTATAATCTGACTGATCTTGCCGCCTCCCTCGGTATTCACCAGCTCAAGAAGGCTCATGCCTTCCAGAAGAAGCGTGCTTGGCTCGCCAGTCTTTATGACCAACGGCTTTCTTCTCTCCCCCTCATTCTTCCACCCCACGCCGCCTCCGGCGACTTGCATGCCTGGCATTTGTATGTCATTCGCCTCTGCGACGACGTCAGCGTTTCTCGGGATGTCTTCATCGAGCGTATGTACGAGCAGGGCATTGGCTGTAGTGTTCACTACATCCCGTTGCATCTACATCCCTATTGGCGAGACGCATATAAGCTGACCCCTGATATGTTTCCGGCTAGTCAGGCAGTCTATGAGCGTGCCGTTTCCTTGCCTCTGTACACGCGTATGTCGGAGTCCGATGTAGACCGGGTCGTCTCTGCTGTTGTCCGTGCGCTCCACTAATGGCCAAACGTTTCTTCGATTTTCTTTTCAGTTCACTTGGCCTGCTTTTCCTCTCCCCGTTGTTTTTGCTACTGGCTCTGTTGATCGTCTGTGATTCTCCAGGGCCTGTCTTTTTTCGCCAAGAGCGAGTTGGTCTGAGGGGGCGTTTATTCCGAATCCATAAATTTCGCACCATGACCACTGACGCCGAGCGGTGCGGTTTGCAGATCACTGTTGGGCGTGATCCCCGTGTCACTCGCATTGGTCATCTCCTTCGTCGGTACAAGCTCGATGAGCTTCCGCAACTTCTGGATGTCTGGTGCGGACAGATGAGTCTGGTTGGCCCTCGGCCCGAGGTGCCTCGCTATGTCGCATGCTATCCAGACGGCGTACGTGATCTGGTTCTTTCGGTTCGACCAGGCATTACCGATCGGGCTTCGATTGATTTCAAGAACGAAAGTATGATCCTTGGCAGGGCGGTCGACCCTCACCAGGCTTATCTCGATGAGATTCTCCCCGTTAAGCTTGCCTACTACGTTGACTACGTGCGGACTCGCACCCTTTTCGGGGATGTCTGGCTGATCCTCCGCACAATCGCGGCGCTCGTTCCGGTTTTTCGTCAGTCATGACTTTGTATCTCTTTGATTCTTGAGATGGCTTTCCTGAATCCTCTGACCCTGATCGCTTGTATCGGTTGATCTTCCAGCTCCTTTGGCCATCTGATCAATTTGTCGCTTGTGGGTTTTCCGTGCGTTAACCTAGCTCAAAGGTGCTGAAATCCCTGCGATGGCCCTGCGCGGTGTCTCTTACTGGCTGTCGCCACTGGCCCCAGCCCATCGTCGACTCCTCCTTGTCAGCGCTGATGCTGTGTTCATACCATTGGCGGTGTGGTTCAGTTTCTGGCTCCGTCTGGCCAATCCATTCAGCGCCAGCTTTCTAGAGAGCACCTGGATGCTTCCAGCTGCATTGCTGGTAGGTCTTCCCCTCTACGGCCTGACTGGTCAGTACAAGGGACTCACGCGCTATGTAGGCAGCCTCGCCTTGTACAGGCTGGCTGGGCGCAACGGTTTGTTGGTCTTGCTCCTAGCCATTACCGGATTGATGCTTCGGCTGCCTTTGCCCCCACGTAGCAGTTGGTTGTTGCTCTGGTTGCTGCTGACCGGCTTCACGGGGGCGTCACGTTTTGCCCTGCGTGATGTCTTACTCAGTCTTGAGAACAAGCCTCGTTCCGCTCTGACCCGCGTTGCGATCTACGGTGCAGGCTCGGCGGGTGTTCAACTTGCCGCCGCACTCCGGCTTGCCGGCACACATACGGTTCAGTTCTTCCTTGATGATGCGCCTCACCTCTGGCGTCGCGATATCAATGGCGTGGCCATTCACGCACCACAGTCCCTTCAGTCGCTTGTTGCTGATGTCGATCAGGTCTTGCTGGCCATTCCGTCTCTGAGCCGCAGCCGTCGTCGCCGGATCGTGGAAGATCTCCAATCCTCGGGTGTTCCAGTTCTGCAGGTTCCCTCGATCGAAGAGATCACGAGTGGTCGAGCTCGTATTGATTCGCTTCGCCCGATTGTCATCGAGGAATTGCTTGGCCGCGATGCCGTACCACCCTTGCCCGAGCTTCTTGGTCCAGGCATTGCCGGTGCTTGCGTCTGTGTCACAGGGGCAGGTGGTTCCATCGGTTCTGAGCTCTGTCGCCAGATTCTGCTTCTGAAGCCACGTCATCTCATCCTCCTGGAGCTCAGTGAGCCCAGTCTTTACGCCATCCATCAGGAGCTCAGTACTGACCTTCCCCCAACCGTTGGGCTGGAGCCCGTGCTCGGCAACGCTGCGGACCAACGCTTGCTGGAGCGCCTGTTCCATGCCCGCTGCGTTGATGTGGTTTATCACGCCGCTGCTTACAAGCATGTTCCACTGGTTGAGGCCAATCCACTGGCTGGCCTTGCCAACAACGTCATCTCCACTCGCTCCGTCTGTGCTGCAGCCAGCCGCTGCGGTGTTCACCAGGTTCTCCTGATTTCCACGGATAAGGCAGTCCGGCCGACCAACGTCATGGGGGCCAGTAAGCGCGTTGCTGAATTGGTCATTCAGGCCAGCGCCACGCCTGGCGCGTCGACCCGGTTCGCCATGGTGCGCTTCGGCAACGTGCTTGGCTCTTCCGGCTCGGTTGTACCGCTGTTCCGTCGTCAGATTGCAGCGGGTGGACCGATCACCCTCACCCACCCGGAGATCATCCGCTTTTTCATGACGATCCCTGAAGCCGCCCAACTGGTGCTTCAGGCTGCCGTCCTCTCCCAGGGGGGTGATCTATTCCTGCTTGAGATGGGCGAGCCCGTCCGCATCAAGCACCTGGCCGAGCAGATGGTTCGCTTGTCCGGACTGACTCTTCGTACACCCGCCCATCCCGGAGGCGACATCGAAATTGTTTATACAGGTTTGCGCCCTGGTGAAAAGCTGTTTGAAGAGCTCTTGATCGATGCCGATTCCGAGCCGACCAGTCATCCCCTTATCTATCGCGCCAAGGAGGATGCCCTTCCTGCCGCTCAGCTCTGGCCTGCCCTTGACCAGCTTCAGCAAGCGATCGCTGAGCAGCGTGTGGACGATTCCCTTGCGATTCTCTCCGCATTGGTTCCGGAATGGCGCCGTTCGGCTTAGGCCGTTCCGAGTTGCTCTCTCCCCCTTCCCCTGATGGCATGAAAAAGCCCCGTTCGATTGAACGAGGCCTTTCAGTGAGATCCGGCGAGCTCCTTATGGATCAGGCCGAACCAACGCCGGTGTAGGCGCCGTAGAAGAACAGGCCGACCACGAAGATCACGGCCATGCCGCCGGCGGTGGCCACCAGCCACAGGGGCAGCACACCTTCGGTCCAGCGGGAGCGCCAGGCCACGGCCGGGCGACCGTCGGGAAGGCGGTCGGGGATCCGGCCGTCAGGCAGGTTGGATTTCTTGCCGCTCATCGCGAGTGCTCCCGATCAGTTGAAGAAGTAGCTGGTGAACAGAACACCGGTGACGAACACGAACAGCAGTCCCAGATAGAGGCTGGTGCGGTTCAGTTCAACCGGCAGGTTGTTCGGGTTGGGGTTGCGTTGCATGACGGCAGACCTCAGCGACGAATGAACTGCATGGCAGCCAGGGCACCCAGGAAGAACACCGTGGGAATGCCGAGTGCATGCACTGACAGCCACCGGACCGTGAAGATCGGGTAGTTGCGCGGGGTGGAAGTGGCGGGAGACTGGGTCATGGCTTACTTCAGGCGCTGGTCGAGGGAAGCCTTGGCGTCGTAACGCTGGCTGACCACGGGGGCCTTGGCGTCCTGGGCCTGGAAGTAGGCATCAGGGCGAGGGGTTCCAAAGGCGTCGTAAGCGAGGCCGGTGGACACAAACAGGAAGCCCGCCAGGAAGATCGCCGGCAGGGTCACGGCATGGATCACCCAGTAACGGATGCTCGTGATGATTTCGAAGAACGGACGTTCTCCAGTGGAGCCGGCAGCCATGGCAGCAAGCGTTCAGCTGGACGATCTTAAGGGGGTGGTGGGGCGCGGCGGGAGCGCCGCGGCGGCTTGGTTACAGAGGGAAAGGTGAGCCCCGCCGTCGTGCCGCCGCGCTCCTGGCCTGGCCTCAGCCCACCCAGCGCAGCAGCGAGCCCCGTTCGCCCAGCACGAAGCCCTTGCCATCGGCCAGGAAGCTGATCCGGCTGAAGTTGGTGGGCTGCTGGCTGCCCACCGGATCCTTGCGCCAGGTCTTGCCGTTGTCCTCGCTCACCAGCAGCGTGCCGCTGCCGCCGCCGGTCCAGATCGCGCCGTTCGGATCCCAGGCCATGTCCAGGTAGCCGTAGCCGTTGGTGATCGGGATCACCGGCTTGCTCCACTCCTCGGGGTTGGTGTCGTCGTCGTTGAAGCGCAGCTGGGCGCCGCGGGCCAGCATCCACAGGCCGCCTTCCGGGCGGAAGCCCATCGCCTGCAGGCGCTGGCTGCTGATGCGCTGGTGTGGGGTCCACACCGCATCGCCCGGGTTCCAGGTGGCGAAGAAGTTGCCGAGGCTGCTGACGCTTACGTAGCGCCCTTCGGGGCTGCGGCGCAGGTCGCGCACGGCGCCGGCGGCGTCTTCCACTGCGGCCTGCCAGGAGTTGCCGGCATCGCCGGTGCGGTACACGGCGCCCACATTCGTCGCCAGTTCGGCGCTGTTGCGGCCCAGGGCCGTCACCAGGTATGGCTCACCGGGCAGTTTGGTGTCGAGGAACAGGCGGCTCCAGCTCTGACCGGCATCGCTGCTGTGCAGCAGCAGGCCGGGCTGGCCGACGATCCAGCCCTCATCGCCCTGGAAATCGATGCTGATCAGCCGGAAGTTCTCCTCCTCCGGCAGATCCAGCGCCCGCTCCTGCCAGCTGGCGCCGCCGTCGCTGGTTTCCAGGATCAGGCGGTTGCTGCCCACGAGAAAGCCGTGGTTGCTGTCGCTGAAGGCGAGGTCGAGCGGGTTGGATTTGGTGTGGATGTCCACCGGCTGCCAGGGGCTGGCGCTGGCGGCCGGCAGGCCGCTGCTGACGCAGCCGCCCAGGCCCGTGGCCAGCAGCAGGGTGAGGGCGAGGGCCCCCAGGGAGGAGAGCAGGCGTTTCAAGGGGTCAGCGCAGGGAGTACAGGGAGAGGAAGAAGGCGAAGGCCAGGGCGAAGCCGCCGAAGATCAGGACATTCTTCTGCCCGGGCGTGAGCTGGTTCACGCCGAGGCCGTAGCCGAGGTTCTCCTCGAAGCCGCTCGGCTTGTTGCGCGGGCCGATGTCCTTGAACGCCTTCACGGGGCTGCGGCACACCGGGCAGCGGAACCGGCCCGGATCCAGGGCGCTGAAGGGCGTGCCGGGCGGCACGGCCAGCTTCTTGATGCCCTCGCCCGGGTCGTACACGAAGCCGCAGCTGCGGCATTCGAATCGGTGGGTGTCGGGATCGTCGAAGGTTGCCGCAGCTTCCGGTGCGGCTTCCGGTGCTGCAGCATCCGGTGCCGGCTCGCTGCTGTGCTCCATGGCCTGGTCTGGGGCCTGCTCGGGCAGGGGCGCCTCGCTCACGGCGGCATCAGCAATTGGGCGCGACTCTAAGAAGCGGGATCCCCACCCGCCGCAGCTGCGCCTCCAGCCCGGCCCGCCGACCCAGGCCCAGGGCGAGGATGCCAGACTGCGGCTCACGTTGGGCTGCCTGCGCGCGTGTTCGTTCTCTCCGGCTACGACGCCTTCCTCGGCTTCCTGCTGATCGCGGCGGCCGTGCCCGTGCTGGCGATCGTCACCAACAAGCTCGTTTCGCCCCGTTCGCGCAGCGGTGAGCGCGATCTCACCTACGAATCCGGCATGGAGCCGATCGGCGGTGCCTGGATCCAGTTCAACATCCGCTACTACATGTTCGCGCTGGTCTTCGTGATCTTCGACGTGGAGACCGTGTTCCTCTATCCCTGGGCCGTGGCCTTCCATCGCCTCGGCCTGCTCGCCTTCATCGAGGCCCTGGTGTTCATCGCCATCCTGGTGGTGGCCCTGGCCTACGCCTGGCGCAAGGGTGCGCTCGAGTGGAGCTGACCCGTTGCCGTTGACCCCCCGTCGCTGCCTCGCATCGCTGCCATGACCTCCTCTTCGTCCGCCACCGCCGGCCTGGCCGAGGCCCTCTCGGTCGCCGCCCTGCGCGACCAGCGCGCCGCCAGCTGCAACCCCGTCGGTGCCCCCGCGGTCACCTCGGATCTCTCCGAGAACGTGATCCTCACCACCCTCGACGACCTGCACAACTGGGCCCGCCTCAGCAGCCTCTGGCCGCTGCTCTACGGCACCGCCTGCTGCTTCATCGAGTTCGCCGCCCTGATCGGCTCCCGCTTCGACTTCGACCGCTTCGGCCTGGTGCCCCGCTCCAGCCCGCGCCAGGCCGACCTGCTGATCGTGGCCGGCACCGTGACCATGAAGATGGCGCCCGCCCTGGTGCGGCTCTATGAGCAGATGCCGGAGCCGAAATACGTGATCGCCATGGGTGCCTGCACGATCACCGGCGGCATGTTCTCGGCCGACTCCACCACCGCCGTGCGCGGCGTGGACAAGCTGATCCCCGTGGATCTCTACCTGCCCGGCTGCCCGCCCCGCCCGGAGGCGATCTTCGACGCGGTGATCAAGCTGCGCAAGAAGGTGGGCAACGAATCCCTGGCCGAGCGCGGCAATCTGATGCCCACCCACCGCTACTGCACGGTGCCGCACCAGCTCAAGCCTGTGGCGCCGATCGTGGATGGCCGCTACCTGCGGGCCGACACCCAGGTGGCCGCCCTCGCCGCCGCTGCCGGCCTGCCCCTGGAGTCCGCCGCCGCGCCCGCAGCGATTCCCGCCAGCCCCACCGACGCCGCCTGAGTCACCAGCCATGTCCGACGCCATCACGCCCCCCGCCGGCCCCCAGCCCGGCCCCGTGAGCCAGTGGCTCAGCGGCCAGGGGTTTGAGCACGAGCTGCTGGGGCCCGACCACCTCGGGATTGAAGTGATCGGGGTGGAAGCCCCCTTCCTGCCGGTGATCGCAGCGGCTCTCAAGGCCAACGGCTTCGATTATCTGCAGTGCCAGGGTGGCTACGACGAGGGCCCCGGCGGACGGCTGGTGAGCTTCTATCACCTGGTGCGGCTTGGTGCCCTCGCCGATCAGTGCAGTGCCAGTCAGCATCTGCCCGCCAGCGTGCGTCCCCAAGAGGTGCGCCTCAAGGTGTTCCTGCCCCGCGATGGCGACCTCACCATCCCCAGCCTGTACGGCCTCTATCGCGGTGCCGACTGGTCGGAGCGCGAAACCTTCGACATGTACGGCATCCGCTATGAGGGGCATCCCCATCCCAAGCGGCTGTTGATGCCGGAGGACTGGAAGGGGTATCCGCTGCGCAAGGACTACGTGCAGCCGGATTTCTACGAGATGCAGGACGCTTACTGAACCTGTCCCTGTGCCCGGGCGGCCCGGCGCTTGCGCTTGTAAAAGCGCATCACCGCCAGGGCCACGCTACGGGAGTCGTGGCGCAGGGTGGCCGTGGGCCTGGCCCCCTGCAGGGGGGCGGTGAGCACCTCGTAGCCGAGGCCGCGCAGCCGTCGGGCATCGCACTGCACCGGCTCGGCACCGCGCTGGCGATAGTGCTCCACCAGGGCTGAATCGCCAAGATCCTCCTGGGCCAGCACCGAGCTGAACAGCCGTTGCTGCACCCCCAGGCTGGCCAGCTGCGCCTCGATCGCCCGCAGGTGGCCTTCCACGTCCAGGCCATCGGTTTCACCGGGCTGGGTCATCAGGTTGCACACATACAGCCGCGGGGCCTTGCTGCGGCTGATCGCGTTCACCAGATCCGGCACCAGCAGATTCGGTAGCAGCGAGGTGTAGAGGCTGCCGGGCCCCAGCACGATCAGATCCGCCTGCGCGATCGCCTCCAGTGCCTTCGGCAGGGCCGGCGGTCGCTCCGGCGTGCAGCCGAGCCGCACGATCGGGCTGCTGGCATGGCCGATCTGCGATTCGCCTTCGATGCGGCGGCCGTCCTCCAGTTCGGCCCAGAGCTTCACATCGGCATTGGTGGCCGGCACCACCGTGCCCTGCACCGCCAGCACGCGGCTGCTGGCGGTGATCGCCGATTCGAGGCTGCCGGTGATGGCGGTGAGCGCCGAGAGAAACAGGTTGCCGAAGCTGTGGCCCTCCAGGCCGGTGCCGGCCCGGAAGCGGTACTGGAACAGGCGTGTGAGCAGCGGTTCCTCGGTGGCCAGCGCCGCCAGGCAGTTGCGGATGTCGCCGGGGGGCAGGACGCCCAGCTCCCGCCGCAGCACACCCGAGCTGCCGCCGTCATCGGCCACGGTCACGATTGCCGTTAGGTTGCTGCTGTAGCGCTTCAGGCCGCTCAGCAGGGTGGAGAGGCCGGTGCCGCCGCCGATCGCCACGATCGCCGGCCCGCGGTTCAGACGGCGCTTCGCCACCAGCGCATCCACCAGAACCGTGCCCTTCTCCGGTGCCAGCGCCTGCTGGATCGAGCCGAAGCTGCGGCTCTGGCCCAGCCAGATCAGGGCGCCGCCCGCCACGAGCACCAGCGGACCGGTCACGGCCCGCGGCAGCACCTGGGTGATGTTCTGCAGCAGCCAGCTGATCGACTGCAGCACCCAGTAGATCGGTTGCAGATCCGCCCAGACTGCGGCCCCCAGCAGCGCCAGCACCAGGCCGATGCCGGAGGTGAGCATCCAGCGCTTCACCACCAGGCCCGGCTGCAGCCAGCGGGCCGCCCGGCGTGAGCGCGACATCAGGTCCTGGCGCTGCAGGTCTCCCCTGCCCAGCCAGGCCGGCCGTTGGCGCGGCCGCTGACTGCTTCGTGGGCCTCGAGCCGGCATAGCGCTGATGACGTGCGTGAACTGTACGGAGAAGCAGCCAGGATGGGCCCGTTTCGGTAGAGCGGGGCCGTTGGTGATGGTGATGGTCGGCACGGCACCTGTGGCTGAGATGCGCGACGTCAGCGTGCGCTGGGGCCGCCGCAATGTGCTCGCCCACATCGATCTGCAGTTGCAGCCGGGCGAGCGGCTGGCGGTGGTGGGGCCGTCCGGAGCCGGCAAGTCGACGATCCTGCGCCTGCTGGCCGGGCTGCTGTTGCCCAGCGCCGGTGAGCTGCGCATTCATGGCGTGCCGCAGACCTACCTGCGGCTCGATCAGCGCCATCCCCCCGACGTGCGCCTGGTGTTTCAGAACCCGGCCCTGCTCGCCTCGCTCACCGTGCGCCAGAACGTGGGCTTCCTGCTCGATCGCTTCAGTCGCCTGAGCGAGGTGCAGATCAAGGAGCGGGTGACGCGGGCGCTCGAGGCCGTCGGCCTTTACGGCGTGGAGGATCTGCTGCCCGGTGAACTCAGCGGCGGCATGCAGAAGCGGGTCAGCTTCGCCCGTGCCGTGATCGACGATCCGACCCGGCCGCCGGGCCTGCAGCCCCTGCTGCTGTTCGATGAACCCACCGCCGGGCTCGATCCGGTGGCCTGCACCCGCATCGAGGATCTGATCGTCCGCACCAGTGAGCTCACCAACGCCTCCTCGGTGGTGGTCAGCCACGTGATGAGCACGATCGTGCGCACCGCCGACCGGGTCGTGCTGCTCTACGACGGCTGTTTCCGCTGGCAGGGCAGCGTCGCTGAGTTCCAGGTCAGCGAGCATCCGTATGTCCTCCAGTTCCGGACCGCTAGCCTCGATGGACCGATGCAGCCGGCGGAGCTCTGACCACCATGCGCCGCAGTGTGAGAGAGGCAGTGGTGGGGTTCACGCTGCTGGCGGCCCTGGCCGCCGGTGGTGGCTTCTGGCTGTGGTTGCAGGGGGTGGCCGTCGCCGGTCGCACCTGGACGTTCCGGGTCAGCTTCCCCGACGCCAGTGGCCTCGGCGAACGCTCCGCCGTCACCTACCGCGGTGTTCAGGTGGGCAGCGTGCGCAGCCTGAAGGCCGGTTCCTCGGCGGTGGTGGCCGAGATTGAGATCACCGATCCCAGCCTGCGCCTGCCGCAGCCGCTGCTGGCCCAGGTGCAGGAGGCCTCCCTGCTGGGGGGCAATGCGGTGGTGGCGTTGCTGGCGCCCCCGCGCGCCCTGCCCGCCAATCTGCCGGGACCGATGGCCTCCGCCTGCAACCGCAGGGTGATGGTGTGCAACGGCGCTGAGCTCAGCGGGAACAGCGCCGCCAGCCTCTCCACCGTCACCGCCACGATGCAGAGGCTGCTCGATCAGGCGGCACGCGAGGGGTTGGTGCCGAAGCTGGCCGCCACCACCAAGAGCTTCGATGCCACCGCCAGACAGGCTGACCGCTTCCTGCTGGAGGGTCAGGTGCTGCTGCGCGATCTCGAAGCGGCGGTGGAGCGCGCGCAGCCCACGATCGACAACCTCAACGCCTCCACCGCGCACATCCGCAACGTCACCCGCGCCCTCGACAATCCCCGCACCCTGGCCGAGCTGCAGGGCACGGTGGCCAACGCCGAGCGTCTCACCGCCCGCTGGGAGCAGGTGGGCGGCGATGTGAGCAAACTCACCGCCGACCCCAAGTTCATGGATGGTCTGCGCAGCGTCTCAGTGGGGCTGGGCAAGTTCTTCGATGAGCTCTACCCCGAGCGCAGCGGTGCCAGCCCCCGCCCCTAGACGCCGCTGATCGCCTCCAGGGCGATCGCCGCGATCGCCTGATCGCTGGCCTTGGGCAGCTGCACGTATTTGCCGCCCGCCGCATCGGCCAGGTCCTTGCCCATGCCGCTGCCGATGAACTTGCGCTCGGTGTCGATCACCAGCAGCTTGATCCCCAGGGCCCGGTAGCGGCTGGCCACCTGCTTCACCTCCTCCTTGAGGTCCACGGGTTCCTCCCCCTCCAGCTGGGGCTGGCCGAGCGAACGGCTCAGGGGCACATTGCCGCGGCCGTCGGTGATCGCCACCACCACCACCTGGCCGAGGTCGCCGGTGGCCAGGGCGTTGGCCGCCACCCGCGCCGCCTGCGAGAGGCCGTGGGCCAGGGGTGAGCCGCCGCCGCAGGGCATCGACTCCAGCCGCCGCCGGGCGGCGGTGATCGAGCGGGTTGGGGGCAGCAGCACCTCGGCCTGCTCGCCCCGGAAGGGGATCAGGGCCACTTCATCGCGGTTTTCGTAGGCCTCGGTGAGCAGGCGGATCACGGCGCCCTTGGCGCTCTGCATCCGGTTCAAGGCCATCGAACCGCTGGCATCCACCAGGAAGATCACCAGCGCGCCGGCCTTGCGTTGCAGCTGCTTGGCGCGCAGGTCGCCGTCCTCCACCACCACCCGGCGGTGTGGTTCCCGCTCGCGGCGGGTTTTCTGATAAGGGGCGGCTGCCCGCAGCGTGGCGTCCACGGCGATCCGCTTCACCGGCCCGCGCGGCAGCATCGGCTTCACATAACGGCCGCGGGAATCGCTGAACACCACGGCGCGGCTGCCGCTGCCGCCGCTCTTGGCCTTGGCGGCGCCGAACAGCAGCAGGTCCGGGTCGATCGCCACGGCTTCCGGATCCAGCAGGAACTCCTCGGGGATCGAGGGGGGCGGCTCGTCGTCGGGGGTGTCCTCCTCCTGGTCGTTCTCGTCCTGCTCAGGCTCGTCGGGCTCCTGTTCGCTCTCGGGCTGCTCCGGCTCCTCCGGCGGCTGCTCCCCCTGCGGCGGCGGTGGTGGCGGCGGTTCCAGGGGTTGGTCGGGATCGGGGGGCGGCAGCTGCAGGGCTCGCGGTGCGATCACCAGACGGACCGCCACCTGCAGGTCGTCCGCCTCCACCCGGTCGCGGCCGCTCAGGGCCGCGTGGGCGCGGGCCACGCGCACGGCGTAGAGCTCGCTGCGGTGCCCCTCCACGCCGCCCCGCACCGCTTCCTTCACCAGGTAGGCGATCTGCTCCCTGGAGATCTGCACATCCGGCAGCCACTGGCGCGCCAGCAGCAGCTGGGTGGCCAGGGCGTCGGTTTCCTCCTGCCAGCGGCTGCCGAAGGCCTCGCTTGATTCGGCGTGGCCGATGGCGCTGCGGGTGATCTCCACCCGTTGCTCCAGCTCCAGGGTCTGGTTGGCGCTCAGGCAGATCGCGAAGCGATCGAGCAGGTGATCGCGTACCCCACCTTCCTCTGGGTTGTAGGTGGCGATCAGCAGGCAGCGGCAGGGGTGGCTGAGGCTCAGCCCCTCGCGCTCGATCCGGTTCTCGCCGGAGCCCACCGCCGCCAGCAGCAGGTTGGTGATGTTGTCGTCGAGCAGGTTGAGCTCGTCGACGTAGAGCACCCCCCGGTGCGCCTCCGCCAGCAGGCCCGGCTGGAACACCGCCTGGCCGCTGGCCAGGGAGGCGGTCACATCCACCGAGCCCACCAGCCGGTCTTCGGTGATGCCCAGCGGCACCTGCACGAATGGCGCCGGGATCACCCGGGTCGGGCGCAGGGCGGCGCTGTCGGCGCCGCTGGGATCGGCTCCCAGCTCGGTCAGGCGACGTCGGGTGGCCTCGTCCCAGTCGTCCGGGCGTTGCGGGTCAATGTTCAGGCCGGCTGGTATCGGTTGGCCCGGCGCGGACGGGCCCAGATCGAGCACGTCGATCGGCGGCAGCAGGGCATGCAGCCCGCGCGCTAGCACCGATTTGCCGGTGCCGCGACCGCCGGCGATCACCACCCCGCCCAGGCCGGGATCCACCGCCGCCAGCAACAGCGCCAGCTTGAGCGTGCCGTGGCCGGTGATCGCCGCCAGGGGGAAGGCGCGGGCTGCAGCCCTGGCATCGGCGCTGCGGCTCACGTCAGGGCCACTGGCGGTACCGCTTGGAAGCATGGAGGAGCCTGGGCCCGACGATGTGCGCGCCAGTCTCGCTGATCAGGCCGGCGCCGGCCCGGATCAGCTGCTCCCCGCCCGGCCGGTGCAACTGCGATGCTTGACGACAGAGGTCTGCACCCGTTGCCGATGGCGCCCCTGCCCGCCCCAGAGCCCGCGCGCCATCTGGAAACCACCGCCAGTCTCGAAGCCCGCAAACTGCGCTTCGAGGTGAACCGCGTCGCCCTGCCGATGGGGGTGGAGGGCACCTTCGGCCTGATCCGCCATCCCGGCGCCTCGCTGGCGGTGCCGGTGCTCGATGACGGCCGGGTGGTGGTGCTGCGCCAGTACCGCTTCGCCGTGGCCACCCGCCTGCTGGAGTTCCCGGCCGGCACCCTTGATCCGGGTGAGAGCCCCCTGGCCACGATGCAGCGGGAGCTGCAGGAGGAGGCCGGCTACAGCGCCAACCGCTGGGATCCCCTCGGCGCCATGCTGCCCTGCCCGGGCTATTCCGATGAGGTGATCCACCTGTTCCTGGCCCGCGAGCTCAGCCTGCTCAGCGAACGCCCCCCCGGCGACGACGACGAGGACCTGGAGGTGGTGCTGCTCGAGCCCGGGCAGCTCGATGCCGCCCTGGCCGCCGGTGACGAATACCTGGATGGCAAGAGCGTGACCGCCTGGTTCCGCGCCAAGCAGCTGCTGGGCCTGTGAGCGCGCGCTGGCTGTTCTGGCATCGCCGCGACCTGCGCCTCGCCGACAACTGCGGCCTGGCTGCTGCCGCCGCTGCCACCCCCGCCGTCACCGGCGTGTTTGTGCTGGATCCGGCCATCCTCGGTGCCGCCGACATGGCCCCGGCGCGGCGCTGGTTCCTGCTGGAGAGCCTGGTGGAGCTGCAGCAGCGCTGGCGTGAGGCCGGCAGCCGGTTGCTGGTGCTGCAGGGCGATCCGGTGGTGGAGCTGCCGCGGCTGGCGGCGGCCATCGGCGCCGAGGTGGTGGCCTGGAACCGTGATGTGGAGCCCTACGGCCGCGAGCGCGACCGGCGCGTGGCCGCGGCCCTGCAGGCCCAGGGGCAGCGCCTGCTGGTGGACTGGGATCAGCTGCTGGTGCCGCCGGAGGCGCTCAAGACCGGTGCCGGCGATCCCTACCGGGTGTATGGCCCCTTCCTGCGCAACTGGCGCGGCCAGGTGGAGCGGCGCCTGGCAGCCGGTGAGCTGGCCGTGCTGCCGGCCCCCACCGGCCTGCTGGATCTCGATCCGGAGGTTCTGTCCGCCCCCGGGCTCCAGCTGCTGCCGGTGCTGCCGGCGCCGGAGCAGCTCGGGCCGGTGTTCGAGGGGGCGGAGCTGTGCCCCTGTCGCCCCGGCGAGGCGGCGGCCCGGCGCCAGCTGCAGGCCTTCTGTGATGGAGCCGGCCTCGGCGGGCCGACGGGGGCGATTCCGCTGCTCGGCTACGAGCCCGGCCGCAACCTGCCGGCCGAGGCAGGCACCTCCGCCCTCAGCGCCGCCCTCAAGTTCGGCACGCTCAGCCCCCGCCAGGCCTGGGCTGCGGCCCAGCAGGCTCGGCTGGTGGTGGCCGGCGGCGGTGAGGAGGCCCTGGCCTCGATCGGCGTGTGGGAGCAGGAGCTGGCCTGGCGCGAGTTCTACCAGCAGGCCCTGTTCCATTTCCCGGAGCTCGCCGAGGGCCCCTATCGGCCCCACTGGCGCCACTTCCCCTGGGAAAACCGCGACGACCGCTACGCGGCCTGGTGTGAAGGCCTCACCGGCATGCCGATCATCGATGCGGCGATGCGCCAGCTCAACGAGAGCGGCTGGATGCACAACCGCTGCCGCATGATCGTGGCCTCCTATCTGGTCAAGGACCTGATCTGCGACTGGCGCTGGGGTGAAACGGCCTTCATGGCCCGCCTGGTGGACGGCGATCTGGCGGCCAACAACGGCGGCTGGCAGTGGAGCGCCAGCAGCGGGATGGATCCCAAGCCCCTGCGCATCTTCAATCCCGCCACCCAGGCGGCCAAGTTCGACCCGCGGGCCGACTACATCCGCCGCTGGCTGCCTGAGCTGCGCCATGTGAGCACCGCCGATCTGATCAGTGGTGAGATCAGCCCCTTCGAGCGGCGTGGCTATCCGGCGCCGATTGTGAACCACAAGCTTCAGCAGGCCCGCTTCAAGACCCTGTACGCCGCCCTGCCGAAACCGGCCTGAGGCCTCAGGCCGCGAGGGCGGCCGGGCTGGCGTCGCCGCTGTGTGCTGCGGTCTGCTCAGTGCCTGTGCTGCACAGCTGCTGCAACACCTCGATCACCCGTTCCTGCTGCGCCTGGCTCAGCTCCGGGAAGATCGGCAGGCTAAGCACCTCGGCGCAGAGCCGCTCGGTGACCGGCAGCGAGCCGGGGCCGTAGCCCAGTGCGGCGTAGGCCGGCTGGCGGTGGATCGGGATCGGGTAGTAGATGATCGTGCTCACCCCGGCCTGTTGCAGCTGGCGCTGCAGCCAGTCGCGGCAGGAGGCCTCCGGCAGGCCAAAGGCGGCACTGTCGGCCGAGGCGGTGCAGCCGCCTGCTGCATCGCAGTGGAGGGCGTCACAGGCTTTGTTGCTGCCGCAGCGGGGCACACGCACCACGAACTGATTCCAGCTGTGGCCGTTGGGGCCGGCTTCCGGCAGCTGGATCGTGCCGGCATCGCTCAGGCCCGTGCGGTAGCGGGAGGCCACGGCGCGCCGGGCCTCGATCCAGCCGGTCAGGTGCGGCAGCTTCACGTTCAGCACCGCCGCCTGGATGGCATCGAGGCGGCTGTTGTAGCCGAGGGCGGTGTGCAGGTAGCGGCGGGGCATGCCGTGCACCGCCAGCTCCCGCATCGTCTGGGCCAGGGCTGCATCGCGGCAGGTGATGGCGCCGCCATCGCCGACGCCGCCGAGGTTCTTGGTGGGGAAGAAGCTGAAGCAGCCCACATCGCCCCAGCTGCCCACGGGCCGTCCGGCCCAGCTGGCACCGCTGGCCTGGGCGCAGTCCTCCACCACCTTCAGGCCGTGGCGCGCCGCGATCGCGCAGACCCGCTCCATGTCGACCGGGCGGCCGAACAGATGGACCGGCAGCAGCACCTTGGTGGCGGACGTGATCGCCGCCTCCAGCTGGTCGAGGTTGATCAGATAGGTGCTCTCCTCCACATCCACGAACACCGGCGTGGCACCCACGGCGCTGATCGCTTCGGCGGTGGCGAAGAAGCTGAAGGAGCAGGTGATCACCTCATCACCAGGACCGACCCCCAGGCCGCGCAGGGCCAGGATCAGGGCATCGGTGCCGCTGTTGCAGCCGATGGCGTACGGACTACCGACGGCCGCGGCGAAGGCCTGCTCAAAGGCGGCGATTTCGGCGCCACCGATGTACTGGCCGCTGCGCAACACCTGTAGAACGGCGGCATCCAGCTGCTCACCGAGGTGATCGAGCTGATCTCTGAGGCTGAAGGGGGGCACCTGCATGAAGGCAACATTAAGCCCCCTGTTCGGTCATCCGAATGGCACAACGGCGTCCGGGTGCCACTTGATGTTGCAACCGATCGAGGCGCTCTGCTCTGCCGGCACGGCGGTACCGGCCAGCAGAGCCTCCAGGGCTGCGCGAAGGTTGCGGCCGTCGAGGGGCACGCTGTTGCCGGGGCGGCTGCCATCCAGCTGGCCGCGATACACCAGCCGATGGCGGCCATCGAACAGGTAGAGGTCCGGGGTGCAGGCGGCCTGGAAGGCGCGGGCCACGTCCTGATCCGTATCCCACAGGTAGGGGAAGCGCCAGCCGCAGCGCTCCGCCTGCTCCCGCAGACCTTCCGGTCCGTCCGCTGGATGGGTGAGGACGCTGTTGCTGCTGATCGCCACGATCTGGATCCGATCGGCGTAGTCGCGCTCCAGCCGGCTCAGCTCCGGTTCGATGTGCTTCACGAACGGGCAGTGGGCGCAGAGAAACAGCACCAGCACCGGTTCCGCTTGAAGACTGCTGCTCTGCCACTGAGGGCCTGAGGGCTGGGCCGCTCCGTCACCCGCCACCTGTGCCAGGGCGAAGGTGGGTAGTGCCGTGCCCAGCGGCAGCATCGTGGAGGCTGTGAGAACCATGGTGTTGACGTTGACGGGGTGGTGGCGGTGGGTCAGAACAGCGAGGGCTGCGTCGCTGTGGCGGCCGGCTGCCAGCCGCCCCACACCCGCCGTTCGGCCCGGCGCCAGTAGCGGCTGAAGCGGCCCAGGTCCACCGGTTCGTCGAGGGTTACGAACGGCTCCGGTTCGAGGCTGATCAGCGGCAAGCGCGCCGTCGGCTCGGCCTGTTGCAGCGCCTCCAGTTCGGCGCTGATGGTGGCGAAGCGCGGATCCACGGCGCCGCTGGTCACGATCGCATCGGCGTCGTGCTCCCGCGCGAAGCGCAGCAGTTCGGCCGCCACGGCCCCACGGCGCTGCTCCAGCGGCAGGGAGCTGGCGCAGTCCTGCAGGAACCGCACCCGGTTGGCGCTGAGCGGCAGGCCACCGCTGCTGCTGCTCGGGCCGGTTTCCCCCGCCAGCAGCGGTGCATCCAGCACGAACAGGGCCGGCCGCCCCGGGTGGGCCCGCAGGGCTGGGTTGGCGGGTCCGAGCGCCTCGCCGTGGATCCAGAGCACCGGCCGGCGGGGCGCCCCTGTGGGGTTGGCTGCGGCTGCCTGACGGCTGGCGACCTGGCGCAGGGGCGGCCGGGGGGCTTCCGGCATGGTCGCTGCGCCGGCGCCGGACGACCTGAACAGCTGCGCCTGCAGCGCGTCGTAGCTGGCGTCGAATGGGCAGCTGCCGTTCTGCGCTGCCGGGCAGCGGCGGCAGTAGCGCCCCGAGCTGAAGCGCTCCAGGTTGGCCCGGTTGAAGATGTAGGGCTTGCTGCTGAAGCTGCTGGCCAGCCACTGCCAGCTGAGGTTGTTGCTGGCGGGGTCGCCATCGAGCAGGTGCTGCAGGAACCAGCGGGCGCCGGACTGCCACTGCACCCGCCGCCAGTGCACCACGTAGCTGCCCAGCCACATGCGCGCGTGGTTGTGCAGCCAGCCCTGCTCCTGCAGCTGGCGCGAGAACCCATCGATGCAGGCCAGGCCGGTGCGGGCCCCGGCCAGATCCGCCGGCAGCTCGGGGCTGTAGCGGCTGGCGGCGTGGCCGGTCTTGAGCGGCTCCAGGTCGTGCCAGATGCCATCGCCCAGCACCCGCCAGAGCCGCTGCCAGTAGTCGCGCCAGCCCAGCTCGTTGATCAGCTTGCCGGCGATGCGCTGGCCCTCGGCGCTGCCGTAACCCTGCGCGTCCAGCCAGGTGAACACCGCCTCGCGCACCTCCGCCAGGGTCAGCACGCCATGGCGGATCCAGGGCGAGAGGCCGGTCACGGCCCCATCGAGGTGGTTGCGGCTGGCGCCGTAGCGGGCCGGATCCACCGCCGCCAGGGCCGCCTCGGCCGCGGCGCGTCCGCCCTGGAACTGCCGACCGCTTGCCATCCATTCCTGCCCACTGCCCGCATCCTGCCGGTCCTGGCCGGTGCGCCGCGCCGCTAAGGGAGAATCCCCGGATCGCTCAGCAGCGCCGGTCTCGGCGTCCATCCCCATGCTCCTTGATCTGCGCGGCAAGAAAGCCCTGGTCACCGGCATCGCCAACAACAAGTCGATCGCCTGGGGCATCGCCCAGCAGCTGCACGCCGCCGGCGCCGAGCTGGGCGTCACCTACCTGCCGGATGAGAAGGGCCGCTTCGAGGGCAAGGTGCGCGACCTCACCGCCCCCCTGGCTCCCACCCTGTTCGAACCCCTGAACGTGCAGGACCCGGCCCAGATCGAGGCCGTGTTCCACCGGGTGAAAGAGCAGTGGGGCTCGATCGATGTGCTCGTGCACTGCCTGGCCTATGCAGGCAAGGACGAGCTGGTGGGCGATTACTCCAATATTTCCCCCGAAGGCTTCGCCCGGGCCCTGGAGGTGAGCGCCTACTCCCTGGCGCCGCTCTGCCGCTACGCCAAGCCCCTGTTCAACGAGGGCGCCAGCGTGATCACCCTCAGCTACCTGGGCGCCGAGCGGGCCATCCCGAACTACAACGTGATGGGCGTGGCCAAGGCGGCCCTCGAGGCCTCGGTGCGCTATCTGGCCGCTGAACTGGGCGCCGAGAAGCAGGTGCGCGTGAACGCGATCAGCGCCGGCCCGATCCGCACCCTGGCCAGTTCGGCCATCGGCGGCATCCTCGACATGATCCACAACGTGGAGGGAAAGGCCCCCCTGCACCGCACCGTGACCCAGGCCGAGGTCGGCGGCACCGCCGCCTTCCTGGCCAGCCCGCTCGCCAGCGGCATCACCGGCCAGGTGATCTACGTGGATGCGGGTTACTGCATCACGGGGATGTGAGGCTGCTCTGCACCGCCCCCATCCAGTCGATCTCGGCGGTGTCGAGGTCGTAATAGCCCGTTTCCACCTGCAGCTGTCCCTGGCGCACCCGGTCCGTGATCAGCACGCTGCTGTTCACCAGGTTGTTGGCTGAACGGCGCACGTTGGCCCGGCAGGCCTTGTCGAGATCGTCGAGCGCCTTGTCCGCCATCAGCTGCAGCCGGACCTGGCCCACCAGCTGGCTCAGGCATGGGGTCAAGTGGGAGGAGAAGTCGAGGGCGGCGGAGACGGCGCCGCAGCGTTCATGGCCCAGCACCACGATCAGGTTCACCCCCAGATGGGCCACGGCGTATTCCAGGGAGCCGATGGCGGCCGTGAAGGGCGTGTTGCCGGCGTTGCGCACCACGAATAGGTCGCCGAGCCCGGCATCGAACAGCAGCTCCAGGGGCACGCGCGAATCGGCGCAGCCGAGGATCGCCGCGAACGGGTACTGGCCGGCGGCCACTTCGCTCAGCCGTTCGCGGCTGATGCGGGGATGGACCGACTGGCCATCGAGGAAGCGTTGATGTCCCTGCTTGAGGGTGGCGAGCGCCGTGGCTGAATCGGTGCTGTTCTGAGCGCTGGAACCCATGGCGAAACAGACGGACCTGTTCTGCAGTTTGAAGGTGTTTGCCGCCTGCGCCCAGGCGCCTCTAGGTTTCTGATGGATTGTTGAAACCGATGCTCAGACAGGACGGGCCGCTCGGGGGGGCGAAGGTTGCGCTTCAGGTTGGCCGTTTCCTCTGGGACGATCTGGCCCTGGCCTTCGGGTTGTGCCTGCTGACGATCCACACCAACAAGGATCTGGCCAAGGGGTTGGCCCCCGATGTGCTTCTGCCGATCCTGGGTATCGCCGTTTCGGTGTTCACCAGCTTCCGCAATAACCAGGCCTATACCCGCTGGTGGGAAGCGCGCAGCCTCTGGGGGTCCCTGATCAATCAGAGCCGCAACTGGCGCGACAATCTCCACAGCCTTCTCGGCTCATCCGAAGAGGCGGAGGTGCTCAAGCAGCCGCTGCTGCAGCGCCAGGTGCTGCTGGTGTGGGCGCTCAATAACGAGCTGCGTGAGCGTGCGCAACCCCATGCCGCCGCCTCGCTCAGGCAGCTCGCCCGCGGCATGGGCTACGAGCAGGTGAGCACCCAGGCGCTGCTGGTGGAGCAGGCCCTGGCGCTCGAGCAGCTGGTGCGCACGGGCTGGATCAATGATTTCGGCCGCATGCAGTTGCAGCGGGTGCAGGATGAAATCTGCAATTCCATCGGCGCCTGTGAAAAGATCCGCAATCAGCCCTTTCCAGCGTCTTACGACACCTTCATTCGCATCAGTGTCTGGATCTTCGGTTTTCTGTTCTATGTGCGCATGGATGCCCAGTACGAGCCCTATGGTGCCCTGGTCGGTTATCTGGTGCTGGCCGGCTTCATTGCCGCCGAGCGGCTTGGCGCCTACATCGAGGCTCCCTTTGCCGAGCCCGTTCTGGCCCTGCCGATGAATCGCTTCTGTTCGACCATCACCAGGGGATTGCTCGGCCCTGCCCATCCCCTGGCCACCCCGCCGGAGGGCGAGCGGGCGACCATCTGGACCTGAGCCCTGAGCCCTGAGCCCTGCCTTGGTCAGCGGTCGGCTTCTGGCCGACAATCTTGGGCATCGACTCTGGGCCCTTCCATGCAGCCAGCGCGCCGAGGTGAGGTGCACCGCGTCACCGGTGAGACCGATGTGCAGGTCCGGCTTGACCTCGATGGCAGCGGTGCCTGCACCGTGAGCACAGGTGTGCCGTTTCTCGACCACATGCTCCACCAGATCAGCAGCCACGGCCTGATCGACCTCGAGATCCGGGCCACGGGCGACACCCACATCGATGATCACCACACCAATGAGGACGTGGGTATCGCCGTGGGGCAGGCCCTGGCCCAGGCCCTTGGCGATCGCCGCGGCATCCATCGCTTCGGGCATTTCCTGGCTCCGCTCGATGAGGCGCTGGTGCAGGTGGCCCTCGATTGCAGCGGCCGGCCGCACCTGAGCTTCGGTCTGCAGATCCCGGCCCAGAAGATCGGCAGCTACGACACCGAACTGGTCAAGGAGTTCTTCGTGGCGGTGGCCAACAACGCCGGCCTCACCCTGCACATCCGCCAGCTCGATGGCGTCAACTCCCACCACATCGTGGAGGCCTGCTTCAAGGCCTTCGCCCGAGCCCTGCGCCAGGCTACCGAGGTGGACCCGCGCCGCGCCGGCGCGGTGCCGAGCAGCAAGGGGGTGCTGGAGCGGGCCGGCAGCTGAGCTGGCGTGCGGAGCCGACTCCGATCGAGGCCCGATCGGAGTCGACGGCCTCGCTTAACACTCCGTTACGGGATGATGGTGGAACGCGCCGCGGCGCCCGTTCGCTTCCTTCCCCCATGACCGCTGCCCCAGCCTCCGCCGCTCCAGCCGCCTCGCCCGGTTACGACCGCGCCGACTGGGCCAGCGCCTTCCGCAACGTGGGCGTGGAGCTGGAGGGGGTGGAGCTCAGCGCCGCCCGGGGCGCGATCCCGGCCGAGCTGCAGGGCACCCTCTACCGCAATGGCCCTGGCCGCCTCGAGCGCGGCGGCCAGTGGGTGCACCACCCCTTCGATGGCGACGGCATGATCACCGCCCTGCGCTTCGAGGGCGGCAGGGCTGAGCTCCGCAACCGCTTCGTGCGCACCGAGGGCTGGCAGGCCGAGGAGGAGGCCGGCAAGTTCCTCTATCGCGGTGTCTTCGGCACCCAGAAGCCAGGTGGTGCGATGGCCAATGCCTTCGACCTGCGGCTCAAGAACATCGCCAACACCCATGTGGTGCGCCTCGGCGATCAGTTGCTGGCCCTGTGGGAGGCGGCCGAGCCCTACGCCCTCGACCCCGACAGCCTCGAAACCCGCGGCCTCTCGCTGCTGGATGGTGTTCTCAAGCCTGGTGAGGCCTTCAGTGCCCACCCCCGCTTCGATCCCGGCCACCACGGCGCCCCGCGCATGGTGACCTTCGGCGTCAAGACCGGCCCGCGCAGCACGATCCGGCTGATGGAGTTCGCCACCGAGCACGACCCGGCCACGGGCGTCAGGGCCGGCCAGCTGCTGAGTGAGCGCAGCGACAGCTTCAACGGCTTCGCCTTCCTGCACGATTTCGCCATCACCCCCAATTGGGCGGTGTTCCTGCAGAACGCCATCGCCTTCAACCCCCTGCCCTATGTGCTCGGCCGCAAGGGCGCGGCCCAGTGCCTGCAGTCGCAGCCTGGCGGGCAGGCCAGGTTCTGGCTGATCCCCCGCGACAGCGGTGCCTTCGTTGGCCAGAAACCGCGTCTGATCGATGCCCCCGACGGTTTCGTGTTCCACCATCTCAACGCCTGGGAGGAGGGTGACACCCTGGCGGTGGAGAGCATCTACTACAGCGATTTCCCCTCGATCGGTCCGGATGTCGACTTCCGCTCGATCGATTTCGAGCTCCTGCCCGAAGGCCTGCTCGAGCAGTGCCGCATCAACCTCACCGATGGCACGGTCAGCACCACGCGCCTGAGTGAGCGCTGCTGTGAGTTCGCGATGGTCAATCCCGAACGCGAGGGCCTGCCCTGTCGCTATGGCTGGATGGCGGTCGCCGAGCGGGATACGGGCAACGATCCGCTCCAGGCGATCAAGAAGCTCGATCTGATCAGCGGCGAGCGCCGGGTCTGGAGCGCCGCGCCGCGGGGCTTCGTGAGCGAGCCGGTGATGGTGCCGCGCCCCGGCGCCACGGCCGAGGACGATGGCTGGGTGCTGTGCGTGGTCTGGAACGGCGCCCGCTGCGCCAGTGATCTGGTGATTCTCGATGCCGCCTCCCTGGCGGAGCTGGCGGTGTTGGAGCTGCCCCTGGCGCTGCCCTACGGCCTGCACGGCAGCTTCGTGCCCGCCTGACGGTGCCCTGGTTCATCAAGCAGGAAACCTTTCTGCGTCCCTACAGCGCGATGAAGCCCCACCTGGCGGCCCATCGCGCCTGGGTGGCGGAGCTGCGGGCGGCCGGGGTGGTGATCAGCAGCGGCTACCTCGTGGACGGCCAGGGCCAGCCAGGGGGCGGCGGATTGCTGGTGCTGCAGGCGGCGGATCATGCCGCCGCCGAGCGGCTCATCCGATCCGATCCGATGGTGTGCAGCGGCGGGGTCGCGTGGCGGCTGGAGCGTTGGGTGCCGGTGGTCGGTGATCTGGCGGTGGGGGATGCGGCGCTCGGCAGTCCGCCCTAGACCACACCGCAGCCCCTGCTGTGCGGTGATGATCCGAGCTCCCTGGTTCCGTGCCCTTGCGTGGGGTCTGCTGGTGGTGCCGGCCGGTCTCGGTGCGCCTGCCCCGGCGCTAGCGGCCGCCGGCGCCCATCCCCTCCGCTGCGGCGGCACCCTGCTGCAGCTGCAGGTGGAGCAGGGCGGCAGGGCCGCCGTCGATCGTTTCCGCTTCGAGCTGGGCCTGGAGGCTGAGGTCGTCGGCCGGCCTGAGCCTGCCGGCAAGGCTGAGGCGCTGAACCTGCTCAGCCAGCGCCTGACCGCCGTGCGGGCCGCCCTGCGACCGCTGCTGAGCGGTGAGCTCACGATTGCGGCGCCCAGCACCTACCGCAGTGGCGGCGGCTCATCCGCCACCCCGGTGCGCGACCACGCCAGCACCTCCGTCTCCGGGGTGGTGAGCAAGGCCGACTACGACGCCCTGATCAAGGCTGCCGGGCGTCTGCCCGGGGTCACGCTGCGGGGCTTCACCGCCCTGGCTACCGGCGGTTCGGAGAACGATCTTCAGGCCGCGCTGCTGCGCCAGGCCCTGGCTGAGGGGCGCCGCCAGGCGGATCTCACCGCTCGGGCCCTGGGGCTGCCGCGCGTGCAACTGCTGCGCATCGATCAGCGCAGCGGCGGTGCGCCCCGGCCGATGCCCTATGCCCGCACCGCTGCCGCCGGCTTCAACCCCGATGAGGCTCCCGCCCCGGAGCGCTCCCTCAGTCTGGCGCTGGATTACTGCCTCTCCTGAGCCAGCAGCGCCTGCAGCTGCGGCCGCAACGCCGCGAAGGCGCGGCCGCGGTGGCCGCAGGCGGCCTTCTGGGCCTTGTCCATCTCGGCGAAGCTCAGCCCCAGCTCCGGCACGAAGAACACCGGGTCGTAGCCAAAGCCCCCCTCGCCGCGGGGGGCGTCCAGGATCGTGCCGGGGCAGTGCCCCTCCACCGCCAGCACCACCTCACCTTCGGGATTGGCCAGGGCCAGGGCCGCCGTGAACCGGGCGCCGCGGGTCGTGGCGGTGTGGGCGCCGGCGGCCTCCAGTTCGCGCAGCAGCCGCTCGATCCGCGCCGCATCGCTGTCGGCGTAGCGGGCCGAGTGGACGCCGGGGGCGCCGCCGAGGGCATCCACGCCCAGGCCGGAGTCGTCGGCCAGGGCCCAGCAGCCGGTGGCGCGGGCCACCGCCTCGGCCTTGAGGCGGGCGTTGGCGGCGAAGGTGCTGCCGGTTTCCTCCACCTCGAGACCCTCGGGCTGGGCCCGGGTCTGAAGCGGCAGGTCTGCCAGCAGGGCGCCGAATTCGCGCACCTTGCCGGCATTGCCACTGGCGATCACCAGGTCCATGGGCTCAGGCTGAAGCAGAACGATCCAGGGCTTCATCAAACCATCGCCGCACGTTCAGGTCCGGATCACGTCCTTCAAATCGCTTCCGCCAGCTGCCGGGCCCAGGCGAGCACCTCGCCCACCCGCGCCTCGCTGGGCGCCTCGCAGTAGAGCCGCAGCAGTGGTTCGGTGCCGGAGAAGCGCAGCATCAGCCAGTGGCTCGGGCCCAGCCGCAGCTTGACGCCATCGGTGCGGATCACCTCCAGCACCGCCTGGCCCGCTACCTCTGCCGGGGGGGTCGCGGCCAGCAGCTCCTCCAGCCGGCGGCGGCTGGCCATGTCCGGCAGCCGCAGGTCGAGGCGGTCGTAGGCGGCGGCGCCGCCATGGGCCTGCTGCAGCGCATCGATCCGCTGGCTCAGGGGCACACCGCCCTCCACCAGGGCTTCGATCAGCAGCAGTGCCGCAAACAGGGCGTCGCGCTCGGGCAGGTGCATGCCGAAGCCCACACCACCGGATTCCTCGCCGCCCACCAGCACCTCGCCGGCCAGCATCTCGGCGGCGATGTACTTGAAGCCCACCGCCTTCTCCAGCACCGGCCGCCCCAGGCCCTCGGCCACCAGCTGCATCAGGTCGGAGCCGCTCACGGTCTTGACCACTGAGCCCGGTAGCTGCCGGGCCCGGGCCAGGTGATCGATGAACAGGGGCATCAGCAGCTGGGTGCTGCAGAAGCGGCCGTGCTCATCCACGGCGGCGATGCGGTCGCCGTCGCCGTCGAACACGATGCCTACCGCCGGCCGCCCCGCCAGGGTGGAGGCGCGCACCTCGGCGATCAGCTCCCCCAGGTAGGGGGCCAGCGGTTCCGGTGGGTTGCCGCCGAACAGGGGATCGCGCTTGGCACGGATTTCGCGCAGGTGGTCGCTGGCGGCGGCTCCCTCCAGCAGGCGGCTGAGGCCACCCGCTGCGGAACCGTGCATCGGATCCACGATCACCTGCAGTCCCAGGCGCTCCAGTCCGGCGCTGAGGGCGGCCGTGTCCACCCTGGCCTTCAGGCCGCGCAGATAGGTGCCGTAGGCATCGAAGCGCAGGTTCTCACCGCCGATCGGCACGGTGATGCCTCCCGCCTCCAGGCGACGCTCCACCCGCTGGGTGAAGTCGCCTTCCACCGAGCCGCCGAAGGGGCCCTTGATCTTCAGGCCCAACCATTCCGGTGGGTTGTGGCTGGCGGTGATCACCAGGGCGCCGAGGGCCTGGCGTTCCACCACCGCCCAGCTTGCCGCCGGGGTGGGGATCGGGGCCTCCGCCAGCACCGGCACCAGGTCGGCGCCCCGCACGGCGCTGCAGATCGCCTCCGCCAGCTCCGGCGCCAGGAAGCGGCGGTCGTAGCCGATCACGATCTCGCGGCTGCGCAGGCCCTCTGGTGCCGAGAACTCCAGTTCCCGGGCCGCGGCCGCCGCTACCGGCAGCAGGCGCTCCATGGTGATGTCCACCCCGAGGATGCCGCGCCAGCCATCGGTGCCGAAGGCGATCGGGCTGGCCGCCAGGGGCAGGGGCGCGGATGCCATCGGTATAGGGGCGCTGGTCGCTATTGATCGTGCCAGCCGTCGGGTCGCCCCGGTGGTGCTCCAGCAGCCGGCAGCGTCGCGCCTACGGTGAAACCCGTGTCCAGCGAGATCCTGCTCACCGACCGGCTGCTGCGCAGCTGGCTGCGCTGCAAGCGCCGCGCCTGGCTCGATCGCCACGGCGATCCAGCCGAGCGCCAGTGGACCGCTCACCGGGAGTTGCAGCTCGATGAGCAGCGCCGCAGCTTCTCCACGCTGTTTCCCCAGCGCCCGCAGCGCGGTGAGGCGGCAGCCCTTGCCGGCGCTCCGGCGCTGGTGGGCCTGCGCCTGCGGGGCCCCGGCCCCGCGCTGCCGGGCTTTCCCGCAGGCCTGCGCCTGGAGGCCCATCCAGCGCTGCTGCAGTGCATCGAGGGATCCAGCCGCTGGGGAGGGCATGCCTACCGCCCGGTGCTCTACCGCCAGGGGCGTCGCACCACCCGTGAACATCGCCTGCTGCTGGCGCTGTGGGGGCAGCTGCTCGCCCGGGAGCAGGCGGCTCCCGTGCCCCATGGTCTGGTGCTCAACGGGGTGGGTCGTGGCCTGCAGCAGGAGGTGCTGCTGCTTGGCGGCAGCCTGCCGCGCCAGCTCGATGAGGCCCTGCTCAAGCTCGCGGACGATCTGGTGCACACCCAGCCGCCGCCGCTGGTGGCGGACCGCAAGAAATGCGTGCTCTGTGGCTGGAGGGCCGCCTGTGATCAGCAGGCCGCGGCCGAGGGGCACCTCAGTGAGGTGAGCGGGATCGGGGCGCGGCGCCGCGAGATGTTGGTGGGTGAGGGGATTGATCGCCTGGCCAGGCTGGCCGCGGCCGATCCGCAGCGACTGGCCGAGGCCCTGGCGGTTCACGGCGAGCAACACGGTGAGGCGGCGGCGGAGCTGATCACCCAGGCGCGCGTCCAGCAGGTCGGCCAGCCCCTGCGCCGGGAGCCCGGCCTGGCCCTGCCCGAGCTGGCGGAGGCTCCGGGGGTGCTGCTCTATGACATCGAATCCGATCCGGATGCCCGCGACGACTTCCTGCACGGTTTCGTGCGCCTGGCCCGCCGCGACGACGGGACCTGGCCCCTGCCGGCCGAGGCGGCCTCAGCCCCGTACCGGCCGCTGCTGGCCCTGCTGGAGCACGGCGAGGCCCGCCTCTGGCAGCGGCTGCAGCGGTTGCTGAGCGCCTGTCCGGACTGGCCGGTGCTCCACTACGGCGAGACCGAACGCCTGAGCCTGCTGCGCCTGGCTCAGCGCCAGGGTGCCCGCGAACCCGAACTTGCGGCCCTGCGCCAGCGTCTGGTGGACGTGCACCAGCGCCTGCGCCGCCACTGGTGGATGCCCACCAACAGCTACGGCCTCAAGGCCACCGCCGGCTGGCTGGGCTTCTGCTGGCGTCAGAAGGGCGTTGATGGGGCCCGTGCGTTGCTGTGGTGGCGGCGCTGGCGTCTTGGCGTGGCGGCCGGTCCCGCCGGGCGTGGTTCACGCCACAACCTGCGCTGGATCTTCCGTTACAACCACGACGATGCCCTGGCCACCTGGGTGGTGGCCCACTGGTTGCTGCAGGGTGATCAGGACGGCTGACGTCCTCCGGCTCCCACCGGTGCTGCCGTGAACCCCACCGGCGTCGTGATCTTCAGGCGCCGTTCCCCCGCCAGCAGTTCAGGCTCCATCAGGGCCTGGCGGCGCACCAGCGCCAGCCCTTCCAGGCCCTCACCGTCGCTCAGCACCGAGGTGATCACGCCGGCCCGCTCGCCGGCCGCTGTCGTCAGCAGGGCCCCCACCGCGCACGGGTCGGCCGCGGCGGTGCCGGAGGCATCGGCATGCCAGTGGCGCAGCTGCTGCTTGACGCCGTCGTAGGTGGCCAGCTTGGCCAGGGTCTCCTGGCCCACGTAGCAGCCCTTGTTGAGGCTGACCCAGTCGGCCAGGCCCAGTTCGAAGGGATTGGTGCCGTCGTTGAGTTCGCCCGGGGCGGCGGGGAACCCCTGGCGCAACCGCAGCCGTTCCACTTGTTCCTCGCTCAGCTCCGGCAGCGCCGCCAGCCAGTCGGGCAGCACCGCACCATCCCGCAGCAGCAGGGCGGCCTGGCCGCGGCCGGCGCCGAGGTCGACCTCCGGTTGCAGCAGGGTCGTGCCGTTGCCGGCAGCATCGGTGGCAGCCGGCTCCAGCTGCCCAATCCACCGCACCAGCGTGATCGTCTGTGGTGCCCCCAGCCGCACCTGATCGGCCGGGAACAGCACGCGATCCAGGGCCTGATGCACGGCGGCGCCATCGCCGGCCAGCACCAGCAGGTCGGCACCCGTCGCATCGAGGCAGACCAGGGCCAGCGCCCGCATCCGCGCCGTGGCGCTGATCAGGCAGGTGGCCAGGCAGGCACCGGGTTGGGCCAGCTCGATCGCCTGGCTGCTCTGGCCGTGCAGGAAACGCCGGCTGTCCGGCCCCTCCAGACGCAGCAGGGTGTGGCGGCTGCTCCAGCGGGCAGGTGTCGGTGCGGGCATTGCGGCGCTCAGGCGGACGTGGTGGCGGGCGGTGCAGGCTTCATCGCGCCGCCGCGGAGACGGCAGCCACCTCCTCCAGCAGGAACAGGCTGCAGAGCTCCAGGCCGGCGGCGGTCATCGCCTCCTGGCCCCCCTCCTGCCGGTCGACGATCGTGACCACCCGCTCCACCGTGTAACCCGCCTCGCGCAGCTGGTTCACGGCCTTGAGCGAGGAGCCGCCGGTGGTCACCACGTCCTCCAGCACCGTGATGCGGCTGCCGGCCTCCGGCAGGGGCCCCTCCAGCCAGGCGCCGGTGCCATGGCCCTTGGCTTCCTTGCGCACGATCAGCGCATCCAGATCCCGGCCGCTCAGTGCCGCGGCCTGGGCGACACCGCTCACCAGCGGATCGGCGCCGAGGGTGAGGCCGGCCACGGCCGCCGCTCCGGGCTCCACCAGCGCCAGCATCTGCGTCGCCAGCAGCGCCAGCCCTTCGCCGCTGAGGCTCACCGGCTTGCAGTTCACGTAGTGGTTGCTGGTGCGGCCCGAGGCCAGGGTGAAGCTGCCGTGGCGGTAGGCGCGCTGCGCCAGCAGTTCCAGCAGCCGCTGGCGGCGGTCGGCACTGGCCTCGGGCAGGTGCAGGAGCTGGGTCATGCCTACGGCGGATGGGGCGTCAGCTGTCTAGTTTGCGCGCAGCCGTGGGATGAGGTGATGGTGGGCTGCAGGCTCCTGATCGGACTGGCTGTGCTGGCTGGTGCTCTGGGGAGCACTCCACCTGCCCAGGCCGGCCCGGTCCTCTGCACCACCAGCATTGAGGCCCCCGCCCCCGCTGTTTCCGCCTCCGGCGCCTTCTCCTCCGGGCCCGTCGAGGTGACCCGCTGCGGGCCGGTCACCTCGACCGCCGAGCTGATGCAGCAGCGCTTTTACAGCTACACCGCCCCCTACGCTCGCGGCGTCGGCGTGATGCACCAGATCACTGATCTGCTCGGCATCGCCGTGGGTGGCAGCGACGGCACGCGGCTGATGGGTTTTGGTTTCCCGGATCAGACCGTCGTCTGGGATGGCTCCGCCATGGGCAACACCTACCAGGTGTTGCTGGAGCAGCAGAGCCGGCCGATGCCCTGGCGCACCAGCGATCTCAACAACGGTTTCTGCCAGGGCCTGCCCCCCGGCGGCTGCACGGCAGGCACCGACGCGGCGGGCGTGCGGGGCCTGTGGTAAAAACCGGCCGCGGGAACGCCCATCCTGCGGGGGTCTAGCAATCTGGTGAATGCAGCGGACTCATAATCCGCCTTAGGTGGGTTCGATCCCCACGACCCCCATCTGATCCGCATGCGACTCCTCGCTCCGGCGGCGCTGCTGGCCCTGCTGGCCTTGCTGGCCTTCTTCGCGGCGGCGGAGTTTGCCCTGATTCGCCTCCGTCCCACACGGGTCCAGCTGCTGGAGGCGGATGGCTGCCCAGGCGCTTCTGCGGTGGCGCGGCTGCAGCGCCGCCTGCGCCGGGCGTTGGTGGCCACCCAGCTGGGCATGACCCTGGCCCTGATCGCCATCGGCTGGAGTGGCCGCGATCTGGCGGAGCGCTGGGCGGTGCACGCAGAGCTGCCTCAGGTGTGGGTGGATGCCGCCGTGTTCCTGCTGCTGGTGTTCGCCGCCACCCTGCTCGGTGGGTTGCTGCCCAAGGCCCTGGTGCTGCATCGGCCGGAGGCCACGGCCATGCGGCTGGCGCCGTTGCTGGAGGCCCTCGGCGGCACCCTGGCGCCGCTGCTGCTGCTGATCGAGCGGCTGGCCGATGGCCTGCTGCGCCTGTTCGGCGTACCCCGCCACTGGGATCAGCTGGTGCCCGCCCTCACGGCCGGCGAACTCGAGACCCTGATTGAGTCCAACAGCGTCAGCGGGCTGATGCCGGATGAGCGCGACATGCTCGAAGGCCTGTTCTCCCTCCGCGACACCCAGGTGCGCGAGGTGATGGTGCCCCGTTCCGGCATGGTCACCCTGCCGCTCGACGTGCGCTTCGCCGAGCTGATGGAGGCGGTGCACGACACCCACCACGCCCGATTCCCGGTGATCGGCAGCTCCCTGGATGATGTGCGCGGCATGCTCGACCTGCGCCGTCTGGCCGAGCCGATCGCCAGGGGCCTGCTGCAGCCGGAGTCGCCGCTCGCCCCCTACGTGACGCCGGTGATCACGGTCCAGGAGACGATGCCCCTGGCCGAGCTGCTGCCGGTGATCCGTGGTGGTCAGCCGCTGGTGGTGGTGGTCGATGAGCACGGCGGCACCGAGGGCCTGGTCACCATCGCCGACCTCACCAGTGAGATCGTCGGTGAGGAGGAGGATCCGGACAATCCCGGCGACGACGATCTGCAGCAGCTGCAGGAGCACAGCTGGCTGGTGGCCGGTGATCTGGAGATCTACGAACTCAACCGTGAACTCGGCCTGCAGCTGCCGGAATCCGACGAGCACCACACCCTGGCCGGCTTCCTGCTCGAGCGGCTGCAGCACATTCCCGCCCCGGGCGAAAGCCTGCGCTGGCGCGGCCATCAGTTCCAGATCATGGCGATGGACGGTCCGCGCATCGACCGCGTCGAGATCACCCGCCGCTCCGTGGAACCGGTCCCCGAGGGCGCTCAGACCGCCGAGATCCCCTGAACGCTGCAGGGGTGCATCGTCGTCGCTGATAATGACCCAGCTCTGTTGCCAACGCCATGAAGCCGGTCCGCGTTGGAGTCATCGGCATCGGCAACATGGGTTGGCACCACGCCCGGGTGCTCAGTCTCCTGCGCGATGCCGAACTGGTGGGGGTGGCTGATCCGGATCCCGAGCGCGGCCGCCTCGCGGTCGAGCAGTTCGGCTGCCGCTGGTTCGCCAGTTACGAGGAGATGTTGGGCGAGGTGGAGGCGGTCTGCATCGCCGTGCCGACGCTGTTGCATCACCGCGTCGGCATGGCCTGCTTCCAGGCGGGCTTGCACGTGCTGATCGAGAAACCGATCGCCGCCAGCCAGGAGGAGGCTGCCGAGCTGATCCAGGCGGCGGAGGCCGCAGGTCGTTTGCTGCAGGTGGGTCACATCGAGCGGTTCAACCCCGCCTTCCGCGAGCTGGTGAAGGTGGTAGCCAACGAGGAGGTGGTGGTGCTGGAGGCCCGGCGCCACAGCCCCAACCCCGATCGTGCCAACGATGTGTCGGTGGTGCTCGATCTGATGATCCACGACATCGACCTGGTGCTGGAACTGGCCGGTGCGCCGGTGGTGCGCCTGGCGGCGGCAGGGGGTCGCAGCGCCGATGGACCGATCGATTACGTGAACGCCACCCTCGGCTTCGCCAACGGTGTGGTGGCCAGCCTCACCGCCAGCAAGATGGCGCACCGCAAGATCCGCAGCCTCTCGGCCCATTGCCGTACGGCGCTGGTGGAATCCGATTTCCTCAACCGCAGCCTGCAGATCCACCGCCGCAGCCATCAGTCGTTCAGCGCCGACCACGGTGAGTTGCTCTATCGCAATGATGGCTTCATCGAAGAGGTGAGCACCTCCCCGGTGGATCCCCTGGTGGCCGAACTGGAGCACTTCCTCCAGTGCGTGCGCGGCCTGGAGAAGCCCGCCGTGGATGGCCCGCAGGCCTCCCGGGCCCTGCTGCTGGCCGATCTGATCGAGCAGTGCGTCGAGCAGCCCACCCTCTGCATGACCCTGGCGGAGCCGATCTGAACCACAGCCGGTGCCCGCCGCGCTCTCAGGCCGCCAGCGGTGTCGGTTCCGGCGCCTGCTGCCCCTCGGCCAGCTCCCGCAGGGCCAGCAGCTGCCAGCGCCGGCACTGGGCCGGTGAGGAGCGGTAGAAGCGGTCCCAGGCATCGCCCTTGTGCTGGCCGTAGAGCTCGCGCGACTGCTCGGGGTGCTGCTGTTCCCAGCCCACGCGCACCGCGTGGCCGATCACCACATCCAGCGCCAGGTCGTCGTTGAACTGCACCTGCGGGTTGGCCTCCACGAACGCGATCAGGGTGAGCAGCGTTTCACTGCAGAGCTGCCGGTATTCGGGCGCTTCGATCTTGCTGAGCAGGTGCTCCACCAGGCTGGCGAAGTTGCGTTCGCCCGGGGTCTTCTCGCTCAGCAGCGGCGCGCTCTCCAGGCGGTTGCGGCGCTCCAGCTTGTCGCCGATCACCAGGCCGCGGCAGTGGTGCAGCAGATCCCAGATGCCGGGGTAGAAGTTGCGCGGCACCTGCTGCAGGGCGCCCACGCGCATGCGGTGCTGCAGCCAGCAGCCACCCCGCGGCAGCTCCTCGAGCGGGTCCGGTGCCGTCCAGCGCACCCGGCCGCTCACGTGCAGCTGCTCCTTGCGCTGCAGGGCCGCCTTGGCGTGCTCCACATCGGCCATCACCTGCTGCAGGCGGCGGCGGATCGCATGGGGTGGTTCGTCGCAGAGCGCTTCGAAGGCATCCACCGGGCTGAGGTCGCGCTCGCTGGCCAGCTCGCCGGTGAGCAGCAGCAGCAACTGGCCCAGTTGCAGGGTGAGCATGCCGCTGAGCAGGGCCGGGCGGCGCCGGGCCAGGCCGTCGAGCGCCAGCAGAAGCTCCTGCTGCAGCATCCACTCCCGGCCGTCCTCACCGCTGAAGCGGCGGATCATCGCCGCGATCGCCAGGCTGCCCTGGGGCTGGCTGATCAGGGAGTCGTTGGTGTAGTTCCTGCCCACCACCACCTGCTTCTGGCGCACCAGCAGATCGGTGAGGGCATCCTCCAGCTGGGGGTGCACCAAGCCGAGGGAGCCGGCGCAGCGTCGCACCACGTTCCAGTCGCCGTCCGCCAGGGCGCGTCGGTAGATCTCCTCCAGCAGCAGCTTCGGGCTGGCGCTGCCGCCGGGGCCCTGGAGCACCGCATCGAGGCCGAGCCGTTGCACCAGCTGCTCCAGCACCTCAGCCTGCTCCGGCAGGGAGGTGCTGCGCCACAGCCGCTCGATCAGGGCGGTGAGCGGCGATTCCTCCAGTTCCAGCTCTTCGGCGGCCGTGAGCGGGGCGTGGCCGGTGCTGGCGCGCAGTAGCACGGCCGGTGCCGCCGCCTGTGGGCTATCGGCCGTGCCAGTCGGCAGTTCCGCCCAGCTGGCCTGCTCCAGCAGCTCGCTCAGCGGCGCCAGCTGCACGGCCACGCCGTCGATCACACCGCTGCGCAGGCGCTCGCCCAGGCGCAGGAAAGCCTCGGGGCTGCGCCGGAATGGCGCCTGCTCCACCGGAATCAGCAGCAGCGGAGCGCCAACGCCGCGCCAGTGGCGCTGCAGCTGGCTGATCTCGCTTTCCACCGCATCCACCAGCTGCTCGGGATCGTCCGAGAGATAGAAGGTGCTCTCCTCCAGCACCGCCGGCAGGAAGGCGAGCGTGTGGCCACCCTGCCGGTACAGGCGCGCCGTCACCATCGTTTCCATCCGCATCGGCGGGTGGCCGCTCAGTCCCAGCCGTGGGTTGGCCCCCACCGCCCCCATCCGCTCCGACAGATCACGGGAGCTGGTGATGCGCACCTGCTGCCCCTGGCGGGTCACCGCCAGCCCGGCCGCCTCCAGAGATGCCGCGATCGCCTCGCTGGCGGGCACGAAGCTCACCAGCACCTGATCGGCGCCGAGGCTGCTGCCCAGGCGCCGGCCGCTGGGGTCGAGGTCGTCCGGGGTGATCAGGCCCTGCAGCAGCAGGTCGCCCAGCCAGGTGAGGCTCTGGGTCCAGAGCAGGGGCACGTTCTCGTTGGGCCGGCGCTGCTGGCTGCCGGGCTGGCGTCGCTCTGCAGCGATCGCCTCCCTCGGCACCACATACAGCTCGGGCAGCAGCGGTACCCCGTCCACCTCCACGGCCAGCCGACCGAGCTGCTCACGCCAGCTCCAGGCCTCGCTCCAGCGCTCCTCGCAGCAGGCCGTCACCAGCTCATAGGCCAGGAACAGCGGCCACTCGCATTCGATGTGCTCGAACTGGGCCAGTTCCTCCCGCTCGTAGTGCAGGCGGGTGTGGTCTTCCACCACGGTCTGGTGGCCGTCGCGGCGGAAGCGCTTGTAGCCGTAGGGGCCGCCCAGGTCGCGGCGGATCTTGGCGCGGGTGCGCTCCACCAGGGCCGGATCCTCCACGGCCCAGGCGGGGTAGCCGATCACCGAGAGGCAGGCCGCATCCACCTCCTTGCTGGCGGATTCACGGGGCAGCAGGCCGCTCAGGGCGCGCCGCAGGCGCACGATCGCGTCGTGGGGGATGTGCAGGCTGCAGCGGCCGTCGCCATGGGGGCCGTAGAGATCCAGGCCCTCCAGGGCCTCGAGCGCCGCCTTCACCAGGCCGATCGAACTGGCGTTCCGCTCCGGCAGGCCGTGGTTGCCCTTGTCGCCCCGCTCCCAGATGCCGTAGTCGGCCACGCGGTAGGCCCGGGCCACGTAATACACCAGGTTCTGGATGAAATCGCGCTCGTGGCTGGTCTGGATCACCACCAGGCCGGAGCGGGTCAGCTGGGCCAGCTGCAGCAGGAACACGGCGGTGGCGTCGAGCTGCAGGTGCCCCCAGCCGTCGTCCGGAACCACCGGCTCACCGCTGCCGGTGTCGTACTTGGCGTGGAGGCAGTCGAGCCGATCCAGGCTGTGCTTGAACCGCTCCACCTTCGGTGCCTGACGCAGCATCGCGTTGAGCAGGCCACGCATCAGCTGCAGCACCCGCTGTTCCAGCTCGAACACACGGGTGCTGGCGCCGCTGAGGCGCCGATGGGCCAGGGCCAGCCCCCAGACGCACTGGATTGAATACACGCAGTCGCGCACCCAGGCATCGCCGTAGTTGCCATGCACCGTGTGGGCGGTGCTGGCTGGCAGCAGGCCTGTGATCGGATGCTGGCGCTGCAGCACCACCCGTTCGATCTGCCGATCGAGCTCCTGCAGGCGATCCCAGGCTTCAGCGCTGCGCAGCTGCAAGGGGGCTGAGGCCATCGGGGCGCTGCTGAGGGTCATGGCGCTGCCTAGGCCTTGCGCGGGTGCCAATAGATTCTCCCGCGCAGCCCCGCGGGTGGATGGCATCAATGGAGACCGAAGCCTCCAGCATGGGTTTTGCCCCCTCAGACGGACCGCCCTCCTGGCGGGTCACCAGCGTGCTCGGGGTGCAGGTGGCCGTCTGTGCCAATGTCTTCGCCGCCGCCCTGGAGTTGCGTGAGCGCGGTGGTGGTCAGATCGTCACCCTCAACGCCGAGATGACCATGGCGGCCCGGGCCGATGCGGCGCTTGGTGCGGCGATCGCCGCCGCTGATCTGGTGATCCCCGATGGTGCCGGCGTGGTCTGGGCCCTGGCCCGGCAGGGGATCCGCGTGCGACGCAGCCCCGGCATCGAACTGGCACGCCAGCTGCTGGAGTACGGCGCCCACCACCGCTGGCGCGTGGCCCTGGTGGGGGCCAGCCCCCAGGTGATGGAGCTGCTGCGGCAGCGCCTGCTGGCCGAGATCCCCGGCCTCGATCTGGCCTTCACGATCCACGGCTACCAGGATCCGGAGCTCTGGCCAGGCCTGGAGCAGCAGCTCTGCGCGGCGCGGCCCGATCTGGTGCTGGTGGCCCTGGGCGTGCCGCGTCAGGAAACCTGGATCCAGCGCCTCCACCAGGGCCAGCCGGGCCTGTGGATGGGGGTGGGCGGCAGCTTCGATGTCTGGTCCGGCACCAAGGAGCGGGCCCCGGCCTGGATGGGTCGCCTACAGATCGAGTGGCTCTACCGCCTCATCCAGGAGCCGAGTCGCTGGCGGCGCATGCTGGCGCTCCCCGCCTTTGCCTGGGCCGTGTTGCGGGGCGGTTGAGGCCCTTCGCCTGAGCGGCTGCTCCACCGGCTCAGGCCGCGTGCCGACAGCAGAACGCAGCAAAAAGGCGGTGGCCCCTGGGCTACCGCCTGAACATGAACGGATGTCAGTCGCAATCCCCAAGCGGATCAGCGATCAGCGGAAACCCACCGAGGCCTGCCACACGAAGGCGAGCAGCAGGAAGAACAGGGGAATGATCGGCAGGATGTCCACCAGCGGAGCGAAGGCCTGATAGGCCTCGGGCAGCTGGGCCAGGGTGTGCAGGGCGTAGGCGGCCATCCCGGTAGTTACGTGGCTAGAGGCGGACGCTACCACGTGTGCGCGGCCTGGGAGCCCGGCTCCCAGGGAGCGAAATCCTCTGCAAAACAGCCCTCCCGGATCGCCTGGGCCATGGCCGTGCTGAACCGCACCAGCTGGGTGATGTTGTGCAGGCTGAGCAGGATCTTGCCCAGCATCTCCTCAGCCTTGATCAGGTGGTGCAGGTAGGCGCGGGTGTGCTGGCGGCAGGCCAGACAGGGGCAGCCTGGATCGAGGGGGGTGTGGTCGTGGCGGAAGCGGGCGTTCTTGAGGTTCCAGCGCTCGCCGCCCACCAGGGCCGCGCCGTGGCGGCCCAGGCGGGTCGGCAGCACGCAGTCGAACAGGTCGAAGCCATTGGCAACGGCGATCGCCATCTCCCGCAGGGTGCCCACGCCCATCAGGTAGTGGGGCACGCCCTCGGGCAGCAGCGGCCCGACCTGGCGCACGATCCGGTGCATCTCCTCGGCCGGCTCGCCCACGCTGACGCCGCCCACGGCGATGCCGGGCAGGCCCATGCTGCTCACCACCTGGGCCGATTCCTGCCGCAGCCGCGGATGGCAGCCCCCCTGCACGATCCCGAACAGGGCCTGGTCGGGGCGGTTGTGGCTGGCGATGCAGCGCTCCAGCCAACGGTGGGTGCGGCCGCAGGCGGCGGCCACATCCGCCTCGCTGGCGGGCCAGGGCGGGCACTGGTCGAAGGCCATCGCCACATCCGCCCCCAGCGCCATCTGGATCGCCATCGAACGCTCCGGCGTGAGCTCGATCCGGGCGCCATCGCGGGGGGAGCGGAACACTACGCCGGTTTCATTGATCGTGTTGATGTCCCCCAGGCTGAACACCTGGAAGCCGCCGGAATCGGTCAGCATTGGCCCGCTCCAGCCCATGAAGCGGTGCAGGCCGCCCGCTTCGGCCACCACCGCCTCACCCGGCAGCAGATGCAGGTGATAGGTGTTCGAGAGCACCATCTCGGCGCCGGTCTCCGCCAGCTGCGCGGTGGTGATCCCCTTCACGGTCCCCATCGTGCCTACCGGCATGAAGCGGGGCGTGTGGACCGGACCGTGGGGGGTCTCGAAGCAACCGCAGCGGGCGCGGGTACGGCTGCAGCGGGCCGTGATCGTGAACGGGAAGGACATCGCCAAGGACATCGCCAAGGACATCGCCGCAGCCGCGCCGGCTCATGGCTGGACCCTAGGTCGCGGCCTGAGGCGCGGCAGGATCGGCTCAGCTCCGTCTGCGCCCCACGGCGTGCCGATGAGTCCAGCCGCCCCCGATGTCACCGAGCCGGGTCCTGAGCCGGGCCCTGAGCCGGGGTCTGTCCCGGTGCCCGCCGCTGGCGGCTGGCTGGCGGATCTGGCCGGGGCCTGGGTCTTCTACAGCGTGCTGCCGCTGCCCCGGGGGCTGCGTCCCCGTTTTGAGCGCATCGCCCGCTTTGCCCCCTGGGTCGGCGCCGTGATCGGAGCGCTGGAGGCCGGCCTCTGGCAGATGCTCAGCCCCGGCGGGCTGCTGGCTCAGGTGGCGCTGGTGATCGCCTTCGACCTCTGGATCAGCGGTGGCCTCCATCTCGATGGAGCCATGGACACCGCCGATGGGCTGGCGGCCGGTCCCGCCCGCTGCCTGGAGGCGATGGAGGACAGCCGGGTCGGCGCCAGCGGCGTTCAGGCTCTTGCCCTGCTGCTGGCGCTGCGGGTGGGGGGGCTGGCCCTGCTCGCTGTGGCGGCGCCCTGGGCGCTGGTCTGGGCGGCGGTGTGGGGTCGGCTGGCGCCGCTGCTGGCCATGCAGCACTACCCCTATCTTCGCCAGGGGGCGGGTACCGCCGGCTTCCATCGCCGCCACTGGCGCGGGCTGCCGGCGGAGCTGGCGCCCGGCCTGCTGGTGCTGGCCCTGTTCACCGGCCTCGCGTTCCTGGTCGGGGGCGGCGCCTGGTGCTGGCTCGGTTGGCTCGGTGTGGTGCCTCTGTTGCTGGTGCCCCGCCGGTTCGGTCGGCGCCTCGGCGGCCACAGCGGCGATAGCTACGGCGCCTGTGTGGAGTGGACCGTCAGCTGGAGCCTGGTGCTGATGGGGCTGGCGGTCTGCGCGCTGCGGGCCTAGGTCATGGGCATCCGCTGACAGGCAGCTTCAGCCGGAAGGCGTTGCCGCAGCCGGGCAGTTGTGGATCAGCAGGTGAGAGTTGCTGCGGCGGCACCACCAGCTCCAGATCGCCGCCGAGGCTGCGGGCCAGATCGCGGGCGAGGGCCAGGCCCAGGCCGGTGCCCGGCAGGTGCTGGCCCGTGCTGCCGCGCACGCCGCGCTCGAAGATCCGCGGCCGTTCAGCGGCGGGAATCTCCGGCCCGCAGTCCCACACCGCCAGGTTGATGGCGTCGGGCGTCTCGCTGCCATGCAGGCCGATGGCACCCCCTGCGGCGCTGTATCGGAAGGCGTTCTCCAGCAGGTTGGCCACGATCTCCGCCACGGCGGAGCCATCCCCCCGCCAGCCGGGGATCTGTCGGGGCGGCTGCCACGCACGCCCCTGCAGGCTCGCGGTGGCGCCGGCCCGTTCCAGCAGCGGCGCCAGGATGTCGCTCAGCTGTTGCGGTTCGCCTTCGCTCAGGCCAGGCGGCAGCAGCAGCGGTGTCGGCCCCGCCTCCCCGGCGCCCAGGCCCGGTGTGGGCGCCAGCTGGTCGAGGGCGTCCACATAACGGGTCATCTGCCCCTGTTCGGCCAGCAGCTGATCCACCAGGTTGCGGGTGCCGGGATCGCCGTCGAGCCGGCGCCGCAGCAGCTGCGCGAACGTGCGCAGGGCCGCCAGGGGGTTGCGCAGCTGGTGCACCAGCAGCCGCAGCTGTTCATCCCGGTGGGCCAGGGTCAGGCTGAGGCGCTGCTGCTCCAGATCGAGGCGCAGGGCTTCGGTGAGGCAGCGGGCGGTGGCCTCCAGCCGGGTGCTCAGGGGTTCGGGCCAGGGCCAGGTGCTGGCATCCACCCGCAGGGCGCCGAGCAGCAGGGTGCCGTCCCGCAGGGCCAGCCAGCGCCGGGCCTCGCCGAGCGGTATGCCGCTGCCGGTGTGCTGATCTGCAGCATCCGCCTCGACGTCGTCCATCTGGACGCCATCGCCACCACGTTGCGGCAGCGCCGCCTGGGCCGGCCACTGGCCGATCACGACCAGGCTGGGTTTGCCGTTATCGGCTGGGAGGGCCGCATACACCACGATCTCCCGCAGGTCTGGACGATCGGCGAACTGGGCGAGTTGCTGCTCCAGGAGGCTCAGAAACCGCTTGGAGACTTGCATCTGGGCGTTGGCTCAGGCGTGTCGACGGAGCGGCGGACAGGCAATTCGGGACAGGCCTGTTGGAAATCTGGGAAAAAGTCTTAAGATCGTGGGTATCGACCAATACCTCGCAGTCCGGGAGCGGGCCGCGCGGCGTCGGATCCGGGCCAGAGGTTGCAGTTTGCCTGCCGCCGAGGCTACAGCAGTGGATGTTGCGTCCTCTGTTGTTCGGAGTCCGACCGTCCGCTGGCGGTTGGCTGGTCCGGCCGTTTCTGCCTGCGGATATCTGCCGGCTGAGCGGTGGATCCGCCTGGCTTCCCGGTTGACAGGCGTTTGGGCGTTTCGACCCCACTCCTTCCGGGTTTCAGCTCCATGTCCAAGAAACGCAAGCGCATCAGTCGCCGTCGTCTGGCGGGTCAGCGCGTCCTCGCCCACGTGCCCACCCACAACCTTGAAACCGGCGAACACAAGCCGGTGACCGCGGCCCGCCGTTTCATCGCCGAGAGCGGCATCGTTCCGCCCGCCCTGCTTAACGTCCGTCGCAACGAGCACACCACCGATCGCTTCTTCTGGGGCGAGAAGGGCCTCTTCAGCGCCCAGTACGCCGAGGAGAATCACTTCCTGTTCCCCTCGCTGCGCGCCATCGTCGACCGGATCGGTGAGGAGACCCTGTTCGCCGGTCTCGAGGCCCTCGCCGCCGACGACTGGGAGGAGATGGAAGAGTACGAATACGCCTTCGTCTGAGTCGCGTCCAGCCCGCTGGAACCCGCCGCCGGCCCCGCAGGGGCCGGCTTCTTGCTGTCTGGTCGCTGCCCGCGCTCCTTCGCAGCTGCTCCTTCGCAGCCGTGCTGCTTCCTCAGCTCTCCTCCCCCAGGCAGCGCCGCACGAATGCCCCCACGGCTGGCAGCAGCTCCGGATCGATGCCGTGGCCGCCGCTGAAGGGCAGCAGCTCCACCCGGGCGCCGGCCTGCATCAGCTGCTCCTCCAGCTTCTCGCTGGCGGCATAGGGCACCACCGCATCCTCGCGGCCGTGGCTGAGCAGCACCGGCGGCAGCGGCCCGCTCGGCTGCCAGCCCTCGTGCGGGTAGCCGCTGCAGCCCACGATCCCCGCCAAAGGCAGGCCGCAGCCCACATCGAGCGCCATCGCCGCCCCCTGCGAGAAGCCGAGCAGCACCGTGCGCTCCAGCGCCACGCTCGCGGCCAGGGCCTCCAGCCGCCTGCGCAGGGCGGCGCGGGCGGCGGGCAGGGCATTCCAGTCGATCGGCTGCAGGCCATACCACTGGCGGCCGCTGCCGAAGGGGTGCGGTTCCGGCGCCCGCAGGGCCACCACGCTCACCTCCTGCCCCACCAGCAGCTCGCCCAGATCGAGCAGGTCGTCGGCGTCGGCGCCCCAGCCGTGCAGCAGCACCAGCCGGCTCGCGGCCCGGGCCGGTCCGAGCTGCAGCGCATCGGTGGCTGCGCCATCGGCGGCTGCGGCATCGGCTGGCCCGCCGGGGACGGCACTCCAGGGATCGGGGTTCGGCATCGCAGGGGGGAAACAGCTGCTGCGTAGGTTGGATCCTCAGCCCTGTCTCTGCACCATGGCGCCCAAGGCCCTGCTCAGTGTGTCCAACAAGGAGGGCCTGGTGCCCCTGGCGCAGGGCCTGTTGGCGGCCGGCTACGAGCTGATCTCCAGCGGCGGCACCGCCGCTGCCCTGGCGTCGGCAGGTGTGCCGGTCACCAAGGTTGCGCAGCACACCGGCGCGCCCGAGATCCTGGGTGGCCGCGTCAAGACGTTGCATCCGCGCATCCACGGCGGCATCCTGGCCCGTCGCGACGAGCCCTCCCACCAGGCCGATCTCCAGGCCCAGGCCATCGATCCGATCGATGTGGTGGTGGTCAACCTCTATCCGTTCCGCGAGACGATCGCCCGCCCGGACGTGACCTGGGACAGCGCGATCGAGAACATCGACATCGGTGGGCCCGCCATGGTGCGAGCCGCCGCCAAGAACCACGCCGACGTGGCGGTGCTGACCAGCCCCAGCCAGTACCCGGCCTTCCTGGCGGCCCTGGCCGCCGGTGCCATCGACTCCGGGCTGCGCCGCCAGCTGGCCCTGGAGGCCTTCAGCCACACCGCTGAATACGACACCGCCATCAGCCAGTGGCTCCGCGCCCAGCTGCAGGAGGCTCCGGCGGCCGCTGACGCCGGGGCTTCGGCCGTTCAGCCGCTCGAGCTCAGCCTGCCGCCGCGCCAGAGCCTGCGCTACGGCGAGAACCCGCACCAGAGCGCCACCTGGTATGCCCAGCCCGGCGCCGGCCTGGGGGGCGGTGAGCAGCTGCAGGGCAAGGAGCTCAGTTACAACAACATCCTCGACCTCGAAGCCGCCCTGGCCACGGTGCGGGAGTTCGGCTACGGCGGCCAGCCCGCCGGTGGCAATGCCTTCCAGCCGGCGGCCGTGGTGGTCAAGCACACCAACCCCTGCGGTGTGGCCACCGGCAGCGGCAGCGCCGATGCCCTGGTGCGCGCCCTGGATGCCGATCGCGTCTCCGCCTTCGGCGGCATCGTGGCGATCAACGGCGCGGTGGATGCGGCCACGGCCGGCCATCTCACCAGCCTGTTCCTGGAGTGCGTGGTGGCGCCGGCCTTCGAGCCGGCCGCCCGGGAGCTCCTGGCGGCCAAGGCCAACCTGCGCCTGCTGGAGCTGGACCCCGTCGCCATCGCCCGCGCCAGCCGCCAGCAGCTGCGCAGCGTGCTCGGCGGCGTGCTGGTGCAGGAGCTCGATGATCAGCCCGTCGATGAGTCCGTCTGGCAGGTGGTCAGCCGCCGCCAGCCCACGGCCGCTGAGCTCGAGGATCTGCGCTTCGCCTGGCGGCTGGTCCGCCATGTGCGCTCCAACGCCATCACCGTCGCCCAGGGCGGTCAGAGTCTCGGTATCGGTGCCGGCCAGATGAACCGGGTGGGGTCGGCCCGCATCGCCCTGGAATCGGCTGGCGACAAGGCCCGCGGCGCGGTGCTGGCCAGCGATGGCTTCTTCCCCTTCGACGACACGGTGCGTCTGGCTGCCGGCTGCGGCATCAGCGCCGTGATCCAGCCCGGCGGCAGCGTGCGCGATGCCGATTCAATCGCCGCCTGTGATGAGCTCGGCCTGGCGATGGTGGTCACCGGCCGCCGCCATTTCCTGCACTGAACTAGCTTCGCCAGCAGTTCTCAGTCCTGGCCCGCGCCCCATGCCGGAAGCCCTCGCCTTCAACCTCAACTTCCTGCATCCCCTCGCGATGTGGGCGCTGCTGGCGCTCAGCGCCTACGCGATGGTGCTCGGCATCAAGGCCAAGAAGACCCGCACCGGCACGCCCGAGCAGCGCAAGGAGCTGATCAAGGGGCAGTTCGCCAAACGCCACTACCTCTTTGGCAGTGCCGTGCTGGCGGTGATGGTGCTGGGCACCTTCGGTGGCATGGCCGTCACCTACCTCAACAACGGCAAGCTGTTCGTGGGCCCGCACCTGCTGGTGGGCATCGCCATGACCAGCATGCTGGCCGTGGCCGCCGCCCTCTCGCCCCTGATGCAGCAGGGCAACCTGATCGCCCGCAAGATCCATGTGGGCCTGAACATGGGCGTGTTCACCCTGTTCCTCTGGCAGGCCGTGACCGGTATGCAGATCGTCAACAAGATCTGGGAAAACCGTCCGGCCTGACCAGCCCGGCGTCCGCGGACGCCCTTCTCGCCTCAGAACTGGGCCCGCCGCCGCGGCGGGCATTCCAGGCCATGGGTGGCGTGGAAGTCTTCCTGCACCTTCCAGGTGAGCCGGCGTGAGATCTGGCGCACGATCTGGCGCAGCAGATGATCGCCGCTGCTCTGTACCAGGGTTTCGGGCAGCAGCCCGATCACAGCCGGCAGTTTGATCCAGACACTCAGATCCAGTTCCCAGCGCACGATCGTCAGCGGGGCATCGGCGCTCTGCTCCTCCAGGCGAAGGGCAGCGTTGAACTCCACGTCGTAGAGCTCGCGCAGGCCGGGCTGGAACCGTTCCGCCGGCACCGTGCAGATGCGGTAGACCCCCTCGCTCTGGGGCAGCAGCTCCAGGCCGATCGTGGGTTCCACCTCAAACCCGAAGTTGCCGAAGCGGCCAAGGGTGAGCACGTAGCCGTTGTGCTCCAGGCTGCTCACCTGCATCGGTGCGGCGCAGCGCCGGAACCAGCCCTCGTGATGATCGAGGTAGGAGCCCACGGTGCGGGCCGGTGCCCGCATCTCCATCACGTCGGCGAACTGGCTGCGGTAACAGCGCACACGGCTGTCATCGCTGTGCCGCAGCAGCGGAGCCAGCCCGTCGGCATTGCTGTCTGGGGCGACGACGGAACTGGGCACTGCTGCGGTCAACCTGATCCCGACTCTCGTTCGCCCGAACGGCGACTCAGGCCAAGAATCTAGAGGGGCGTCCGTCCCGTGGACGCAGCGATTGCGACAGCGCCAGCCACCGGGCTCCGCTCAGGCATCCGCCAGTTCCATCAGATGGCGGATCACGTCCTCCACCACCCGGTCCGGCGTCGAGGCGCCGGAGGTGATGCCCACCCGCAGCGGCCCCTCCGGCAGGAAGGGGGCCTCCGCTTCCAGCTCAGCGCCGAGGGGTTTGTGCTCGATCCGGTTACCCGGGCCGATGCGCTCCGGGGTGTCGATGTGGAAGGAGCGGATGCCGCGGCTGACGGCGATCTCCTGCAGGTGGGTGGTGTTGGAGGAGTTGTAGCCGCCGATCACGACCATCAGATCCAGGGGTTCGTCCACGAGCGAGAACATGGCGTCCTGGCGCTCCTGGGTGGCGTCGCAGATCGTGTTGAAGGCCAGGAAATGCTCGTTGAGCACGGTCGGCCCGAAGCGGTGCAGCATCGTGCGCTCGAACAGCCGACCGATCTCCTCGGTTTCGCTCTTGAGCATCGTCGTCTGGTTGGCGACCCCAAGCCGCATCAGGTCGCGGTCCGGATCGAAGCCCGGGGAGCAGGCCTTGGCAAAGCGGCTCATGAATGCCTGCCGCTGTTCAGGGCTGGGGCTGCCACCGCCGGCGCTGGCTAGGATGTAGTCGCACACCATCTGGGCCTCGGCCAGGTCGAGCACCACCAGGTAGGTGCCGGCGAAGGAGCTGGTGGCCAGCGTTTCCTCGTGCTTCACCTTGCCGTGGATGATCGAGGTGAAGGCGTGCTTCTTGTGCTTCTCCACGGTGTTCCACACCTTGGAGACCCACGGGCAGGTGGTGTCCACGATGTGGCAGCCACGCTCGTTCAGCAGCTGCATCTCCTGCACGGTGGCGCCGAAGGCGGGCAGGATCACCACATCGCCGCTGGCCACCAGCGAGAAATCCTTGACGCCATCCTCAACGGAGATGAACAGCACGTTCATCTCACGCAGGTGGTCGTTGACCGACGGGTTGTGGATGATCTCGTTGGTGATCCAGATCCGCTCACTCGGATAGTGGCGCCGCGTTTCGTAGGCCATGGCCACCGCCCGCTCCACGCCCCAGCAGAAGCCGAAGGCCTCGGCCAGTCGGATCGTCAGCCGGCCATGGCGCAGCTCGTAGCCGTTCTCGCGGATGCTGGCGATCAGATCGCTCTGGTAGGCCTGCTCCAGGCTGCCGGCCACCTCCTCGCCCAGGCCGAAGCCGCGCCGGTTGTAGCGATCCGAATGGTGCAGGGATCGCTTGAACGCGCGGGTATCCACGGCGTAGGGCACGGGGGGCCCCAACTCTATGGGGCCTGGCTTCAGGCCGGGTCGCTCTGGTGTGCCTGCACGCCGGCCACCCCCAGCCACTCCACCCCCGTGGCGCTGAAGCCATAGCGGCAGGGCAGCACCTCCACCCCGGCGGCCAGGGCCTGGCGGAACAGCTCGCCATAGCGCGGATCGGCGCTGTCGCCCGGGGCGAAGCGGTGCACATCGGCGCGGCTCAGGCACGGCAGCAGCACCGCCCGCGCCTCCGGCAGCACCCCCATCAGCTCCTCGAGGTGCTTCTGGCCCCGCTCGGTCACGGTGTCCGGGAACAGGGCCAGATCGCCGTCGCTCCAGGTGGTGTTCTTCACCTCCACGTAGATCGGGCGCTGGTCGGTGGCTTCTGCGGCGGGGCTGAGCAGCAGGTCGATGCGGCTGCGGCGATTGGCGCCGTAGGTCACCTCGGCCCGGATCGCCCCGATCGGCCCCAGCCATGGCTCCAGCAGGCCCGCCTCGATCGTGGCGCGCACCAGCCGGTTCGGCAGGGCCGTGTTGACTCCCACCCACACCAGCTCGCCATCGGCGCCGGGTACCTCCGCCTGCTCCCAGCTCCAGGCCAGCTTGCGCGTCGGGGAGGGGGCATGGCGCAGTCGCACCCGCCCGCCCGGGTGCAGCACCCCGGTCATCGGTCCGGTGTTGGCGCAGTGGCTGGTCACCACCGAACCGTCCGCGAGCTCCACGTCCGCCAGAAAGCGCTTGTAGCGCTTGAGCAGCACCCCCTCATGCAGCTCCGCCATCGGCAGAACCGCCTGCGGGGCCTGGGCGAGGGCGCTGGTCTCCAGGGCAGGGGGCATGGGCGGAGCGGGCGGGGGCTGTCGGATGGGCTGGCGCCATGGTGGCGCGGAACCCTGGCTCTGCGTCCTGCGACCCGCAAGAATCCAACGGAAACGCGAGCGGCTTCTTTCGGATGGGTGAAGGGAGTCAGGCCAGCGGCGAGCTGGACAGTCCAGCCGGTGATGGCCAGGTCGCGGCCAGCCAGGACTCGACCAGCGGTGGTCGCTCGCTGCGGCGCATCGCCCTGATCGTGGCGGTGGCCACCGCCCTCAGCAAGCTGGCGGGCCTGGTGAGGCAGCAGGTGATCGCCGCCGCCTTCGGCGTCGGCGCCGCCTACGACGCCTACAACTACGCCTACGTGCTACCTGGCTTCCTGCTGATCTTGCTGGGGGGCATCAATGGCCCTTTCCACAGCGCCATGGTCAGCGTGCTGGCCCGCCGCCCCCGCCAGGAGGGGGCCCATGTGCTGGCGGCGATCAACACGATCGTGGGTGCCGGTCTGATCGTGGTGACGATCCTGCTCGTGCTGCTCGCCGATCCGTTGATCACCCTGCTGGGTCCAGGCCTGAAGCCGGAGATTCACGACATCGCCGTTCAGCAGCTGCGCTGGATGGCGCCGATGGCCCTGTTCGCCGGCCTGATCGGCCTGGGCTTCGGCGCCCTCAATGCCGCCGATGTGTTCTGGCTGCCCTCGGTCAGCCCGCTGCTTTCCAGCGTGGCGGTGATCGTGGGCATCGCCCTGCTCTGGTGGCGGCTCGGCACCGAGATTCTCTCGCCGTCCACGGCTCTGCTCGGCGGCATCGTGCTGGCGGCCAGCACCACCATCGGCGCGATCCTGCAGTGGCTGATCCAGCTGCCGGCGCTCGCGCGCGAAGGCCTCAACAAGCTGCAGCTGGTGTGGGACTGGAAGGATCCCGGCGTGCGCGAGGTGCTGCGGGTGATGGGGCCCGCCACCCTCTCCTCGGGGATGCTGCAGATCAATGTGTTCGTCTCGCTGTTCTTCGCCTCCGGCATGCCTGAGGCCGCGGCGGGCCTGGGCTACGCCAACCTGCTGGTGCAGACCCCCCTGGGCCTGCTCTCCAACGCTCTGCTGGTGCCGCTGCTGCCGGTGTATGCCCGGCTCACCTCCCCGCAGGATCGGCCGGAGCTGATCGCCCGCATCCGCCAGGGCCTGATGCTCTCCAACGCTTCGATGCTGCCCCTCGGGGCCTTGATGATCGGCCTGGCGGTACCGATCGTGGCCCTGATCTACGAGCGTGGCGCCTTCAACAGCGCGGCCGCCGATCTGGTGGGGGATCTGCTGATGGCCTACGGCATCGGCATGCCCGCCTATCTGGCCCGCGACGTGCTGGTGCGCGTGTTCTATGCCCTGGGGGACGGGGTCACGCCGTTCCGCTGGTCGCTCGGTGGAATCGGTCTGAACGCTCTGTTCTGCTGGTTGTTCGTGGGTGGTCCGATCCCCGGTGCCCTGGTGCTTCCCCAGCTCAACTGCGGTGCATCCGGCCTGGTGCTGGCCACCGTGGCGGTGAACCTGATCACCTGCCTGGGGCTGCTGCTGGCCCTGCAGCGCCGGCTCGGGGGGCTGCCGCTCCGGCAGTGGGGCCGCGACTCACTCGCCCTGCTTGGGTCTGCCGTGGCGGCAGGCGGTACGGCCTGGGGGTTGGGGGCTGCCATCGCCTGGCCCGCCAATCTGGGCGGTCGCCTGCTCGAGTGCAGCCTGGCCAGCGCTGCGGCCCTGCTGGTCTATGGCGTGATTGCCAGCGCCGCCCGGGTGCCTGAGGTGAGTCAGATCATCCGCCAGCTGCGAGCCAGGATCCCAGGCCTGACCTGAGGCCTCCTGGAGCTCAGAGCTGAACCACCCGCTCCTCGCGCACCTGCACCGGCAGTTCCATGTGGCTGCGGCCCACCATCGCCGGGCCATCGATTGAATAGATGCGGGCCTCGATGCCGAAATCGCGGAAAGCGTTCTCCATCTCCTGCATCAGCGCCTTCTCCACCTGCGCCTCCGCATCCACCACCTTGCCGATCAGACGGCTGCCCAGACGGCCGATGCGCTGACGCACGACCTCGCGGGCATTGGTGACCTCGATGACCAGCACGGGGCGGCGGCGGGAGGCGCAACCCTAGCTGCGGTTCGCGAGAAGCTCCTCCAGATCCTGCAGCTGGCCCGGTGGCACCAGCCGCGCCAGCGGCAGTCGGCTGCTGCCGCCGCCGATCGGTACCTGCACGGCCTCCAGGGCCTGGCGGGCGCAGACCATCGCGCCCTGATTCAGCCGGGCTGCGCATTCGATCGCCAGCGCTTCCGCCAGGCCGGCATCCCCCAGGTAAAGGTGCCAGCCCCCCACCTGGATGTAGAGGCGATCGGCGATCTCCAGTTGCAGCTCGCGGATCTCGCTCGCGGACAGGCTCATGGCGGGGCGGTGGCTGCGCTCAGGATGGCGCGTCCGGCCGGGGCCGGCGCAGCAGCACCGTGAGCAGGTGCAGGGCCAGCACGACCGCCCAGGCTTCCGTCAGCCAGGCCAGGTGGGGCCAGGGCTGACGCATGCCCTGCACGAACCACAGGCCGCTGTTGAGGGCGGCGAACACCATCGCGTGCAGCACCAGGTTCACGATCCGGTTGAAGTGCCGGTAGGTGGGGTCTTCGGGGTTGGCAGGGCCGTACCAGCGGATCGGCATCGGGGATCGGGGCGGGGCCTGTTGACGGGAGGGCCCTCGGTGTGGGCACAATGTCAGGGCAGGCGCAGGCGCTTGTAGCTCAGCGGATTAGAGCATCTGACTACGGATCAGAGGGTCGGGAGTTCGAATCTCTCCAGGCGCGCCTAACCATCAGCCGTCCCGTCAGGGGCGGCTTTTTTCTTGGCCGTCCCTGGGCGTCTCGCTCCGCTGGCGCCCAGGGTTGCCGTGCTGCGGTTTCTTACGATCGCTCCAAAGCCACTCCCTGATCTGCCATGGCGGAGTCCACCGCAGCAGCCGTCAACGCCTCCCTGGCGGCCGGTGATCCCGCTATCGCCGCCCTGATCAACAGGGAGCTCGATCGTCAGCAGACCCACCTCGAGCTGATCGCCTCCGAGAACTTCGCCTCCCGCGCCGTGATGGAGGCCCAGGGCTCGGTGCTCACCAACAAATACGCCGAGGGTCTGCCCGCCAAGCGCTATTACGGCGGCTGTGAGCACGTCGACGCGATCGAGGAGCTGGCGATCGAGCGGGCCAAGGAGCTGTTCGGTGCCGCCTGGGCCAATGTGCAGCCCCACAGCGGCGCCCAGGCCAACTTCGCCGTGTTCCTGGCTCTGCTGCAGCCCGGCGACACGATCATGGGCATGGACCTCAGCCATGGCGGTCACCTCACCCACGGCTCGCCCGTGAACGTGAGCGGCAAGTGGTTCAAGGTGGTCCAGTACGGGGTCGATGAGGCCACCCAGCAGCTCAACTTCGACACGATCCGCCAGCTGGCCCTTGAGCACCGGCCGAAGCTGATCGTCTGCGGCTACTCGGCCTATCCCCGCACGATCGACTTCCAGGCCTTCCGCGCCATCGCCGATGAGGTGGGGGCCTTCCTCCTGGCCGACATGGCCCACATCGCCGGTCTGGTGGCTGCCGGGGTGCATCCGAATCCGGTGCCCGTCTGCGACGTGGTCACCACCACCACCCACAAGACCCTGCGCGGCCCCCGCGGCGGCCTGATTCTCTGCCGCGATGCCGAGTTCGCGAAGCAGTTCGACAAGGCCGTGTTCCCCGGCAGCCAGGGCGGTCCGCTCGAGCACGTGATCGCCGCCAAGGCGGTGGCCTTCGGTGAGGCTCTGCGGCCCTCCTTCACCACCTATGCCCAGCAGGTGGTGGCCAACGCCAAGGCTCTCGCCGCCCGCATCCAGGAGCGCGGCATCGCCGTCGTCAGCGGTGGCACCGACAACCACATCGTGCTGCTCGATCTGCGTTCGATCGGCATGACCGGCAAGGTCGCCGACCTGTTGGTGAGCGATGTGCACATCACCGCCAACAAGAACACGGTGCCCTTCGATCCCCAGTCGCCGTTCGTGACCAGCGGTCTGCGCCTCGGCACCGCCGCCTGCACCACCCGCGGGTTCGATGAGGCCGCCTTCCGTGAGGTGGCGGATGTGATCGCCGATCGCCTGCTCAATCCCGAGGACGGCGCCATCGAGGCGGATTGCCGCCAGCGGGTTGCTGCCCTGTGCGCTCGCTTCCCCCTCTACTCGGCCGAGCGGCAGCTGCAGACCGTCTGAAGCTGCCTAAGCTTCAACGGCCATGGCTTTCGCGGGCCCCCGGCTGACCACCCGACTCCCCTCAGCCGCCCGTCCGTCTCCCGTCCGATCGTGCAGCGCTCGTGATGCTCTCCAGCCGGCCTGATCTCGCTGCTGTGCTGGCCTTCGCCGTTGCGGCGCTGTTCACGGCTCTGATCGTGCCACTGGTGCGGCGGCTCGGTCTTCGCTTCGGGCTGATCGATCAGCCCGATGCCCGCAAACAGCACACCAGCCCGATGGTGCGCCTCGGCGGGGTGGGCATTGTGGCGGGCTTCGTGCTGGCCCTGCTGCTGATCTGGGGCCTGGGCGGCTTCCAGATCTCGGAGAGGTTGCCGCTGCCGCCTCTGCGCGAAGCGCTGATCTGGACCACCCTGGCCGGCTCGCTCTGCTTCTTCGTGATCGGTCTGGCGGACGATCTGTTCGCCCTGCCACCGCTGCCGCGGCTGGTCGGGCAGCTCGCCGTGGCGATGGCTGTCTGGAGTCAGGGGGTGCGCATCGGCGCCATCGAGCTTCCCTTCGGCCTGTTCGGCCACGATCCAGGCGCCATCCCGCTCCCCGATGGCCTCAGCCTGCTGGCCACGGTGATCTGGCTGGTGGGCATCACCAATGCCATCAACTGGCTCGATGGCCTGGATGGCCTGGCCGCCGGCGTCAGCGGCATCGCTGCGGTTGGCCTGCTTTCGGTGAGCTACAGCCTCGGCCAGGCGGCCCCAGGCTTGCTGGCCGCTGCCCTGGCGGGCAGCTGTCTCGGCTTCCTGCGCCACAACTTCAACCCCGCCCGCATCTTCATGGGCGACGGCGGCTCCTACTTCCTCGGCTTCGCCCTGGCGGCGATCAGCATCATCGGCCCGGCCAAGGGGCTCACCAGCGTGAGCCTGCTGCTGCCGCTGCTGATCCTGTCGCTCCCCCTGGCCGACATGTCGGCCGTGATCATGGGCCGCGTCAGCGATGGGCGCTCGCCCTTCTATCCCGATCGCCGCCATCTGCACCACCGCTTGCTGCGCGTTGGCTTCAGCCATCGCCGCACCGTGGTGCTGATCTATGCCTTCACCCAGTGGCTGGTGGCCCTGGCGATGGTGCTGGCCAATGCCGAGCTGCGCTTTCTCTGGCTGGCCCTGGCCACCGCTGTGCTGATTGGTGTGGTGATCGCCTGCCGCCGCAGCCTCAACCGCGAACAGGCTGATCAGGCCCGCGCCCGCGAGGCGGCACGGTTCACCTCCGAGCAGACCGGTGGCGATCTCCCCCGCTGATCCGTTCCCGCCCGCCCCGGCCGCGGCCGAGGTGCTCTGCATCGGCACTGAGCTCCTGCTCGGCAACATCACCAATGGCAACGCCCGCTGGCTGGCCGAGCAGCTGGCGGCCCTCGGCATTCCCCACCACCGCCAGGCGGTGGTGGGCGACAACCGCGAGCGGCTGATCGCGATGGTGCGTGAGGCGGCAGGCCGCTGCCGGCTGCTGATCACCACCGGCGGCCTTGGCCCCACCCCGGATGACCTCACCACCGAGGCGATCGCCGCCGCCTTCGGCGTCGGCCTGGAGGAGCGCCCCGAGATCTGGGCCGGGATCCAGGCCAGGATCAGCGCCCGCGGGCGTCCGGTGGCGGCCAGCAACCGCCGCCAGGCGCTGCTGCCGGTCGGCGCGGCCGTGCTGCCCAATCCCACCGGCACCGCCCCGGGGATCATCTGGACCCCTGATCCAGCCGGTCTGCCCTTCCCGGTGCAGCCGGGCTTCACCGTGCTCACCTTCCCCGGTGTGCCCAGCGAGATGCGGGCGATGTGGCAGGCCACGGCCGTGCCCTGGCTGCGCCGCTGCGGCCTGAGTCAGGCGGTGTTCGCCAGCCGCATGCTGCGCTTCTGGGGCGTGGCCGAATCCAGCCTCGCCGAGCAGATGGCCGATCTGCTGGCCGCTGCAAACCCCACCGTGGCCCCCTATGCCGGCGCCGGTGAGGTGAAGCTGCGGCTCACCGCCCAGGCCGCCAGCGTCACTGAAGCGCAGGCCCTGCTGGTTCCCGTGGAGGCCGAGATCCGTGCCCGGGCCGGTGCCGCCTGCTTCGGTGCCGATGAGGACAGCCTCGCCGCCGTGGTGCTGCAGCTGCTGCGCCGGCGCGGCCACACCCTGGCGGTGGCCGAGAGCTGCACCGGCGGCGGCCTGGGGGCCGCCCTGGCGGCCGTGCCCGGTGCCTCCGATGTGTTCCTCGGCGGTGTGATCGCCTATGCCAATGCCGTCAAGCAGGCCCTGCTGGGGGTGCCCGGGGAGCTGCTGCAGGCCCATGGGGCCGTGAGCGATCCGGTGGCGCTGGCCATGGCCGAGGGCGCCCGCCGCTGCACCGGTGCCGACTGGGCCCTGGCCATCACCGGCGTCGCCGGACCCGCTGGTGGCAGTGAGGAGAAGCCGGTGGGGCTCGTGCACATCGCCGTGGCCGGCCCGGATGGCTGCCGCAGTGAGGGGGTGCGTTTCGGAGCCAGCCGCGGCCGTGCCTGGATTCAGACCCTCAGTGCCGGTGAAGCGCTCGATCGGTTGCGGCGCCGACTGATGGTTTCGGACCCGGGCGCCTAGGCTCGTCGATTCCTGTTTCAGGGGCATCCGTGAGCGCCGGCACCCTCTACGACAAGGTCTGGGATCTGCACCGGGTCGCCGAGTTGCCCGGCGGTGCCAGCCAGCTGTTCATCGGTCTGCACCTGATCCATGAGGTCACCAGCCCGCAGGCCTTCGCCGGGCTGAAGGACCTCGGCCTCAGCGTGCGCCATCCCGAGCGCACCGTGGCCACCGTGGATCACATCGTGCCAACCACCTCCCAGGCGCGGCCCTTTGCCGATCCGCTGGCGGAGGAGATGCTGGCCACGCTCGAGGCCAACTGCGCTGAGCACGGCATCACCCTGCATGGCCTCGGCAGTGGCCGCCAGGGCATCGTGCATGTGATCGCCCCTGAGCTGGGCCTCACCCAGCCGGGCATGACCGTCGCCTGCGGCGACTCCCACACCTCCACCCACGGCGCCTTCGGGGCCATCGCCTTCGGCATCGGCACCAGCCAGGTGCGCGATGTGCTCGCCAGCCAGAGCCTGGCGATGGGCAAGCTCAGGGTGCGTCGCATCTGGGTGGACGGCCAGCTGCAGCCGGGCGTCTACGCCAAGGATCTGGTGCTGCACGTGATCCGCACCCTGGGTGTGAAGGGTGGTGTGGGTTACGCCTATGAGTTCGCCGGGCCGGCGATCGCGGCGCTCTCGATGGAGGAGCGCATGACCCTCTGCAACATGGCGATCGAGGGCGGCGCCCGCTGCGGTTACGTCAACCCCGATCAGATCACCTTCGACTACCTCCAGGGACGCCCCTTCGCTCCCAGCGGCGAGGCCTGGGAGCGGGCCGTGGCCTGGTGGAGCAGCCTGGCCAGCGGCGCCGATGCCGTGTTCGACGACGAGGTGCGCTTCGATGCGGCCGCGATCGCTCCCACCGTGACCTGGGGCATCACGCCCGGCCAGGGCATTGGCGTCGATGAGGCCGTGCCGACCCTCGAGCAGACCGAGCCCGACGAGCGCCCCCTGGCGGAGGAGGCCTACCGCTACATGGACCTCCAGCCCGGTGCTCCGATCGCCGGCACGCCGGTGGATGTGTGCTTCATCGGCAGCTGCACCAACGGCCGCCTCAGCGATCTGCAGGCCGCTGCCGCCGTGGCGAAGGGCCGGCAGGTGGCGCCAGGCATCAAGGCCTTCGTGGTGCCCGGCAGCGAGCAGGTGGCGGCTGCCGCGGAGGCGGAGGGCCTCGATCAGGTGTTCCTCGCCGCCGGCTTCGAGTGGCGTGAGCCCGGCTGCTCGATGTGCCTGGCGATGAATCCCGATCGCCTCGAGGGCCGCCAGATCAGTGCCAGCTCCTCCAACCGCAACTTCAAGGGCCGCCAGGGCTCGGCCAGTGGTCGCACCTTGCTGATGAGCCCGGCCATGGTGGCCGCGGCCGCCGTCACCGGCCGCGTGAGCGACGTGCGCGCATTGCTGCAGGCCTGAGCCGCAGATCCGATCTTCCACCCTCCACCGCCGCCAGCCCCGCCCCTGCCATGACCAGCCCCGCTGCATTCCCCTCCGGTCCGATCACCAGCGTGCACGGCACCACCGTGGTGGTGCGCGGCGATGACATCGACACCGATCGGATCATTCCGGCCCGCTTTCTCAAGTGCGTCACCTTCGATGCGCTCGGCCCGGCCGTCTTCGCCGACGATCGCGCCGAACTGGCCCAGGCTGCCGCCGGACCCCATCCGTTCGATCGCCCGGAGCATCAGGGGGCGGCGATCCTGCTGGTCAACCGCAACTTCGGCTGCGGTTCCAGCCGCGAGCACGCGCCGCAGGCGCTGATGCGCTGGGGCATCCGCGCCGTGGTGGGGGAGAGCTTCGCGGAGATCTTCCATGGCAACTGCCTGGCCCTCGGGATTCCCTGCCTTGTGGCTGACCACGAGCAGATGCTGGCGATCCAGGCCGCCGCCGCCGCTGCCCCGGCTGAGCCGTTTGCGTTGGATGTGGCGGCTGCCCGCTTGACCGGTGCGGATCAGAGCTGGGACCTGGAGCTGGCCGGCGGTCCACGCCAGATGCTGGTGAGCGGCCAGTGGGATGCCACCGGCCAGCTGGTGGCCCATGACACCGCCCTGCGGGCTACCGCTGCTCGCCTTCCCTATCTGAGCGGCTTCGCGCCCGCCTGACCGGAGAGGCGTGGCGGCCGGTTGCGTAACTGTCTATCAAGGGGATGGATGCGTTGGGGCCTGATCGATGCGAGCGCGGAAAAGCTGGGCTGTGGGGCGCTGCGGCGCCTGGCTGATGTTGCTGGGATTCCAGGTGCTGCAACCCCTGCGGGCGGAGCCTGTGGCGGTCCGGCGCCTGGAGGTACAGCCGTGGAGTGCCTGCCAGGGCTGTGATCTGAGGGGCCGCGATCTGCGGGGGCTGCTGTTGATCGGTGCCGATCTGCGCGGCGCGGATCTGCGTGAGGCGGATCTGCGCGGCAGCAATCTGGAGGGGGCCGACCTGAGCGGTGCCAACCTGCAGCGCGCTCGCCTGGAGGGCACCCGGCTGAGCAATGCCGATCTCAGCGAGGCGGATCTGCGCGGGGCCGATCTCAGCGACGCCGTGGTGATTCAGGCGCTCACCCCGGGTGTGCGATTGGAGGGCGCTGTCCTCGTGGGGGCTGAGATCACCGGTAGCGATCTGGTGATCGGCGGGGCCGATGACGGTCCACCGCCCCTGCCACCGCTGCCGGATGCTCAGAAGCCCCGGCGCTGAAGCAGCGTCGGATCCGTGCCCAGGCTGGCCGCCGGCGAATAGGGCACAAACGGCACGCCGGTGCCGTTGAAGTTGAAATCGTTCAGCTTGACGCGCACGCCACCGATCTGTTCGTAGGGGCTGTAGTAGACCGCAAATTCGTAGGCGCGGCGCTGCCAGCGCAGTTCCACATAGGCCCCCACGGTGTTGCCGAAGAAGCCGGAGTTTGGATCCACATTCACGGCGATGCCGCCATTCAGCAGCAGTGGACCCACCAGCTGCTGGGTGAGACCCAGGCCCAGCGTGCTCAGATCGACCGCTCGGTCAAAGCTGAAGGGGCTGAGGCCCTCTCGCAACGTGCCGCCGCCGGTGATGCTCAGCTGGGTGTAATCGAAGAAGTTGCGCTGTAGATGGCCCAGGGTCAGTGTGGGGCCACCGCTGATGCTGTACAGGTTCTGGTAGGTGCCGTCGCTGAAGCGCGCAAAGTTCACGCTGGTGTTCGTGGTGAGTACCAGGCCCGGCACGATCGGAACCGGACTGAAACGTGTGGCTGATTCCGGTCCGGGAGGCAGGGCTTTGCCGGTCCAGATCGGCAGGATGCTGTTCAGCGAGGCAATCAGGTTGGCGCGCCAGAGGCCGCTGATCGTGACGGTGTTGAAATCGGTTCCCTGGAAGCGACCACCACCGGCACGCCAGAACAGCGTATTTCTGATCGACCCCAGGTTTGGCAGGGTCAGTGTCTGCTCGAGCGAGGCGCCGACTGCGGAATACACATCCTGTTCGCCGAGCGAGCCATTCCAGCTCCGATAGCGGTAGGCCGCGAAGCCACGGGCGGTGGTCGGGCCGATCAGAGGCAGATTGAACGTGCGGCTCATATCACCCCAGCTGCGCGTGCCGTTGGCGAAGTTGCTGGGGTCGAAGGTGGAGATGTTCGCCACGGCTTCCGTCTTGAAGCCGAATAGGTTGCTGTCATACCGGGCCAGCAGGCCAAACAGGTCGCCGATCCGGGTGGGTTGTGATCCCGCTGGCCCACCGGCTGGCTGGCCGGGCAGCACATAGCTATCGGTGCTGCCATCCACCGCTCGCTGCACCATGAACTGCGGCTGCAGCTTCAGGGTGCCTGAGCGGCCCACTGTGATTGGGTTGAGGTTGTACCCCGCATAGAAGCCATCGCGGTCCCTTCCATCCGAGGCCAGCACCCAGCGGTTTTCGACATCCTTGTCCTTCTCGAAGCGCTGATTGCGCTGCAGCGGGATCGGCAGACGGTCCTCCAGGATCAGCTGGTTGCGCTGGGCCTGGATGACAATGTCGCCATTGGTTTCCAGCCGTGCCTTGACCCCCTGGGCATCGACCCAGGCCTGGGCTGGGGTGTAAGGATCGTTGGTGAAGGCCACCCGGTCGGACAGCCAGCCCGTCGGCGTGACCGTGATCTGGTTCGCCTGCATGCGCCAGCGACTGATGGCGCCCTTCACAAGCTGCTTGTTCTCCACCTGCAGCAGGGTGCGCGTCTGGCTCGGTTGAACAGAACCGAAGGCCACTTCCTGGGCCCCGGTGGTGAACTCCCGCGAACCCACACCCAGGCGCCGCTCGGCGCTCAGGCTCTGCTGGAAGGTCAGGTCGTTCACCCGCTGGTCCGCAGCGGCCGCGATTGCCTCACGGCGGAGCTGCTCTTGCTGTCCCGGGCTGATGGGATTGGCGTTCGCGGCCGTCGCTGTGCCGGCAGGAGTGCCGATGGCCAGCTGGGGCGCCCCGAGGGCGATCCGGTTGAGCTGGTCGGCCAGGGGCCGCGTGCGGATGCGTTCGGCGCTGTCGGCTCCACTGCAGCCATCGGGGGGGGCCATGGCCACACCCAGGCGCTGGGGTTGTTCCGAGCCGAAGCGGTAGCGCAGGCCCAGCAGATAGGCGTTGCTGCCCTCCTTCACGCCGCTGTAGGTGCCAAAGGCACCGGAGCGGTGGTGAATGCGCCCGACCACCGACCACTGCGGCGACACCAGGGCTTCAACCTCAAACCCTAGATAATTGAGCAGCGTCGCGAAGTTCTTGCGGAACGTCTTTTCGTAGTTGCTCGGTGTGGTGTAGAGGCTGATGCCCTCCACGAAGCCGAGGCTCAGCCAGGGCTGCAACCAGGCGCGCAGGCCGAGGCCCCAGGTGAATTCACCGAAGGTCTGGGTTGGTGTGACGGCAAACGGCGTGGCCTGATTGAAGCCTCCTCCCGGCTGCGCCCCTTCCCGGTGAAGCAGGGCGTTGAAATCAAACTCCAGGGCGAGTGGGCCAGCCCGCAAAAGGCGGCGATTGAGGCCGATTCCCAGCAGGTAATCAGGCCGCAGGTCTCCCTTGAAGATGAAGGTGTCATCGAACTGGGCGCTGATCATCTGGCCACCCCAGAGGGTGGCGGCCCAGGGATAGGGATGCCAGTTCGGGACTGCCGGGATCGGTGGAGGGCAGGCCATGCTCTGGCCATCCGGGGCCAGGGCCACCGGCGGCATCCGCCAGTCGTCCAGGCTCAGGGGCATCGGCATCCCCAGCGGGACTTCCGCCTGCTCTGGCCTGCCCAGGGGCAGGCCAACGTTCAGACCGATGTGCTCCCTGGCGCCGGTTCCAGGTAGTGGCTTGGCACTCAGCTGTTCAACGATCACCCTGCCGACGGGGCGCGGCGGCGGCAAGCTCGAACGCTGTGCTCGTCGCGTCCCGCCGGGTTCATCCGGGACGCTCGAGGTCACCGGATCCCCGTCGATCGCCAAGCGGATCGGTTCATTGAACGGGAAAGCCAGATGCTCCCAGTAGTTCAGCGGCAGCAAGGCCGCCGTGGGCGGGGTCTCCGGATTGAGGTCGAAGGCGGTGCTGTCGAGGTCCAGCACGCCGTACACCTCATCGAGTTCGCCGCGGTCCTCGAGCAGGCTGTAGCGCAGGCGACTCGCCTGCAGGTACTGACTGCCGCGCTGGAAACGCACCCGGCCACTGGCGTAGATGGTGCGCGTGGCGGCTTCGTATTCCAGCCGGTCGGCCAGCATGCGCCCGCCGGAGAGCATCACGCGCACATTGCCCGTCGCCACGAAGCGGTTCGACAGCATGTCAAACCCCTGGTGGTCAGCCGAGAGCATCACATCCAGGGGCGGTTTCTGCGCCGGCGTCGCTGGCAGCAGGCGACGACCCGCAGGCGTTGATGCCTGGTTGCTCCTGGCCTCTGCCTCCGTCCTCACTAGCCCACCTTCCAGCGTCCCTGCAGGCAGAGCTGCAGGTGGGCCGTCGACCTGCGGAGGCGCGTCAGCCTGAGGCTGTTCCGCCTGAACGATGCCCGGCGGCACGGTCTGAGACTGAGCGGGGCCAGCCTGAACGGGGCCAGGCTGAGGAGTGCCAGCCTGCTCACCCTTCTGGTCGACAGGGAGGCGTTGGAGGGGTGCCGTCTGGGTGGCTTCCTGTTGTTGGCTCTCAGCTCTGGAGGCGCCGCTGACCAGCGTGGTTGCTGCTCCCAGGGCCGCGATCAGCAGACTGGCTCTCGGGGAACGCGGCACCAGGGCGATGAAACAGGCGGTGATCCTGCCACGCCCGGGCGGGGCCTAGACGTTCTACGGCTGGGTTGACCTCACTCTTCGAGGTCCTTGCGGCTCGGGGTGCGGCTGGGATCGCTGGCCAGGAAGCCGAACACGAAGATCCCGATGAAGAAGAAAACGACGGAGTAAACCGAGATCTTGAGGGCGAGCATGGATCCGTCCGGCGGGTGACAGGCAGTGACAGGCGCCAGGTGGGTCCTGAACGACCCTGCGGCAGCCGCATCATCCTATGGGTCACGATCGCATTGACCGCCGCGCGAGGGCCTGGAGGCCGTGGTTCGCTCCTGGATTGAAACGTTTCAGGCCCAGACGCGGCTGGATCTCCTGCCCCTCTGGACCCTCGAAGCCCCTGATGGCACGGCGAAGCCGGCGCTCTCCGACCCCTGGGGAGCCCGCCACCGACCCGACTGGCACGCCCGTGGCCTGTTGATCTGGCCCCGCGGTGGCAGCTGGCTGCGGCTGCGCCTGCAGCTCCACTGCCCAGCGGCCTGGCAGCAACGGCACGAGGCCCGCCAGGCCCGTTTGGCTCTGCGCTGGTGGGCAGATCAGGTGCAGCTGCGCGTGGACGGTCGGCCCGTGCATGCCGGCGATCTGTTCGACAGCGCCTGCCGCTGGCTGCTGCCCGAGCGCTGGTGGCAGGGGCAGCCCCTCGATCTGGAGCTGGATCTGCGCTCACCCCTCCACGACGACGGCGCCCTGATCACCAGCCAGCTGGAGCTGGAGCCCACCGATCCGGCCGACCCCAGCGGCCTGCTGGCCGCACCGGCGCTGGAACTGGCCCAGCTGCGCCTGTCCGGGCCCGAGCGCACGCTGCTGGAGGCCGAACTCGCCGATCTCGACCCGACCGATCCCGCCACCGCAGCAGCGCTGCGCCCCTTGCTGCAGCAGGCGGCCGGGCAGCGTCCGCCGGGCCGGTTCCACGTGCTCGCCCATGCCCATCTGGATCTGGCCTGGCTCTGGCCGGTGGCGGACACCTGGCAGGCGGCCATCCGCACCTTCGAATCGGTGCTGGGGCTGCTCGATCGCCACCCCCAGCTCCATTTCGCCCACTCCAGTCCGGCGCTCTATGCCTGGATCGAGTGCCATCGCCCCGATCTTCACAGGCGGATCCGCTCGGCGATGCGCGCCGGTCGGTGGGAGCCGATCAACGGGCCCTGGGTGGAGAGCGACTGCGTGCTGATCGGCACCGCCTCGCTGCTGCGGCAGTTCCAGCTGGGCCAGGCCTACAGCCGGCGCGCTTTCCCGGAGTGGCGCCACGATCTCTGCTGGCTGCCGGACAGCTTCGGCTTCGCAGCCGGCTTGCCGGCCGTGGCCAGCGCCACCGGCGTGCGCTGGTTCTGCACCCACAAGCTGGCCTGGAACGCCACCAACCCCTTCCCCCACCGCCTGTTCCGCTGGCGCAGCCGCTGTGGTGCCGAGCTGCTGGCCCTGATGACCGCCCCGATCGGCACGGATGGCGATCCGCTGGCCATGGAGCGCCATCGCCTGCAGTGGCAGGCCGGTACCGGCCTGGCCGATGCCCTCTGGCTGCCGGGTGTCGGCGATCACGGCGGTGGCCCCAGTGAGGAGATGCTGCAGCAGCTAGAGCTCTGGCAACAGCAGCCCCAGGCCTGCCCGCAGCGGCACGGCACGCTGCGCGACTACCTGCAGCAGCTGGAGCCCCTGGCGCCGCAACTGCCCGTGTGGCGCGATGAGCTCTATCTGGAGCTGCATCGTGGTTGCGCCACCAGCCGCCCCGATCAGAAGCGGCACAACCGCAGCCTCGAGCGCCTGCTGCGGGAAGCGGATCTGGCGGTCGCCCTGGTCCGGTTGTGCGGGGAGGAGGCGCCGGGCCGCGCCGACTGGCGGCCGCTGCTGTTCCAGCAGTTCCACGACATCCTTCCCGGCACCTCGATCCCGGCGGTGTTCGACCAGGCCGAATCCCAGTGGTGCGCTGCCCGCCGCGCCGCCTCGGCCCTGCGCGATGCCGCCCTGCAGCGCCTGCTGGGCGGCGGGGGTACGGCGGGATCGTCCGAACGCTGGTGGCTGATGGCCCTGACGCCGCAGGCGGCCGGGCCCCACACCCTGCGCCTGCCACCCGGAGCCTGGTGCCTGGACAACGGTCTGGATCTGCCCCTGCCTCGCCAGGGCGCCCCGGCTGGTGGCGACTGGGTGCAGCTCGATCTGCCGGCGGGCCTCGCTGCCGTGGGTCTGCGGCGCGGTTCGGTAGCGCCTGAGGTTGCGCCGCTGCCGATTCATCAGCCGGTGCAGCTTGAGGAGGTGATGGGCCCTGGCCGGGAGCCCCGTTGGCTGCTCAGCAATGGTCTGGTGCGGGCCGAGCTGGGTGCCGTAGGCCTGCTGCAGCTCTCGGGAGCGGATGATGTGCAGCGCCTGGCGGCCCCGCTGCAGTGGTGCCGCTGGCGCGATCACGGCGAGTTCTGGGATGCCTGGGACATCGCCGCCGATTACCGCGACCATCCCCTGCCCCTGACCTGGGAGCCCCACGTGGAGGTGGCCGAGCGCGGGCCGCTCTGCACCCGCCTGGTGTGGCGTGGCCGCTGCGGTGGTAGCGCCCTGCGCCTGGATCTGCAATTGCGGGCCGCCAGCCCCTGGCTGGAGTTGAGCCTGCGGGTCGACTGGCGCCAGCGCCATGAGCTGCTCCGCCTCGAGATTCCGTTGGCCCAGCCGGCGGTGCGGCTGGTGGCGGACACCGGCGGTGGCGTGCTGGAGCGGCCGGCGCAGCCCTGCACCGAGCGCGAGCGGGCCCGCTGGGAGGTGCCGGCGATCAGCTGGCTGGCGGCGCAGCCGGCCGCGGGTGTCGCCGGAGGGCTGGCGGTGCTGCTGGATGGACCGCAGGGGGTGTCCGGTGCGGCGGATCATCTGGGGGTGTCGCTGCTGCGCGCTCCCACCTGGCCCGATCCCGGCGCTGATAACGGTCTGCAGCGTCTGCGTCTGGCACTGATGCCCTGTAGCGGCGACTGGAGCCGGCAGGCCCTGCCGCAGCAGGCACAGCGCTTCCGCTCGCCCCTCTGGCTTCGGCCGGCCCGAGCCCGGACGGCGTCTGGACAGGCCAGTCAGTCACCCCGGTCGCTGCATCCGCCCCTGCAGCTCGGCGACGAGGCCCTGCAGCTGATCGCCCTCGAGGCGGCGCAAAGCCCTGCCGAGGCCTGGCTCACCCTGCAGAACCTCAGCCCCCGCCGCCAGGTTGTGCGGCCGTCATCCGGGTGGGAGCTGGTCCATGGCGAAGCGGCCGCTCTGGTGCGGCCCTGGCAGATCGTGCGCCTGCGCCTGCGCCGGGAGACGGATGGCGCGGCCCTGGATCGCGGCGTCTGATCTCAGTCGTCGTGGTCGTCGAAGGGGTCGGTCAGGCCCTTCGACGGCGGACCGAAGGCCAGGTAGATGCCGAAGCCGGTCAGACCCAGCAGCACCGCCAGCACGGCAAGGGCCACGGAGAGCGCCGGCGAGGGACTCGCCGCAGAGCCGGCTTCGATGATGCTGGTTTCCATCACAACTCTCGACGGTGGTCGCTGACCAGGCCGCCAGCACCCTTACACTAGCCAGACCCTTTCCCTGCCAGAGAGCACAGCGCCGTCATGGCTCAACGCACCCGCCTGGGAGACCTGCTCCGTCCCCTCAACTCCGAGTACGGCAAGGTGGTGCCGGGCTGGGGCACCACGCCGGTGATGGGCATCTTCATGGCCCTGTTCCTGGTGTTCCTGCTGGTGATCCTGCAGCTGTACAACAAGTCGCTGATCCTGGACGGCATCACCGTCAACTGGAACGGCATCGGCTGATCCCATGAACATCTTCGGGATCGGACTGCCGGAGATGGCGGTCATCGCCGCCATCGGCCTGCTTGTGTTCGGCCCGAAGCGTCTTCCTGAGCTCGGCAAGACCCTGGGCCGAACCCTCAGGGGCTTCCAGTCGGCCTCCAAGGGCTTCGAGGAGGAATTCCGCCGTGCCGTCGATACGGTGGAGGCTGAGGTGAGCTCGGCTTCCCCTGCTGCCATCGCGGGGACCACGCCTGCTCCTGCGCCTGCGGAATCAACCCTTGATGCGGGTGCGGCTGCCGTCTCCACCGAACCCGCCGACCATCAGGCAGGCGGTTGATCCACGGATGGCGGTGTCCCCGGGGTCCTGCCCCCTGCAGTTGATCGTCGGCCTGGGCAATCCGGGTGACAAGTACGCCGGCACCCGCCACAACGTTGGCTTCATGGCCCTCGAGCGTCTCGCCGCCAGCGGTGGTGTGTCGTTTCGCAGCCAGGGCAAGCTGCATGGCTTGCTGGCCGAGGTTGGCCAGGGTGATCGTCGTCTGCGCCTGCTGATGCCGCAGACCTTCATGAACGACAGCGGTCGCTCGATCCGTGCCGCCCTCGACTGGTACGGCCTGGAGGCCAGCCAGATGCTGGTGCTGGTGGACGACATGGATCTGCCGCTCGGCAGGCTGCGACTGCGTCTCTCCGGCGGTGCCGGCGGTCACAACGGTCTGCGTAGCGCCATCTCCCATCTCGGCGGTCAGGACTTTCCCCGCCTGCGCATCGGCATCGGCGCCCCGGCCACCAATCCCGTCGAGCGTCGCCAGCGCACCGTGGGCCATGTGCTGGGCCGGTTCACACCCGCCGAGCAGCCCGCTCTCGATGAGGTGCTCGATGAGGTGCTCGCCGGCATCGATCGCATTCAGCGGCTGGGTTTTGAACGGGCCGGCAACCGGTTGAACGGTTTCGTCGCCGCCGCTGCCATCAAGCTGGGCGAGGCCCCCGCGTCCTGAGGCCCGCTGCCTGTGAGCCGTCTACCTGCCACCACCGCCCAGCTGCGGGTTCTGCATCAGAGCTTCAGTCAGAGGCTTCTGGAGGGGGAGGTGAGTGCCGGTGGCTTCCACTGGACGTTCAGCTGGTTCTTTGATCGCGGTGAGCTGCAGGTGGAGCCCTCGCTCGGTCGCGCCCTGATTCAGGATGCGCTGCTGCGCTTCCTGCTCAAGGCCGACTATCAACTGGAGCCCGGTGGTGATTACGCCTTCACGGTGCGTGCCCGGTTCTGATCCGTCCTGGTCAGGGGCCGCTGCGCTCCAGCCAGCTGCCCTCCCCTCGCTGCATCGCCCGGCCCAGGTGCCGCTCCAGCAGCAGTTGTGCCACCACATCATCCACATCGCGCGGCGGTAGCCGCAGGCCCCGCGGCAGCAGCCGCTGCCAGCCCCGCACCGGTTCGAGCTGCCAGTAGCGCTCCCGGGCCGCCAGGGTTGTTCCGGCCTCCGGGACCAGCCGCACCGGCAGCTGCTGCGCCTCCAGCCACCCCCGCCAGCTCCCACTGCCGGTGCCATCACCGAGCAGCACGGCCTCGATCAGCTGCTGCTGCCACCAGGACGCCAGAAGTCCACGGCACTCCTCCGGGCTGAACACCCCCGCCGCGAGGATGCGCCTCCCCTCGCCATCGCAGCGCACCAGCCCGCACTTGCTGCGGCCAGGGTCGAGGGCGGCCAGCGTGCGGCTCATCGTCCGGGTGCCGTGCGCTGCAGTTGTGGTGCCAGCGGAATGGTCTGCATGGCACGCAGGTCGATCGCGATCGGATCGGCGAGGTCGCTGCTGCGCCGGGCGATCGCCTCAAGCCGCACCGCCTGGCCTGGTGCTCGGTTGATCAGGGCGGTCGCCAGGCTGTTCAGGCTGCCGGGGTCGAACTGCAGTCCATCGGTGAGGGTGCCGCGCCGCTGTGCCTCGGTGAAGGCGGCGGCCAGAAGCAGGTTCAGACGGCTGCGCACCTGCTCCTGGCTGCGTTCATCGCCTTCCAGCACCGTGGTGGCCAGCTGTTCTCCCGCCTGCACCACCTGGCGGTTCGGGCGTGCATCGGGAAAGGCCAGCACCTGGCGCTCGCCCTTGAGCACGTTGGCCGCCGAGATCAGGCTGATCACCCAGCTGCCCTTGCGGCTGATCATGCTCTCCAGCTTGGCGATGTCACTGCGGGGAACCAGCAGGATCTGGCGCGTGGCGGGTTCCCCCGGCAGCACCCGCTGGTAGGCGTTGAGGTTGGCCTGGCGCAGCAGGGCCTCGATCACGGGTCTGGCCTGGTCTGGCTGGGTGATCTGCACCTTGGCGATCTCCAGGGGCTGGCCGCTGCTGATCACCACATCCCCCCGTCGCAGGGCGATCAGATTGGTCTCCAGCTGCTGCAACTCGCGGGCGCTGGCGCTGATCCTGGCGGTCACCCGTGCCAGCTCGGCCCGGTTGCGGCGAATGTCTGCATCCTTGGCCCGGATGTCGCGACTGAGACGATCGCGCTCCTGCTCCAGCCGTCGGCGCTCATTGTTCAGGGGCACCAGGGCCCGGCGCAGAGCGCCGGCCTGGCGCTCGGCCAGCACCAGCTGGCGACGGGCCTGCTGCTGGCCGCTTTCGGCGCGGCGCAGCTCCCGCTGGCTGCGCTCCAGCTCCTGACGGTTGCTGGCCAGGGCCGTGCGGCTGTCCCGCAGGCGTCGCTCCAGCTGATCGAGTTCGAACAGGCCCGTCCGCAGGCGCTGGCTCACCAGCAGCATCAGCCCGAGCGACACGGCACTGATCAGGGCGCCCGTCAGCACGGTGATCAGCACCGCCGTGCGACGCGGCCGCAGGTTGAACAGGCTCAGGCGCGCCTTGCCGACCCGGCTGCCCAGTCGGTCCCCCAGGGTGGACAGCACACCCCCGAGGACCAGAAGGGCCAGGATCAGGAGCCAGCCGGACACGGAATTGAGCGAAGAAGGCCAGTATCAACGGCGCTCTGCCGTTCAGGCAGCCAGCGTGAGCCAGCTCGCCAGCCGATGGCCGTCCATGGATGCGGCGGAGACAGTGATCAGCTGAAGCGCTTGGCCAGCGCCAGGGGATCGAACACGGTGATCTTCTTGCGATCGATCTGCACCAGCCCTGCGTTGCGCAGGTCGCCGAGCAGCCGGGTGATCGTCACCCGGGTGGAGCCAATCGCCTCGGCGATCGCCTGGTGGGAGAGGCGCAGGTCGATCGTGATGCCCTCGTTGCCCGGCACCCCGAAATCGCGGCAGAGCACCAGCAGGAAGCTCACCAGGCGCGACGACATGTCGCGGTGGGTGAGGGTTTCGATCATGGTCTCGGTCTGGAGGATGCGCGAGGAGAGGCCCTGCAGCATCAGCAGGCCCACGCTGGCGTCCTGTTCGATCGCCTTGCGCACCGAGGTCGCCGGTGCCGTCACCATCTCGACGCGGGTGAAGGCGATGGCGTGATAGAAGCGGTCGGAGCGCTGGCCGGTGAGCAGGGAGAGCACGCCGAACAGGCTGTTCTCCCGCAGCAGGGCCACGGTGATTTCCTCGCCCGATTCGTAGACCCGCGACAGGCGGACGGCACCGCGCCGGAGCAGATAGACCTTTTCGGCAGGGTCGCCGGGGAAGAAGATCGTCTTACCGCGCTCGACGGTTTCGGTGGTGCTGCCAGCCAGGCCACGGATCACATCAAGCAGCGTGCCGCTGGGCGCCTGGTTCGCCCCGGCCAGGCCGGGGGGGCCGGAGGCGCCGGTGGTGGGACTGGCGGAGTAGCGGCTGAAACCGCTGGTGGCGCCAACCATGACGGCGGTGCGAGGTGAGGCGGACCCTAAGGATCACCCCGGTTGAAGCTTGTAACGGTTGACACTAATCGAGGGCTTCCGCCAGGGCGCGCCGCTGGCTGTCGAGCAGGGACTGGAGCCCCGGCTCCGCCAGGTCGAGCAGGGCGTTCAGCTGGGCGCGGCTGAAGGGTGCCCCTTCGGCGGTGCCCTGAATCTCCAGCAGCTGGCCGGCCTCATCCATCACCACGTTGAGATCCACCTCGGCGCGGCTGTCCTCGCTGTAATCGAGGTCCAGCAGGGCCCGGCCCTCCACCAGGCCCACCGATACGGCCGCCACCTGTCGCTGCAGGGGTGAGGTGGCCAGCACCCCCTGCCGCTCCAGACGCCTTAGCCCCAGCGCCAGCGCCACCCAGGCACCCGTGATGGCGGCCGTGCGGGTGCCCGCATCCGCCTGGAGCACGTCGCAATCCACCTGAAGCGTGCGTTCGCCCAGCAGCTCCAGATCGAGGCAGGCCCTGAGGCTGCGGCTGATCAGGCGCTGGATCTCCTGGGTGCGGCCCGAGAGCTTCATCAGTTCCCTGGGCTGACGGCTGGGCGTGCTGGCCGGCAGCAGGCGATAGTCGGCGCTGAGCCAGCCGCGTCCTGAGCCCTGGCGCCATTTCGGCACCTGGGGCTCGAGGCAGACGCTGCAGATCACCGCCGTGCGCCCGGTGTGCACCGTCACGGAGCTGAGGGCGAAGCCCATCGGATCCCACGTGAACCGGGTCGGGCGGATCGCCGCCGCCTGGCGGCCATCGGCACGTCCGGGCATGGCAGCGGATGGGGTGTTGCTCATGGCTGGCGGGTGTCCTGCTCCGGTCCTGATGGTACGGGTGTTCCCGCTATGGGTAGTGCCTGAGGCTTGCGGTCCGGCCTGACACCGCTACATTCAGGTGAGGAGCGCAGCGGGGAAGGCGATGACCATCAGCATGGCAGCTGCAGCGGCATCGGGGTCCACGCCGCCGGTTTCCGGCAAGCACCAGCCCCGTGCCGGCGCTCCCGTGCTGCGGCCCGTGGCCCTGGTCCGCTCTGCCCCCTCCGCCCGCAGTTCCAGGCTGGTGGCCCAGCAGGAGGGTCTGCTGCAGGTGCACACCGCGCCATTCCGCGGCAGCTTCAGCGGTGTGTTCAGTCAGGCGTTGCGCAGCGCCGGTCTGGGCAGCCGTGTCCTGATCAGTCAGTTCCTCAAGGGTGGCGTCGATCAGGGGCTGGAGCGCAGTGTCTGGTTGTGTGGCCGCCTGCAGTGGCTGCGTCCTGCCGTGGCCGCCTGCCTGGCGGAGCCCGCTGCCGCCGAGTCGGTCTCCGCCCGGGATCGCGATGCCGTTCTGGCTGTCTGGGACTACACGAAGGAGCACCTGATCGCCGGTGAGCTCGACCAGCTCGTGCTCGATGAGCTCGGTCTGGCGGTCGAGCTGGGCTACCTGCCGGCTGCCGATGTGCTCGCGGCGCTGGAGCAGCGCCCCGCCCATCTGGATGTGATCCTGACCGGACCCTGCATGCCACCCGCTCTGCTGGCCATGGCCGATCAGGTCACGCAGCTGCGCCGAGGTTTCTGATGCTCAAGAACGACCGCTGGATCAAGGAGCAGGCCGCTGCGGGCATGCTCGAGCCGTTTCAGCCGGAGCTGGTCCGGCACCTCGATCCGGACAATGCCGCCGCGCCGGTGCTGAGCTTCGGTTGCTCGTCCTACGGCTACGACCTGCGCTTGTCGGCCAGGGAATTCATGATCTTCCGGCATGTGCCGGGCACGGTGATGAACCCCAAGCGGTTCAATCCGGCCAATCTCGAACCGGCGCCCCTGCATGAGGATGCGGATGGTTCCTATTTCATCCTGCCGGCCCATTCCTATGGGCTGGGGGTGGCGTTGGAGCACATGCGCGTGCCCGCCAACATCACCGTGATCTGCCTGGGTAAGAGCACCTACGCCCGCCTCGGCATCATCGTGAACACCACCCCGGCCGAGGCCAGCTGGGAGGGCCATCTCACCCTGGAGTTCAGCAATTCATCCGGTGCCGATTGCCGGATCTACGCCAACGAGGGCATCTGTCAGCTGCTGTTCTTTGAGGGCGATCCCTGCGAGACCACCTACAAGGATCGCGCCGGCAAGTACCAGCACCAGCCTGAGCGCGTCACCCTCGCCCGCGTCTGAGCGCCAGGCCCTCAGGGCGCCAGCCGTGCCTTGTGCAGGCGGGTCTTCTCATACCAGCTGGCGATCTCCGGTGCCCAGGCCTGCAGGTGCGGCCAGAGCAGATCGCAGAGCACGCGGATCTCCTCCTGGGCATCGAGCTTGGCGCGCAGGTCCATGAAGTGCAGGAAGGCCCGCAGCGAGAAGCTCACCACGAAGTGCTGGCGGTAGTCGAACGGCAGGATGCCGCGGGCATGCTCCTCGGCGAAGCCGGCGGCCAGCATGTCGCGGTAGCGCTCCGCCGCCCGCTGGCACAGCTCCAGATCCAGCTGGCGCTGCTCGGCGGTGTAGCTGTATTTCTTGCCCTGCCGATCGCTGTACTGCCCCTCCGGCCGCAGGTAGAACACCTCCTCCAGCTCCAGCTCGCCGGCGGCGGCGCGGCAGATGCGATCGCCTGTGTAGCGCATCGACTGCACATCGAAGCTCACGCCGACGCGGTGCGTGCGCGCCTGCTGCATCACGCTGTGCGGGAACCAGCCGACATTCAGCACGATCTGCGCGTGCTCCAGCGGCCCGTAGTGGCCGCGCTCACCCGCCAGCAGGCGCTTGACGCAGATCTCACCGGCCCGGGTCTCATCGGGCCAATCGGCGCGATCGGCTGCCACGAAGCCCTCGCTGTAGTCCTGGTGCATCGCGGCGTAGATGCACTGCTGCGGGTTCGGGGTGGCGGCGATCAGCTCGACCCGGAAGCGGTTCATGGCGATCCGGCGACCAGCCGGCTGGGGCGGAACCACCACGCTAGGGGCGACGGCCTCAGCCGTGGCTGCGCGGACCGGCCATCGCGGGGCTGCCGCTGCCGGCCCCGCTGGCCGCGAGGCTGCTGAGAACACCGACGCCGGGCAGGCTGGGCAGGGGGGCTTCGGCGATCAGGGCGCCGCTCAGGGCCTCCAGCTCCGTTCTGCTGCGGGCCCCCAGGGAGCGGCCGACGGCGATGCCATCGGCGTTGAACAGCTCCAGCTGAGGAATGCCGTTGACGTCGTAGCGATCGATTTCCGGCTGCCAACGCGGGTTATCGACATTGAGAAGCACCACATCGAGTTCCCCGTGGTGTTGCTGCTCGATCGTCTCCATCGCCGGTGCCATCGCCCGGCAGGCCTCGCACCAGTCGGCATAGAACTCCACCAGCGTCGGGCGGCCGTCCGCCAGGGCCACCGGCAGATCGAGCGACTGACGCGCCAGCTTCTCCAGGGGCGCAGCGGGTTGCAGGCCGCCCCGCAACAGCAGCAGAGCCCCCGCCAGCAGCGTCGCCAGGATCGCCAGCAGCACCCGTTCCCGTCGCCCCAGGCCTGGGCTGCCGGGGGCTGCGGCGCCGCCGCTGATGGTCTGAGGGCCGGGGTCGCTCACCGATGCACTCCAATCTCCGGCCGACAATCTGGCAGGCCCCACAGGGCCGTTACGCTCAGGTCAGGTGGAAGGCACCGTGTGAAGCGCCGCGTCACCCTTCACTTCCCCCGCGAGTCGGTGCATCAGCCGATCACCTACCGGCTGGCGGTCGATTTCGATATCGCCGCCAAGATCCTGCGCGCCCAGATCGCCCCCAATCAGAGCGGCACCATGGTGGTGGAGCTCTCCGGCGACATCGACGACCTGGCCGCCGCCGAACAGTGGCTGGAGAGTCAGGGGCTGGGGCTGAACCGTGCTCCCGGCGAGATCCAGATCGATCGGCAGCGTTGCGTTGACTGCGGCATCTGCAGCAGCCTCTGTCCCAGTGGCGCCCTGCAGCTCGATCCCACCACTTGGCAGTTGCAGTTCAACGCGCAACGCTGTCTGGTGTGCGAACAATGCATCCCGTCCTGTCCGTTCGAGGCGATTGCCCTGGTGTTGGATCAACCGGCTGCTGACCCCATCGGAGCTTCGACATGAGGTCTCTTTCCTTTCTGTTGCTGCCGTTGCGCGCCCCGATGCTGCTGGTGCTGCTGGTGGTCAGTGCCTACATGGGGTTGCACTGGGCGGATGTGGATCCTCAGCTGGTCGGGCAGTCCGAGGTCGCCATGGAACACGCCCTGGCGGGACCGTTCTTCTGGCCGCTCCAGTGCCTGCAGGCCGTGCTGGTGGTGATGCTCTGCACCATGCCCGATCTGCTGCTGCGGGAGCTCTCGCTGCTGATGGCTTCCAGCAAGGCCCTCACCCTGGTGGTGACCCTGCTGGCGGTGATCACCGGCGGTCTGTATCTGCTGCACCTGGCGGTCTTTGCCGAGGTGCTGGTGCTCGCCTCCGCCACCCTGCTGGCCCGGCTTGATCTGCTGCGCGTGCGGGTCGGCCCGGCGCCGTTGCGCACCTCGGCCGGTCTGAGCGCCTGGGTGTTGGTCGGGATTGCCATCGGCCGCAGCCTGCACACCAGTCTGGGGCCGTACATCAACTGAGGCCAGTGCCGCTCAGCAGGGGGGGCGATCCCACTGCTGGTAGGTGTGCAGGTTGCCCAGAACCTTCTTCGTGTACAGGCGGGTTTCGGGGTAGGGGATGGCTTCGGTCCACAGCTCCGGTTCCCGGCGTGGATCGGGCTGGCCCTGCCCCAGCCAGGCCTGCACCGCTCCCGGGCCTGCGTTGTAGCTGGCCACCGCCAGGAACGGGTCGCCTTGCCATTGGTCCAGCAGCTGGCGCAGATAGCGCGCTCCGAGCGCGGCGTTGCGCTCCGGCTGCTGCAGCTCTGTCGTACTGGTCGGTGCGCCCGCCAACTCGGCTGCCGTTTCCGGCATCAGCTGCAGCAGCCCGACAGCGCCGACCGCCGAGCTGACCGCTGCCGTGAAGCGTGATTCCTGTCTGGCGACCGCCAGCAGCAGGGCCGGATCGAGCCGATGGGCGCGGGCGGCGGCCTGGAAGGCGGCCTGGAACCGCCGCGGGTGTTGCTGCAGCTCCCGCTGCCATTGCAGGTGGCAGCTGGTCTGTTTCAGCCGCAACCCGGCTTGTTCCAGCTGGCCCAGGCCGGTCCAGTCATCGCCGACGCCCGTGCGCAGCCGTCCCTCCAGCAGCAGGTCCGTTTCGCTCTGGGCGACACGGCCGGCGCGCTGGTGTCGCCACTGTTCCCACGCCTCCAGTGCCAGGCCCAGGCGCCACAGCTCGTTCAGGCGGGCATCGGCGCTGCCCAGGGGGTGCCAGGTGAGCTCTGGCCCTGGGATGGCTGCGCCCTGGTCCGCGGTGCGGCGCGGATCGGTGGGGCGTTCATCCCCCAGCCGCAGCCGCGCCCGCCAGGCGTAGTAGCCGCCGGGGCTGACGCGCAGCAGGCGGCGCCAGAGCGCATCGGCCCGGGCCTGATCGCCGAGCGCCTGGGCGCCATAGCCCTGCCAGAACAGCAGCCGTGCGGCCAGTGGTGCCGGCAGCTGCCGGCTGTCGAGGCTGGTCAGCAGGGTCATGGCCTGGGGCCATTGCCGTTGCAGCAGCGCCTTGCGGGCCAGCTCCCACTGCAGGTCCCAGCTGCTCGGCTCGTGGGGCCAGCGCCGCAGCACCGTGCGCCAGTCGGCACGCTCCTCCAGGGCCAGGCGCGCCTGCACGGCGGCCGTGTCGCGCAGGGGGGCCGGCAGCTGCGCCAGGGCGCCGGCGTCCGGTTGCTGCGCCAGCAGCTGCGCACCCTCCCGCGCCTCGGCGCTGTTCGGCTGACTGCGGGCCAGCGTCAGCAGGCGTTCCTCCGCCTGCCGCTGCTCGCCGGCATCGCCGCGCAGCAGGGCCCGGGCCAGGCTGAGCTGCAGCGCTGCCGTTGCCGGAGCGCCATCCAGGCAGCGCACGGCCGCCCGGCCATCGCTCAGCTGGGCCAGCGCCAGGCTCAGCTGCCGCCGCTCCTGCAGGCTGCGGGTTCTGTCCGCCCCTCGGCAGATCTGCCGCAGCAGGGCGTCGGCGCCGGGCCAGCGGGGGCCCCAACGGGCCAGGTGCTGCCCATCCCGTGCCTCCAGCGCCGCAGCCAGCGCCGCCGGATGGGCGGGGAAGCGCTGGAGCAGCTGCGGCCGCAGGTCCTGGCTGCTGCGCCCCAGGGAATAGAGCGCATCGGCGCTGGCGGGGTGCTGCGGGAATCGCAGCAACAACTGGCTCCAGAGCACCTCGGCGCGGCCGGGCTCGCCCGCCGCCTCCGCCGCCAGGGCGGCCTGCTTGAGGGTCACGGCCGCCAGCGGCGCCCGTCCCCAGCCCTGGCCCCGCAGCAGCCGCAGCCGTTGCAGCGGATCCTGGCTGGCCCGGCCCGCCAGCAGCAGGGCCGCGTCGCGTCGCCGCTCCGGATCCACGCTCCAGTGGCGGCTGCGTTGCAGATCGGCCGTGGAACTGGCGGCCGTCAGGGGTGGTGCCAGTTCCACCAGCAGCTGCCGACCGGCGGCCAGAGCGGCACCTGAGGCCAGGCAGGTGAGGCCGATCAGCAGGGCGCCGAGCGGTCCGGGCTGCTGGCGGACGGGCGGACTCGGCTGCGACACAGCGTCAGGGCATGTCCTGGCATTCTTGGCGAGATCGACGGTCCGGGCCATGGCTCCGCCGCAGCTGCCCCGCCTGCCCTCGCTGCCGCCCGAGCTCACCAGCCTGCCGGGTTGGCGCCAACGCCGCCGCGTGTTGCTGCTCTGGTCCCTGGCGGCCGTGCTGCTGGTGCTGCGTCAGCAGTGGCCGCTGCTGTTGCTGCCCGGCTGGGTGGTGGGTGGCCTGCTGCTCTGGGCGCTGTTGGAGCTGCTGCGCTGCTGCTGGTGGCCGCGGCGCTGGCGCTGAGACGCCATCCGCCTAGCCTGGCGCCTCATCACACGGCAGAGACCCGATGGCCGAGCCGGCCCGTCACCCGTTGGGAGCACCGCTGCAGCCGGGGACGGCCGCCTTCGGCACCGATGGCATCCGCGGCCGTGTCGGCCAGCTGATCACCCCCGCCCTGGCCCTGCAGCTCGGCTACTGGTGCGGCCGGGTGCTGCCGCAGGGGGGACCGGTGCTGCTGGGCATGGATTCCCGCAGCAGTGGGCCGATGCTGGTGGCGGCCCTGGCGGCCGGCCTCACGGCCGCCGGCCGCGATGTGCTGGATCTCGGGCTCTGCCCCACGCCGGCGGTGCCCGGTGCGATCCGTCAGCTGGGGGCCAGCGGCGGCCTGATGGTCTCCGCCAGCCATAACCCCCCCCACGACAACGGCATCAAGGTCTTCGGCGCCTGCGGCGCCAAGCTGGGCAAGGAGCAGCAGGCAGCGATCGAGGCGGGTCTGTACGGCCATGCACCGCTCGAGGCCCTGCGGGGGGATGGTCGCCTCGAGGCGCGCCCGGATCTGCTGGAGGCCTATCAGCAGCGGCTGCTGGCCAGCGTCGGCGACGCTCGCCTGGATGGCTGCCCGATCGTGCTCGACCTCTGCTGGGGTTCGGCCACCAGCTGCGGTGAGGCCGTGTTCCGCACCCTCGGCGCCGATGTGACGGTCCTGCATGGCAGTCCCGACGGCCGGCGCATCAATCAGGACTGCGGCAGTACCCACTTGGAGCCCCTGCGCCGCGCCGTTCAGGAGCGGGGCGCGGCGATGGGTTTCGCCTTTGATGGCGATGCCGATCGGATGCTGGCGGTCGATGGCCGGGGCCGGATCGTCGATGGCGATCACGTGCTCTACCTCTGGGGCCAGGCCCTGATGCAGGCCGGTGAGCTGCCCGACAACCGCCTGGTGGCCACGGTGATGAGCAACCTGGGCTTCGAGCGGGCCTGGCAGGCCCGCGGCGGTCTGCTGGAGCGCACGGCCGTGGGCGATCAGTACGTCCATGCCGCCATGGAGGAGCTGGGGGCGGCCCTCGGCGGTGAACAGTCAGGCCACATCCTCTCGGCCCGCCATGGCATGAGCGGCGACGGCCTGCTCACGGCCCTGCAGGTGGCCACGCTGATCCAGGCCGGCGCTGGCTCCCTGGCCGACTGGCTCGATGGCAGCTTCCGCCCTTACCCCCAGAAGCTGGTGAACGTCACCGTGCCCGATCGCCAGCGGCGTACCGGTTGGCAGGCCTGCACCCCCCTGGCCGAGGCCGTCGCCGCCGCCGAGGCCGCCATGGCGGGCAGTGGCCGTGTATTGGTGCGGGCCAGTGGCACCGAGCCGCTGCTGCGGGTGATGGTGGAGGCCGCCGAGGCGGCCGATGTGGAGCACTGGAGCGCGGAGCTGGCCCGGCTGGCTGATCAGCACCTCAACGCGGCCTGAGCCGCCAGTTCCAGGGCCCCCGCGCAGGCATCACCGGCCGGTGACACCAGCCGCGCGCCCGGTGCCTGACGCAGTAGCGCGCCTGCGAAGGCCGCCCGCAGCTCGTTGAGATGGCGCAGCGCGCCCCCGCTGCCGCACACCTGCGGCTGCGGCAGCCCCAGCTGCGCGGCCACGGTGGCCACCATCGTCGCCAGGGCTTCGCCGGAGCGCTCGATCACGGCCTGGGCCTGCGGATCGCCGGCGCCGGCCAGCTCATCCACCAGGGGTGCCAGGCGGGCAAACCCCGCCGGCCCGAAGCTGTCCGCCACCACGGCGGCCTTCACCTGCTGTGGCGTCTGCGCCGCCAGGGCCCGCCAGAGCCGCTGGCGCAGCGCCGTGTCCGGCAGGCGACCGTCCGCCATCTGCACGCTCAGGGCCAGTCCGTCGCGACCGATGTCGAGGGCAGAGCCGGCCCCATCGAGCAGCCAGCCCCAGCCGCCGCAGCGGTGCTGGCGTCCGTCGCTGTCGCGCCCCAGGGCGATGCAGCCGGTGCCGCTGATCACCAGGATCCCTGCACCGCTGGGGAAGGCGCCGACCAGAGCGGTGTACTCATCGCCGCTCACCACCACCCGGGCGGCCGGCAGCCCCAGGGTTGCGGCCGCCAGCTGCATCGCCTGCTCCTGCACGGCGGTGCCGGCTTCGATGCCGCTCGCCCCCAGGGCCGCAGCCGCCAGAGGCTGCTCTGCCGGCAGACCGGCCTGCCGCAAGGCTGCGCTCAGGCTGCTCTGCAGGGCCTGCCTGAAGCGTTGCTCGCCGCCCGGAGCCGCCAGGTGGCTGACGCCACTGCCCTCGCCCTCGGCCAGGCTTCGCCAGCCGCCCTGCGGTTCCAGCACGGCCAGCCGGCAGGTGGTGTGGGTCTGGCCGGCATCCAGGCCGGCGATCAGCGCCTGCGTGGTCATGGCGCCCGCCTCAGGCGCGCCCGGCATCGCCGCCGGCCGCAGCCCTGTCGCTGCCCGTGCCGCTGACGCTGAGGGTGGCCAGGCAGAACCAGCCGGTCATCTGCACCTCGGGCCGGAAAAAGATCGTGTCGGTGGCACCCTGCACGCACAGACCGGCGATCGCGGCCACCGCCGCCAGGGCGGGCAGCGCCCAGCTGGATTCACCGCGCAGCTGGCTCAGGCCGCTGCGCAGGCTCGCCAGCAGCAGCCCCAGCCCCGCCAGCAGGCCGGGGATGCCGCCCTCAACCAGCAGCTCAAGGGGCACCGAATAGGCGCTCAGGGCATTGAACTTCGGCTGTTGGTAGAGGGGATAGATCAGGTTGAAGGCGCTGTTGCCCGGACCGATGCCGAGCCAGGGCCGGTCCTGGATCATCGCGATCGCCGCCATCCAGACGTTGATCCGGAAATTGTTGGAGCTGTCCTGCCGGCCGGCCACCAGGCTGAGCACGCGGATGCGCAGCGGCTCGACCTGCGTCACGGCGATCACCAGGGCCGCGGCGCCGCCGGCGATCAGCAGCAGCGGCAGCAGGCGCCGCCAGAGCGGTGGCCAGCTGCGGGTGCTGCGCAGCACCAGCAGCAGCACCAGCGTGGCCAGGGCCGCCACCATGCCGAGCCAGCCGCCGCGGCTGTAGCTCAGCCCGAGCGCGGCACTGCCGAGCAGCAGGGCGGCTGCGGCGAACAGCCGCTGCGGCCAGCTGCGCCAGCGCAGCAGCGCCACCAGCGCCAGCGGCAGGATCGGAATCAGATAACCCGCCAGCAGATTCGGGTTCTCCAGCGGCCCGTAGACCCGGATCGTGCCGTCGGCCACGGAGTTGGGATCGGCCCAGCGGGCCAGCTCGGTGGTGTCGCCGTAGAGCTGGCGGATGGCGATCACGGCGCTGGCCAGTTCCCCGGCCAGCAGGGCCGCCACGATCCGGTTCCACCACTGGGGAGCGGCCTCCAGCAGCTGGCGCATCAGCGCGTAGACCCCCAGGTAGCTCACCAGCTTGAGCAGGCCCTTGAACGCCGCCACCGGGACCGGCGAGAAGCCGGTGGCCAGCACGGCCACCGCCAGCATCGCCAGCAGCCAGGCGCTCACCGGCCGGATCGCCCCGGCGGGGGTGCGCAGGCTCCAGAGCAGCCAGAGCAGGCCGGCGGCGGCGATCAGCAGGCTGAGGCCACCGCGGGTCACCAGCGGCAGGCCGGCCATCAGGGCGCACAGCACCAGGCCGGCCAGCAGGCTGAGGCGCTCGCCGAGGGGGCCCGGTGGCGTGTCGGCCAGCAGCCCCTGCCAGCGCAGCAGCCAGGGGGTGGGCGGAGCCGGAGCCGGTGTCATGGGGATGAGGAGGCGGCCGGCGCGGCGGCCGGTGCTGTGGCCGGATTATGGGCGCCCCCGGCCTGCATGGCCTCCCCGGCCTCCTGGGCCTCCAGCCAGCGCTCCAGCTCCAGGCGCGAGGGCAGCGGCTTCCGGTTGCGTTCGTACAGCACCCGGTACACCGGCAGGCCCTGGTCGAGCACGTAGCGCTCCCGCTCGGTGGGGATGGGCAGTGGGTTGTGCTCACGCCAGGGGCGCGCGTCCGCCTCCGGCCGATCGAAGCAGCCGCTGGCCTCGCACAGGGCCACCATCGGCTCGATCACGGCCGCCACATCGCTCTGCAGGAACAGGTGGCGGCCCGGTGCCAGGGCCCCGGCGATCGCCAGCAGCAGGGCCGGCTGCAGCACCCGCCGCTTGTGGTGCTTCTTCTTGAACCAGGGGTCAGGGAACTGGATCGAGACCAGGTCCAGCTGCCCGTCCGGCAGGCCCGCCAGCCAGGCCTCAAGGCTGATGTTGGCGTTGCAGAACAGGTAGTGGAGGTTGGTGAGGCCATCGCGCTGGCGGTCGGCCTCGGCGGCGGCCACCAGGGAGCGGCGGATCTCCACGCCGAGGTGATTGCGCCCGGTGATCTGCTGCGCCATGGCCAGCAGGAAGCGACCCCGGGCGCAGCCGATGTCCAGGTGCAGCGGCAGGGAGGGATCGCTGAACAGGGCGGTGGGCGGCGGCAGCTCCAGGGGCTGCTGGAAGAAGCGGCTGAGCGGGTTGACGTGCTGGCGCACCATGGCGAACGGACGGTGGAGCGATCAGGCGGAGGGGTCGTGGGGCACCAGGAAGCCCCAGCTGGCGGTGTAGCCGTGCAGGTGGCTGGCACCGCCCACCGGCCCGATCTCACCGTTGCAGAACGCCCCGCTCACCGGCACCGTGCGGAACAGCTCGCGACAGGCCTCCACATCACCGTTCGGCCGGCCGTAGAGCCCGGTGCCCCGCCCCAGGCAGGCAAATAGCAGCGCCGCCAGGGGTTCGGCCTGGCGGCGCTGCTGATGGCGCAGCAGCTGCAGCTGCTCCTGCCGTGAGGCGGCGGCATCCCGCAACTGGAACTGCACCTGCTGGCCCACCCGCAGCCGCTCGCCCACCGCCACCGAGCCGCTGCGCGGATCGACGCCGATCAGGTTGCGCACCAGGAAGGCCGCGTCGTCGCCCCCCGCCGCACCGCCGGCCAGCTGAAAGCTGTTGCGGGCCACCCCGAGAAACAGCGAATGCCGCACCAGTTCCCGCTCCTGCGGCGTCAGCGTCTCCAGGATCGCCTGCAGGCAGGCCACCGGCGTGCCGGTGCTGCTGCCGCTGCTCAGGCGCTGCACCACATTGCGTTCGGCCTGCTCGATCTCGAAGACCGGGCCGATCGGTCGGCAGCCCTGGGCCACCACGGGATCGAGGCGCCAGGCACCGCTGATCAGGCAGCCCACCGCCCCCTCCAGCACCTGATCGCCCAGGAGCAGTGAGCCATGGCTGGCGCTGTGCTGTCCGGCGATGCCGCCCACCTTGGCGGCGGCCGGATAAGCGAAGTCGAGGCCGCTGATCAGGTCGTTGATGGCCGGGCAGCCTGGATCCACGAACAGCAGCATCGAGTGCCCGTCCTCGGGGGTCGCGCCCACCCAGTCGGTCCATTGCTCGCTGGGGCCATCGAGATCCGGCAGGCGACCAGGCTCAAGATGGAACGGTTGCAGGCGGCAGCCCGGCAGTGTCAGCAGGGTGACGCTGATCGCCGGTTGGTGCTCCAGTTCCTGGGCCGTGCCGTCGCTGCCGGTGCCCACTACCCCACCGGCGGCGCAGCCGATCCAGTGCCGGCAGGGAATCGCCTGGCGCAGCAGCGGCAGCAGCCGCTGCAGGTCGCTGGCGTAGGCCGTGGAACAGAACACCAGGGCCAGATCCGCTTCGGAGCGGGAGCCGCTGCGCCGCAGCGCCAGCGCCAGTTCCGCGACCGCTCCCTCCAGGGATGGCTGACTGCTGAGGGCGGTGCTGCAGCGAGCCTGCTCCGACCCGCGCAGAAGACCGGCCAGCCGGTTGGAGAACGGAGGGCGCCAGATCATGGCGGGACCCTACAGCCCCTGCCCTCAGGCCCGGACGGCCGATAATGGCGGCTTGCCGACCCCCGCCGAGTGCCGGACCCGCTGCTGTATCGCACCCTTGTCTGGCTCGACTATCGCCTGGCTGCCCTGTTCGCGGTGGGGCTTCCCCTCGTGCTGCTGATCTGGGCGACGATCCGCCGCGAGCGGGCCATGCAGCGCCTGCTGGGGATCTACTGGAAGGTGGCCAGCCTGCTGCTGATCGCCGTGCTGCTGCTCACCGACAACCGCCCCCTGGGCTATCTGGTGGCGCTGCTGGCCCAGCTGCTGGTGGTGGTCTGCCTGTGGTTCTGGGTGGATCTCAATGAGGAGCTGGCCGATCTGCCGCCCTGGCGGCCGCTGCCGTTCGTGGTGCGGGCCTGGCGCTGGGGCGCGAGCGTGTTCGCCGGTCTGGGGGCGCTGCTGAGCGCCTTCGCCCTCCACTGCCTGCTTGGCGACCTCAGCCGTCCGTTCTGTCAGGCCTGGCTGGAGGCGCCGGATGATCTGCACGGGGGTGCGGCTCGGATCTTCGGGTTCCTGTTCGGTGGCACCTGGAGCGCCGCCATCGCCGCCTTCGTGGGATACGTGGCCCTGGTGGGCTACGCCGTGGGGCTGCTGCAGTGGGCTCTGGTGCGGCTGCCGCGCCAGGGCCGCGTGGCTGGTGGTTTCTGAGGATCTGCCAGCTGCCGATGGACTGCTCTGCCCCTGCTGCCGATCCCGGCGGCGATGTCGCTCTCCTGGCTGATCTCGAGCCGCTCAGCCGCGAGCGCCCCGACCGGGTGCTGCGCCTGCGTGGTGAGCTGGCGCTGCCGGAGGCCGGCGCCGACCCCTTCGAGCTGGTGCTGTTCCGCGGCTTCTCCAGCAGCACCACCCACCCCATCAGCTTCGATCCCGATCAGCCGGTCCTGCCTGCGGGGGTGCGGATCACCAGCGCCGAGCTGTTGCGCGCTCCGCTCAATCCCGCCGCCGAGGAGCTCCTGGCCGGACCCGTTGATCCACAGGTCTTCCTCGACCCGCAGGCCTGGCGCTGAGCCTCAGCTGCCGTGGCAGAGCCGGCGCCAGTGCGGGCAGTGTGCGTCGAGCTGGTGCTGGTGGGGCTCCAGCACCGCTGCTGTGGCCAGCTCGAAATCGGCGAAGTCGAAGCCGGGTGCCACCGTGCAGCCCACCAGGCTCCAGCTGTGGGCCAGGGCCGGTTCGGAGGCGAACCAGCGGCCGGCGGGCACCACATGCTGGGGCGTCTCACCGGCGGCCAGATCCAGGCCGAGCCGGGTGCTCAGCACCACGCCGTCGTGGCAGAGCTCATGGATCCACAGGGGGCCACCGGCGTGGTGGTGCCAGAGCTCGTCGGAGCGGATCCGATGCCAGGCGGAGCGTTCGCCTGCCGCCAGCAGGAACAGGATCGCGGTGCTGGCCGGGCGCGGGCCGCGATCGGTGTCCACCTGCTTGCGGGCCCGGTAGGTCTCCCGGTAGTGGCCGCCCTCCGGATGGGGCTGCAGCCCAAGCTGCTGGATCAGCGCCTCGGGGGTGGTGTGGGGCGTCATCGTCGCTGCGGTGGGGGTCAGGACGGGGCCAGCACCGCCACGCAGCGGCCGCAGAGGGTCGGGTGGTCCGCGTGCTGGCCGATGTCGGTTTCGTAGTGCCAGCAGCGCTCGCACTTCTCGCCCTCGGCGCGGGCGATGCGCACCGTGATGCCCGCTTCGCTGGCTTCGCTCAACACTGCCGCCGGGGCCTCACCCCCCAGCCGTAGGGCCGACACCAGCAGCCAGTCGGCCAGGTTGTCGACGGCGGGGTGGGCGGAAGCCGCCAGCCAGTCCAGGGCCGCGGCTGTGGTGTCGGCGCCTGCGCCCAGCTCCAGCTGCACCTGGGCTTCGAGGGAGGCGCCAAGGCCGCCCTCCTTGCGGCAGCTCTCCAGCTGGCGGTTCACCAGGGCGCGCAGCTCGAGGATCCGGGCCATCGGCTCCTCCAGGGCGCCATCGCGCCACTCGGCCGGCGCCGTCGGCCAGCCGCGCTCGAACACCGAGGCCTCGGCCACCGGGTAGGGCAGGGTCTGCCAGATGTCCTCAGCCATGTGGCAGAGCACCGGCGCGATCAGGCCGGCCAGCCGCTCCACCACCAGGGCCAGCACCGTCTGGCAGCTGCGGCGGCGAACATCGTTGGCTCCGCTCACGTAGAGGCGGTCCTTGGCGATGTCGAGGTAGACGTTGGAGAGATCGACGACGCAGAAGTTCTGTAGGGCCTGGAAGAAGCGGTAGAACTCGTAGTTGGCGAAGTCGGCGGTGACGCTGTCGATCAGAGCGGCGGTGCGCTGCAGCATCCAGCGATCGAGCAGCGGCAGATCGGCGATGGCGATGGCATCACACCTGGGATCGAAGTCGTGCAGGTTGCCGAGCAGGTAGCGGGCGGTGTTGCGCACCTTGCGGTACACATCTGCCAGCTGTTTGACGATCCCAGGCCCGAGCGGCACATCGGCCGAGTAATCCACCGAGCTCACCCACAGCCGCAGCACATCGGCGCCGTAGGCCGGCTCCTGCTTCTCGTTCTTGCCGCCCTCCACCAGCACCGCCGGATCGACGACGTTGCCGAGCGATTTGCTCATCTTGCGGCCCTTCTCATCGAGGGTGAAGCCGTGGGTGAGCACCCGTTTGTAGGGGGCGTGGCCGTTGACGGCCACCGAGGTGAGCAGGCTGCTCTGGAACCAGCCGCGGTGCTGATCGCTGCCCTCAAGGTAGAGGTCGGCGGGGTACTGCAACCCCTCGCGGCCAGCTTCGGCGTCGAGCCCGCCGAGCACTCCCGCCCACGAGGAGCCGGAATCGAACCACACGTCCATCGTGTCGGTGCCCTTGCGCCATTGCGCCGCCTCGGCGGCATAGGGCTCGGGCAGCAGGCCGGCTTCATCGCGCTGCCACCACACATCGGCGCCGTGCTCGACGATCAGGGCCTGGATGTGGGCCAGGGTGGCTTCATTCAGCAGCACCTCACCCGTCTCGCGGTGATAGAAGACCGGGATCGGCACGCCCCAGGTGCGCTGGCGGCTGATGCACCAGTCGCCTCGTTCGCTCACCATCGCGGTGATCCGGTTTTCGCCGCTGGCCGGCAGCCAGTCGACCGCGGCGATCGCCCGCAGCGCCGCCTCCCGGAACCCCTCCACCGAGGCGAACCACTGCTCGGTGGCGCGGAAGATCGTCGGCTTCTTGGTGCGCCAGTCGTAGGGATAGCGGTGCTCGTAGCGCTCCTGCTTCAGCAGCAGGCCAGTGCCCTCCAGGGCGCTGATCACCGCCGGGTTGGCGTCCTTGAGCACGTTGGTGCCGGCGAAGGGGCCGGCCTCGGCCGTGAGAGTGCCGGCCTCATCCACCGGGCACAGCACCGGCAGCCCGTATTTCCTGCCGGTGTTGAAGTCGTCCACGCCGTGGCCGGGGGCGGTGTGCACCAGGCCCGTGCCGGCCTCGGTGGTGATGTAGTCGCCGCCGATCACCACCGGGCTGGTGCGCTCCAGCAGCGGGTGGCGGTA
>Ga0315899_10000114_pt1 | contig 98281 bp, 84 predicted proteins | sample LakEriMetagenome_2_FD_203518 | JGI IMG/M metagenome (GOLD analysis project Ga0315899, IMG submission 203518) | Freshwater fungal communities from buoy surface, Lake Erie, Ohio, United States - Buoy 4 MA112 | ecosystem: Environmental > Aquatic > Freshwater > Lake | place: USA: Lake Erie, Ohio... | reverse complement strand
ATCGTGCCTAAAGTGCAATGGCAAAAGCGTGCTTAACTGCGAGACTGACAAGTCGAGCAGGTGCGAAAGCAGGTCATAGTGATCCGGTGGTTCTGTATGGAAGGGCCATCGCTCAACGGATAAAAGGTACTCTGGGGATAACAGGCTGATACCGCCCAAGAGTTCATATCGACGGCGGTGTTTGGCACCTCGATGTCGGCTCATCTCATCCTGGGGCTGTAGCCGGTCCCAAGGGTATGGCTGTTCGCCATTTAAAGAGGTACGTGAGCTGGGTTTAAAACGTCGTGAGACAGTTTGGTCCCTATCTGCTGTGGGCGTTGGAGATTTGACGGGGGCTGCTCCTAGTACGAGAGGACCGGAGTGGACGTACCGCTGGTGTACCTGTTGTCTCGCCAGAGGCATCGCAGGGTAGCTATGTACGGAAGAGATAACCGCTGAAAGCATCTAAGCGGGAAACTTGCCTGAAGATGAGATCTCCCTGGGGACTTGATCCCCCTGAAGGGTCGTTCGAGACCAGGACGTTGATAGGACGGGTGTGGAAGCGTAGTAATACGTTAAGCTAACCGTTACTAATTGCCCGTGAGGCTTGACCCTATAATTTTGCTGTTCGACGAAGCGCGCCGCATCGAATCGAGATGCGCGGCTGCCGCGATCACAGGAACCCTCGAGGTTCCCGACTTCTACCGGATTGGGTTCGTTGCCCCCCATGGGCAGCGGGCCGACAAGTCATGCCTGACGACCATAGCGAGTTGGAACCACCCCTTCCCATCCCGAACAGGACCGTGAAACGACTCTGCGCCGATGATAGTGAGCATTCGCTCGTGAAAGTAGGACATCGTCAGGCAAACCCCTGAAGCAAGAACGCCCCGAGCATCCCTCGGGGCGTTTTTGTTTTGGTGCACCGGAACCGTGGGTCCGCGGCGTGCCGCATACGGCGGCGGTTTCGGTACGGAAGATCTCGATGGTTCCGGCAGTGATCCAGGCTTGGAAGTCGATGTTTTCGGCGCATGACCTCGCAGTGCTCGACCGGCCGATCGCCGACGATGCGGTGTTCGAGTCGCGCCGGTGGTGCACACGTCGCAGGTCGGCAAGGCGAAGACAGTCCTCTATCTGTGCGCCGCGGACGATGTGCTCAACACTCCGGATTTCTGCTACGTCGGCGAGTGGTACGGCGAGCATTCCGCCGTGCTCGAGTTCAACGCGACGCTCGACGGGATCGTCATGGACGGCGTGGACATGATCTGGTGGAACGCCGACGACCGGATCGTGCGATTCAAGGTGATGGTGCGCCCGCTGAAGGCGATCAACCTGCTGCACCAGCGGATGGGCCAGGCGCCGGTGCGACCGCTGTCCTCGCTGGAGTGATCGGAGCTGTCGGACGGTCGTGAGGGCGTTCGTCCGATCCTGATGTCTTGCTGGCTCGATGTCGAATCGAGGCGGATCGGGGTCCGTAGTGCGGGGATCGGGTTGCGTTGCCGGGAGTTGATGCGGGCGGCGGGCCCCGGGCCGGATCCGTCGCCCGCCGCGACCGCGCCCGGATCCGCGTGGTGCGCTACTGCGGCGCCGGGCCGGAGCGTGTGACCGGCACGGCCATCCGCTCGCCAGGCTTCAGGTCGAACACCCAACTGCCGCCGAACAGGAAGCCGTTCGTGCCGAGTACCGTCGCCTGGAGCGAGAACCGGCCCCACCGGATGCCGAGGCTCGGGATGATCACCGGAGCGATGCCCGCGCTGTTGAACGGGATCTTGTCCTGGTACTCGTCCTTGTAGCCGTGCAGCAGGCCGGCGGTGACGTTGACGAACACGTCGCCGCCCGCGAAGCGCCGCCAGTCCCACTCCTGGCCGAACCACACGTACTGCGAGAACTGGCCGAACGAGTTGTCGAACGCCGCGAAGCCGGCGATCGACCGATCGGCCTTCCAGAAGGTCCAGCGGGTCGTGACCAGCTCGAAGCCGAGCAGGTGGTTGTGGGGGACGTGTTCCGGCGAGTTGCTGAAGTGATAGGCGAAGGGGCCGTAGGTGATGCGGAGCTGGTCGCCGTCGGCCAGCCACTGCGCGCGGGCAGCGCACGGTGCCAGCGACAGGGCGAGCGCGACCGCGGCGGCGAGGCACCCGAGGGAGAAAGGCACCCGACGTCGGTCGGCGGCGCGTCGAGCGGACGCAATGGACGTGCCGAAGCGGGTTTCGGCGCAATCGAGGGGCTGCACGATGGACGCGATCTCGTCGTGGGGCCGGGCGACCCGGGGTCGGACCGCGGCCGTGCCATGTTAACGCGACCGGAGGTTCCGGATCCCGTGGGGTCGATCGCCCCTAGGTATCTTCCGAAGAATCGAAAGGGGTCGTGACCGGGGTAAAATCTTTAAGAAATGTTACAAACCGCGGCTGTCGGCGGGATCGGGCAGCCCCGACCCTTATGATTCGCGCCGAGACCGAAGAGTTCGGCGCAAGTGTCGGAATTTACACGGATTTCAGATGACGCCGCCCGCAACCTCGATGTCGTTTCCGTCAGGCCGCCAGTCCGCCCGACATGCGACGCGCCCGGCTTCGCTGCTGCTCGCGCTCGAGCCGCGGCTGATGTTCGACGGCGCGGCGGTCGCCACCGGGGCCGACGCTGCGGCGACGCACGCCGAGCGGCACGCGGCCGCGGAGGCGCAGGCGGCCCCGTCGTCCGCGGCGCACGCCTCGGGCGCGCACGCGCGAGCGGCGCCCGCGTCGAAGACCTGGGCGCCCGCGGACCACGACGACGGCTGCGCCCCGAAACCGCTGGCGTGCGCTCCGGATACGCCGACGCCCGGGCCCGACGCGGCGCCCGCCGCCGCGCCGGTCGCGGTGCTGCAGCTCGTCGCGTCGTCCGAAGGCACGTCGGTCGGCACCGACGTCGTGCCGGGCGAGGTGCTGCGCTACCGGATGATCGTCGAGGTGCCCGAGGGCACGACGGCCGGCGCCGAGCTGAGGGTGCAGCTGGCGCCGGGCCTGCGCTTCGTCGCCGACGACACCACGACGATCGCGTTCGTCGCCGACGGCGGCGGCATCGGCTCGAGCACGCTCGCCGGCCTGCGGCTCGACAAGGTCGGCGGCGGCGACGGTGTGGACAGCGTTGCGCCGATCGTGCCGCGCGAGCGCCTGCCGGGCAGCGCGCTCGTCGACGCTCGGGGCGTGCCGGTGCCGGCCTGCACGGTCCTGCCGTCCGGCGAAGGGCCCCGGATCCTGCTCGGCGACCTGGAGAACCGCGACCGCGACTGTGGCGGCGAGTTCGTCGTCGTCGAGTTCGACGCGGTCGTCGACAACGCGGCGGGCGCCGTACGCGGCGACGCGCTGCCGGTGTCGTTCGCATGGCATGCGGACGGGGGCGTGCGCGCGGTGTCCGATGCGGTGACGGTCGACGTCGGCGAGCCGTCGATCGTCGACCTGGACGTGCGCGTGGTGGAGGTCACCGGCACGCACGTGGTCTTCGAGGCGACGTTCGGCAACAGCGGCGACCAGGTCGCGCACGACGTCCGGCTGGTCGACGCGTTCGACGCCCGCCAGGGACTGTCGTTCGGCGGCGCGTGGACGGTGAGCGGGTTGCCGCAGGGCGCCGTCAACGCGAGCACGGCCGACACGCTGGACCTGCGGCTGCCCGCGCTCGCGCCGGGCGAGTCGGTGACCGTGCGCTACGACGCGTGCCTCGCCGCGGCGGGCACGCCGGTCGCGGCGCGCGACGTCACCGTCACCTACACGTCGCTGTCGGCGTGCGGCGGCGAACTGACCGTGCCTGCGGACGGGGGCGTCGCGACGTCGACGACGACCGGCGAGCGCACCGGCGATACCGCCGACTACGGCGGTGCGGCGAACGTATACCGCGACGTCGATCGCGTCGCGCTGTCGACGCTGAGCGGGACCCTGTGGAACGACACGTCCGCGCCGGACGGTGCGATCGGTGCCGGCGAGGCTCGGCTGGCCCGAGTGACAGTGACGCTGACGCTGGCGGGCGCCGACGGCGCGCTCGGCACGCGCGACGACGTTTCGCGCACGACGCTGACCGACGCGAACGGCCGCTATGCGTTCGCCGCGGTGCCGGCGGGTGCGGCCCGGATCGTCGCGCCGACGCCGCTCGCCGATGCGGGCGGCGACGCCGGCGTGCTGCGCGCGCGCACGGACGCACGCGGCGAGCCGACCGACGCGACGATGGACGTCGCGGTCGTAGAGGGCGTGTCGATCGACCGGCTCGACGTCGGCTACGTCCAGCAGAACCGCGCGCCGACGATCACCACGCCGGGCGGCGAAGTCAGCGCGGTCGAGGACGTCCGCAGCGCGATCACCGGCGTGTCGATCGCCGACGCGGACGCGGTCGGCTCGGGGACGCTGTCGGTCACGCTCGGCGTGGACGCCGGGCGGCTCGACGTGGCGGCGGCGCCCGGCGTCTCGGTCGTCGGCAACGGCACCGGGTCGCTCGCGCTCGCCGGCACGCCCGCCGGGCTCAACGCGACACTCGGCACGCTCGGCTACACCGGGGAGCGCGACTTCTCCGGCTGCGACACGCTGTCGATCCGCGTCGACGACCGCGGCAACGTGGGCGACGCCGACGGCGACGGCCGGCCGAGCGAGCCGGTCGACGATGCGCTGACCGCGACCACCTCGATCGGTATCGCGGTCGCGCCGGTCGGCGACGCGCCGATCGCGCGACCCGACGCACGCACCACCTCGGAAGGCATCGCGATCACCGACGGGCAGGCGGTCGTCGGCACGCCGCGCGGCGACGTGGCGGACACCGACGCCGACGGCGATCGGCTGACCGTGATCGGCGTGGCGCCGGGCACGTCCGCGGGGCCGTTGTCCGGTGGCGTCGGCTCGCCGATCGTCACGCCGCTCGGCACGCTGACGCTGCAGCCCGACGGGCGCTACGGGTACCAGCCCTCGGTCGACCTGCCCGACGGCGGGATCGCGCGGGACGTGTTCAGCTACACGGTCGCCGACGACTCGGGCGCGCGCTCGACGACGACGATCACGATCACGATCGTCGGCGTCGGGGCAGGCGGCTCGGTGTCGGCGGCGCCGGACGCGCGGTCGATGACCGAGGACGCGCCGCCGATCGCGGGCAACGCTTTGGCCGGCGCGGGCGTCGCGGGCGGGGCGCCCGGCGACGTCCGCGACATCGACGCGCAGGGCGACCGGCTGACGGTCGTCGCGGTCGACGCGTTGCCGGCCGCGGGCGCGCCGCGCGCGGGTGCGGTCGGCACGCCGCTGGCAGGCACCTGGGGCACGCTGACGCTCGGCGCCGACGGCCGCTACACCTACGCGCTCGCGCCGGTCGCGCAGACGCTCGCGCAGGGGCAGGTCGTCGTCGATCAGTTCCGCTACACCGTCACCGACGGCACGTCGATCGCGACGACCACGCTCACCGTGACGATCGTCGGCGTCGACGACGCGCCGACCGCGGGCTCGACGACGCAGGTCGTCGAGCAGCGCCAGCCGCCGGGCTCGAGCGGCGCGCCCGTGCTCGCGCCGCCGGTGGCCGACGTCGACGACGCCCTCGACACGCTGCGCGTCCGCATCGACGCGCTCGAGCGCCCGCAGGCGGGTACGTTCCTGCGGCCCGACGGCACGCCGCTCGCACCGGGCGCCGCCCTGACCGTCGATGCGCTGCAGCGGCTGACGTACCTGCCGGCGCCCGACTACACCGCGCCGCTGCGCGTCGACGGCACGCTGCCGGGCAGTGCGCTGACGTTCACGGTCGTCGACCCGAACGGGGGCAGCGCGTCGGGTCGCATCGACATCGCGCTGCGGCCGCCGACCGCGTCCTCGTCGACGTCGATCGATGCGCCGCCGTCGGCCGGCCAGATGCCGACCCCGGGCGGGCCGGTCGCCGGCACGCCGGGGGATGGCGGCGCGAGCGGCGGTCCCGGGGTGGGCACGGGCACGGGGACGGGTCCCGGCAACGGTCCCGGCATCGGCACGGGCACCGGCCTCGCGGGCCCGGGCCTGCCGCCGCCGGCACCAGCGGCGCCGCCGCCGTCCGACGCATCGCCCGGCCCCGTCGCCGGCGGGCCGGGCGCGGCACCGCCGGTCGTGCCCTCGACCGGCACGCCTTCGACGGGCGCACCGGGCGCACCGGGCGGCCCGGGCGGCCCGGGCGGCCCGACCGCCACCGGCACGCCAGGCGGCACGGTGCCGCCGGCCGACTCGTCGACCGCCCTCGTCGGACCCGCTCCGGTCGTCGCCGGCGTCGCGCTGGCCCGTTTCGGGCCGGTCGACTACGTGCCGCCCGCCGGATTCCCGCTGTTCCCGCAGGGCCCGGTCGTCACCCTGCGTGCCGACCCGATCGAACCGCTGTCGCAGGAGCGCGTCGGCGACACGGTGCGCAGCGCCCGCGACACCTCGCTCGCCGAGTTCGCGCGGCTCGACGACGACTCGCGCCGACTCGACCTCGATGCGGACGGGCTGCTGCCGTCGACCCGCGTCGATGGGCTTTTCGGCGACGAACGCATCGGTCCGCTGCGCGAGGCCGCGATGCCCGGTGCCCTGGCCGCACCGGTCGCCGCCGCACTGGCCGCACCCGCTGCGCCCGCTGCGACCGACCCGGGCGCCGGCGCGAAGCCCGCGCCGCGCGCGTCCTCGACCGACGTCGTCGGCCGCGACGACGACTGCGTGCCGCTGCCGGTGGTCAAGCCGAAACCCAAGCCGGTGAAGCGCATCCTGCCCGACGGGATGTCGAAGCCCTCGGGCTCGTTCACCGAACAGATCGACGTTCAGAAGAAGAAGTTCAAGCCGCCGGCCAAGGCCGTCCCGACAACGCCGCCCGCGCGGCAGTGCTGACCCGACACGCGATGCCCCACACGTTCTTCCTCGCTCCGTTCCGACACCGACGAACCCGACTGTCCGCCGCGCTGGCCGCGGCGCTCGTGGCCGGCTGCGCGATCGCGCCGACGCCGACTACGGACGCGCAGGTGGGCCAGCGCGTGACGCAGGACCGGGCGAAGATGTTCGCCGAGCAGGAGCCCGTGACGAAACCGCTGGGGTATCCGGACGTTGCGGCGCGAGCGCTGAAGTACAACCTCGACTATCGGCTGAAGGCGATGGAGGGATCGCTGTCGCAGGGGCTGCTGGATGTCTCGCGCTGGGACATGTTCCCGAGGCTGTTGGCGAACGCAGGGTACGTGACGAGGAGTCCGGTGGATGCGTCGAGGACATACCAGATCGAGAGTGGGGTGGAGAGCCTGACGCACCAGACCTCGAGCGAGAGGAACCGTGCGATCGCGAGCGCGGAGTTGAGCTGGAACCTGCTGGACTTCGGTGTGTCGTACTACCGAGCGAGGCAGCAGGCCGACCAGGTGATGATCGCCGAGGAGAGGAAACGCAAGGTGGTGCAGAACATCCTTGCGGACACCAGGAATGCGTACTGGAGGGCGCTGGGGGCGCAGCGGTTGAGTGGGCGGATCGATGCGTTGCTGGTGAGGAGCAACACGGCGCTGGAGCGGGCGCGCGACATCGAGGCGCGGGGGCTGATGCCGCAGCCGCAGGTGCTGGCGTACCAGAGGGCGCTCTTGGATGCGATCGTGCTGCTGCAGTACCGTCGGCAGGAGCTGGAGCTTGCGAAGCAGGAGCTGGGGGCGCTGATGAACCTGCCGCCGGGCACGAGCTTCACCCTGGCCGACGAGCCGGATCCTGGGCTGCCGGCGGTGCCTACGGACATGAAGCGGCTGGAGGACGTGGCGCTCTCGATGCGCCCGGAGCTCAAGGAGGAGGACTACCGGGCGCGGATCACGGCCGACGAGGTGAGGCGGGCGATCGCGTCGGCGCTGCCGGGGGTGAGCTTCGATGTGGCGGTGAGGTACGACTCGAACCGGTTCCTGTACGACAACACGTGGACGGACGGAGGGATCCGGCTGTCGGCGAACCTGTTCAGGCTGGCGTCGATTCCGACGCTGATGAGGGCGAACGAGGCGCAGAAGCAGGTCGACGAGTCGAGGCGCATGGCGCAGGCGATGGCGGTGATGACGCAGCTGCGGGTGGCGTCGCTGAGGTACGGGCTGGCGCTGTCGGAGCTGAAGCAGGTGGCGCTGTCGGCGGACGTGGACCGGAGGCTGCTGGGTTACGCGAGGTCGGCGCAGAGTGCGCGGGTGGAGGGCGAGCTGGAAGTGATCAGGAACGAGGCGCGGGCGCTGCTGTCGGAGTACCAGAGGCATATCGCGTACGCGAACGCGCAGTCGGCGTGGGGCCGGATCTACAACTCGCTGGGCTACGACGTGGAGCCGCCGCCGCCCGAGGCGAGCCTCGCAGAAGTCGCCGCAGCCATCGATCGCTCGATGGGCCAGTGGCAGGGCATGACGTTCGCGCCGTCGCGCTCCGAGGCGCCGGACGGCACGACGGTCGCGGCGCGCGCGCAATGAGCGGGCTCGGCTCGCGCAGCGCGCGTCGGGCCGCGGCGCTCGCGCTCGTCGCGGCCACGTCCTGGTCGTCGGCGCTCGCGCAGCAGGGCCCGGGCACCGAACCCGCTGCTGCGTCCGCGCCGATCCGCGTGCTGCTGATTCCGGCGCGCGAGACCACCGTCGTCTCGCAGATGGTCGGCCGCGTCGATCGCCTCGGCGGCGACCTCGGCGCGCCGGTGAAGGCTGGTGCGCCGCTGGTGGTGTTCGACTGCGGCGAGCTGAAGGCGCGCGAGGGCATCGCCGACGCCGAGCTCGATGCGGCCCGCCAGCAGCTCGACACGAAGACGCAGCTGAAGTCGCTGAACGCCGCCGGCGACACCGAGGTGCAGCTCGCCGCGACCGCGGTGAACCGCGCGCGCGCGCAGCTCGACCTCGCGAAGCACCAGGCCGCGCAGTGCCGCATCGACGCGCCGTTCGCCGGGCGCATCGTCAAGCTGCACGTCAAGCCCTTCCAGAGCGTGTCGGTCGGCCAGCCGCTCGTCGAGATGGTGGCCGCGGGGCCGCTGAAGCTCAGGCTCAACGCGCCGTCGCGCTGGCTCGCATGGATCAAGCCCGGCACGACGTTCAGGATCCAGGTCGACGAGACCGGCCGCGCGTATCCGGCGACGGTGACCGCGATCAACGGGCGCGTCGACGCGGCGAGCCAGTCGGTGGAGGTGGAGGGCGCGGTCAAGGGCGCGTTCCCCGAGCTGCTCGCGGGCATGAGCGGCACCGCGGTCTTCCAGGCGCCGCGTTGAGCGACGCGCGATGAACGCGCCGCAGCCGTTCGCCGATCCGACGCTCGCCGGCGTGCTGGTGCACGTCGAAGAGCGCGTGCGCGCGGCCGTGTCGCTCGCCACGCTGCGCTTCTCGATCGCCAACGAGACCCACGCGCTCGCGCCGTACCGGCAGGCCTTCGTGTGGACGCTCGAGGCCGGGCGCGTGCGGCTCGACACGGTGTCGGGGCTCGCGACGCCGGTCGCCGACGCGCCGTTCGCGCAGTGGCTCGACCGGCTGGGCCGCGAGCTCGCCGCGCGGCCCGCGCTCGACGGCGACTACGTCGGCGCCGCCGACGTGCCGGACGCGCTCGCCGCCGACTGGGCCGACTGGCTGCCCGAGTGGCTGCTGTGCTTCACCGTCTCGACGCCCGACGGCACGCGCGTCGCGCTGGTCGCGTTCGCGCTGGACGAGCCGGTGCCCGACGAGGTCGCGCCTTGGCTCGCGAGGCTGCCCGCTGTGTGGGGCCACGCGTGGGGCGCGCTGCAGGGTCGCCGGCCGCCGCGGACCGCCTCGTCGCTCGCGCGCCGCGCGCGCTGGGCGGTGCCGCTCGCGCTCGTGCTGCTCGCGCTGGTGCCGGTGCGCACGTCGGTGCTCGCGCCGGCCGAGATCTCGCCACTGCAGGCGTTCGCGCTCGCCGCGCCGCTCGATGGCGTGATCCGCGACGTGCACGTGGTGCCGAACCAGCGGGTGACCGCGGGCACGCGGCTCTTCACGCTCGACGACACGACGCTGCGCAACCGCCGCGAGGTCGCCGCGCGCCAGCTCGCGACCGCGCGCGCCGACGCGCTCGCGGCCGCGCAGAAGGCCTTCGCCGACGCGACCAGCCGTGCCGAGCTGGCCGCGCTCGAGGGGCGCGTCGCCGAGCGGCGTGCCGAGCTCGAGGGCATCGAGCAGCAGCTCGCGCGCATCGGGATCGTCGCGCCGCGCGCGGGGGTCGTGGTGTTCGGCGATGCGCTCGACCTGCAGGGCAAGCCGGTGAGCACCGGCGAGCGCGTGGCGCTGCTCGCCGACCCGAAGGACGCCGGCGTGCTGGTCTGGCTGCCGGTCGCCGACGCGATCTCGCTCGAGCAGGGCGCTGAGCTGCGCCTCTTCCTGCGTATCGCACCGACCTCGCCGCTGCGCGCGCGCATCGAGCAGACCAGCTACCAGTCGACGCTGTCGCCCGACGGCGTCGCGTCGTACCGGCTGCGCGCGCGCTTCGAGGCGCTCGAGCCCGAGGACGCGGCGCGGGTGCGGATCGGGCTCGCCGGCACGGCGAAGCTCTACGGCGAGCGCGCGCCACTCGGCTACGCGATGCTGCGCCGGCCGCTCGCGGCGCTGCGCGAATGGACGGGATGGTGAGCGGCGGGGGTCTGGGCGCCGCACGCGGACCCGGACCCGGCGGGCTCGCGGGCGTGGTGCCCGGGGCCGTGGCGCGACGACCCGCAGCGGACCTCCCGGGCCCGGGCCGCGACGCGGACCGCCGGCCCGCGTCGGTCCGGACGGCGCCCTCGGCGACCGACGCGCCGGCATCGCCCGCCGCGGCCCGCCTGCCCGCGCTGCGCGAGGACCTGCGGATCGCGCCGGCCTCGCCCGAGGCCGACGGCTCGCCGACCTGGACCATCCACGATCCCGCCGGCCACCGCTTCTTCCGCATCGGCTGGCTCGAGTTCGAGCTGCTGTCGCGCTGGCGCGAGGACCTGCCCGGCGAGGCGCTGCTCGCGCGCATCGAGCGCGAGACGCCGCTGCGACCCGAGGCCGCCCAGCTCGACGCGCTGGTCGCGTTCCTGCGCGCGCGGCAGCTGGTGCGCGCCGACGGCGCGGCCGACGTCGAGCGGCTCGCGAGGATCGCCGACGCGTCGCGCGAGTCGCCGCTCAAGTGGCTGCTGCACCACTACCTGTTCTTCCGCGTGCCGCTGGTGCGCCCGTCCGCGTGGCTCGCACGCACGCTGCCGCGCGTCGCGTGGCTCGGCAGCCGCGGCTTCGCGCTCGCGACGCTCGTCGCCGCGGTCGTCGGCCTCGCGCTCGCGCTTCGCCAGTGGGACGTCTTCACGCACACGATGCGCGCGCAGCTCGGTCCCGCGGGCCTCGTCGGATTCCTCGCTGCGCTCGCGTTCGCCAAGGTGCTGCACGAGCTCGGCCACGCGTGGACCGCGACCCGACACGGGCTGCGCGTGCCGCAGATGGGCATCGCGTTCGTCGTGATGTGGCCGATGCTCTACACCGACACCGGCGAGGCGTGGAAGCTCGCCGACAAGCGCCGCCGGCTGCAGGTCGCGGCCGCCGGCATCGCGACCGAGTTCGCGCTCGCCGCGTGGGCGACGCTCGCCTGGAGCCTCGTCGACGACGGCGACCTGAGGAGCGCGCTCTTCTTCCTCGCGACGACGAGCTGGGTGCTGACGCTCGCGATCAACGCGAGCCCGTTCATGCGCTTCGACGGCTACTTCCTGCTGTCGGACGCGATCGACGTGCCGAACCTGCACGAGCGCGCCGGCGCGCTCGCACGCGCCTGGCTGCGCCGCACGCTGCTCGGCTGGGACGAGCCCGACCCGGAGGCGATGGCGCCGCGCCGGCGCGCCGGGCTGGTCGCGTTCGCGCTGGTCACCTGGGTCTACCGGCTGGTCGTGTTCCTCGCGATCGCGGTGGCGGTGTACCTGTTCTTCTTCAAGGCGCTCGGCGTGCTGCTCCTGGTCGTCGAGATCGCCTGGTTCGTCGCGCGGCCGGTGGCGGCCGAGCTGCGCGTCTGGCACGCGCGGCGCGGCGAGATCCGCCGCTCGCGCACGCTCGCCGGGCTCGCCGGCCTCGCGCTCGTCACGGTGCTGCTCGCCTGGCCGTGGCGCCTGCCGGTGCGCGCCGAGGGCTGGATGCACGCGGAGCGCCAGCAGCTCGTCTACAGCCCGCTGCCCGCGCGGATCGTCGCGCTGCGCGAACCGGGGCCGGTGCGCGCGGGCGAGCTGCTCGCGCGGCTCGATTCGCCCGACGTCAGCGACCGTGCAGCGCTCGCCGGCGCGAGCGCCGACGCGCTCGCGACGCAGCTCGACCGCAGCGTCGGCCGCGGCGACGGCGCCGAGCGGCGCGCGCTGCTCGCCGAGCGGCTCGCGACCTCGGTCGCCGAGCTCGACGCGCAGCGCGCCGAACTCGGCCGCCTCGAGCTGCGCGCCGCCTTCGACGGCATGCTCGGCGACCGCGATCCGCTGCTGCAGCCCGGCGGCTGGGTCAACCCGGGCCAGCCGATCGGGATGCTGCACGCGCCCGACGCCTGGGTCGTCGACGCGCTGGTGGATGCCCGCGCGCTCGAGCGGCTGGAGGCCGGCGCGACCGCGCGCTTCGCGCGGCGCGGGCGCTGGGAGGCGCCGCTGCCGGCCCGCCTGGTCGCGATCGACACCACGCGCACCGCGACGCTGCCGCACCCGATGCTCGCCGCCGAGCACGGCGGGCGCATCGCGACGATCCGCCAGGCCGACGGCTCGCTCGCGCCGCGCGACGGGCTGTACCGCGTGCGCCTGAAGCTCGACGCGCCGCCGCCCGCGGGCGACGCGGCGGTCGCGCCCGGCACCGCGTTCGTGGATGCCACGCCGCGCAGCCCGTTGCGCGACTGGACGACCGCGCTGGTCGCGCTGCTGGTCCGCGAGAGCGGTTTCTGACGCGCTCCGGCGCGGCGTCGCCGCGGGGCGCCGTGCTACCTTCGGCCGCACCCCTGTGCCCCGACCCGACCCGCCGATGACCGCCCCCGTCCACCCCCGCGACGCGCTGCACGCGCCCGGCCGCGAGATCGCGGCGATCGCGCCGTGCGAGCACATCGCCGGCAACGAGAAGATGATCGTCAAGGCGATCGCGCTGCAGCGCGAGCGGCGCGGCGCGTTCGATCTCACCTGCGACTGCGAGGACGGCGCGATCGTCGGCGCCGAGCGCGAGCACGCGGCGATGGTCGCGCGCGTGCTCGTCGCGACCGACGCGCCGGCGGGCCGCATCGGCGTGCGCGTGCACGACGTCACCCATCCGCACTGGCGCGACGACGTCGACGTCCTGCTCGGCGAGGCCGGCGCGCGCATCGCGTACCTGACGCTGCCCAAGCCCGAGGGCGTCTCCGACGTCGCCCGGATGCTCGACGCGATCGAGCGCCGCGCGGCGCTCGCCGGCATCGCCGCGCCGCCGGTGCACGTGCTCGTCGAGACCCACGGCGCGCTCGCGCAGGCCGCCGCGATCGCGGCGCTGCCCGCGGTCGAGACGCTCGACTTCGGCGTGATGGACTTCGTGAGCGCGCACCACGGCGCGCTCGGCTTCGACGCGATGCGCTCGCCCGGCCAGTTCGAGCACCCGGTGCTGGTGCGCGCGAAGACCGAGCTGGTCGCGGCGGCGCTCGCGCACGGTGTGGTGCCCTCGCACAACGTGTCGCTCGCGCTGCGCGACCCGGAGGCGGTGGGCTCGGACGCGCGGATCGCGCGCGAGCGCTTCGGCTTCCTGCGGATGTGGAGCATCCACCCGTCGCAGATCGCGCCGATCGTCGAGGCGATGAGCCCGACCGACGCCGAGGTCGAGCGCTCGGGGCGCATCCTGCTCGCCGCGCGGGCCGCGTCCTGGGGCCCGATCGACCACGACGGCGAGCTGCACGACCGTGCGTCGTACCGGCACTGCTGGAACGTGGTGCGCCGCGCGCAGGCGGCCGGCATGGCGCTCGAGCCGGCGCTCGAGGCGGCGTTCTTCTGAACCGGGCCCGGCCCTGTGCTAACGTCGCCCGCGTTCATGGCTTCCCCGCCGTTCCGACGATGGACGCATCCCCTGCCGCCGTGGCGCCGATCTGGCGCCCGTCCCCCGAGCGCATCGCGCGCGCCGAGCTGACGCGCTACCTCGCGTTCCTGCGCCGCGAGCACGGCCTCGACTTCGCCGACTACGAGTCGCTGTGGCGCTGGTCGACCACCGAGATCGAGACCTTCTGGGAGACGATCTGGCGCTTCTGCGGCATGCGGTCGTTCGCGCCGTACCGCGAGGTGCTGCACGAGCGCCGGATGCCCGGCGCGAAGTGGTTCGACGGCGCGACCGTCAACTACGCCGACCAGATGCTGTGGCGCGCCGCCGAGCCCGGCTGGGCCGACCGGCCCGCGATCGTGTTCTCGTCCGAGATCGTCGAGCGGCGCGAGGTGTCCTGGGGCGCGCTCGCCGCGCAGGCCGGCGCGCTCGCGGCGACGATGGGGCGGCTCGGCGTCGGCTTCGGCGACCGCGCGGTCTCGTACATGCCGAACATCCCCGAGGCGATGACCGCGGTGCTCGCGACCACCTCGCGCGGCGCGGTCTGGTCGAGCTGCGCGCCCGACATGGGCGCGGCCGGGGTGCTCGACCGCTTCCGCCAGATCGAGCCCGCGCTGCTGTTCGCGGTCGACGGCTATCGCTACGGCGGCAAGGACTTCGACCGCCTGGACACGGTGCGCGAGCTGGTCGCGCAGCTGCCCTCGGTGAAGGCCGTGGTCCTCGTGCCGTACCTCGATCCGGACGCGACGCTCGGCGACGCGATCGAGCTTCCGGCCCGCGACGGCGCGCCCGCGCGGCGCGTCCCGGTCGTGACCTGGTCCGACGCGCTCGCCGCGCCCGCGCGCTTCGAGCCGGTGCCGGTGCCCTTCGACCACCCGCTGTGGATCGTCTACTCGTCGGGCACCACCGGCATGCCCAAGCCGATCGTCCACGGCCACGGCGGCACGACGCTCGAGTACCTGAAGGCGATGCGGATCCACAGCGACCTCGGGCCGGACGATCGCTTCTTCTGGTTCACGTCGACCAACTGGATCATGTGGAACATGACGGTGTCGGCGCTGATCCCCGGCAGCACCGTGCTGCTCTACGACGGCAATCCGGGCTGGCCCGACCTCGGCACGCTGTGGCGCTTCGCCGAGCGCGAGCGCGCGACGTACTTCGGCCTGTCGCCGGCCTTCGTGCAGCTCAACGTGAAGAACGCGATGTCGCCGCGCGAGCGCTTCGACCTGTCGTCGCTGCGCACCGTCGGCTGCACCGGTTCGCCGCTGACCGAGGACGGCTATCGCTGGATCTACGGCCACGTGCACCCGGACGTGCTGCTCGCCTCGATCAGCGGCGGCACCGACCCGAACACCGCGTTCCTCGGCACCTGCCCGACCGCGCCGATCTACCCGGGCGAGATGCAGGCGCGCGGCCTCGGCTCGGCGGTGTACGCCTACGACGACGCCGGACAGGCGATCTACGGCGAGGTCGGCGAGCTGGTCTGCGCGCAGCCGATGCCGTCGATGCCGCTCTACTTCTGGGGCGACACCGGCGGGCGGCGCTACTTCGAGAGCTACTTCGACGTCTATCCGGGCGCCTGGCGCCACGGCGACTGGCTGAAGCTCGTCGAGCGCCCGGAGACCGTCACCGGGATCATCTACGGCCGCTCCGACTCGACCATCAACCGGCACGGCATCCGGATGGGCACGAGCGAGCTGTACCGCGTCGTCGAGGGCTTCGACGAGGTCGCCGATTCGCTGGTGATCGACCTCGAGTATCTCGGGCGCGAGTCGTTCATGGCGCTCTTCGTCGTGCCGAAGGCGCCGCACGCGCTGACCGACGCGCTGAAGCGGCGGCTGCTCGACGCGATCCGCACGCAGCTCTCCGCGCGCCACGTGCCGAACGACGTGTTCGCGATCCCCGAGGTGCCGCGGACGATCTCGGGCAAGAAGCTCGAGGTGCCGGTCAAGAAGATCCTGCTCGGGCAGCCGCCCGAGAAGGCGTGCAACCGCTCGGCGATGTCGAACCCGCAGTCGATCGACTGGTTCGTCGACTTCGCGAGGACGCGGGCGGGCTGAGCGGCCGGCGGCGGCTCAGGCCGTCGCCGCGATCTCGGCGATCTTCGGGCCGGCGGCCTCGACCGACGCGCGGATCGCGTCGAGCCGCGCCTCCGGCAGCCGCAGCACGGTGCGCAGCAGCGGCGCGTCGTCGCGCTCCGGCGCGCGGCGCAGCCCTTCGGGCGACGCGGTGCGCTCGGCGATCTGGTGGCCGAGCTCGAGTGCCGCGGCGCTCGCGCGCAGCGGCGCCGGCAGGTCGAGCGGGTGCACTTGGCCGTGCGCGCCGACCAGCGCCGAGATCTCGGCCGGCAGCCCCCAGCGCCGGCACACCTCGCCGCCGACCCGCGCGTGCGGCGGCAGGCCCGCGTCGCGCTCCACCTGCGCCGAGAAGCCGACCTCGGGGTCCGCGACCTTCGCGAGCATCGCGACGCAGCGCTGCGGCTCGACCGACAGCAGCACCATCAGTCCGATGTCGTGCAGCAGCCCGGCGACGAACACCCGGTCCGCGTCGAGTCCCTCGCGCGCCGCCGCCTCGGCGACGCCGCGCGCGGCATGAGCGACCGTGAAGCTGTGCGCCCACAGCGCGCGCTTGGCCGGCCGCAGCTCGGGGCGGATCCGGGCGCTCGCGCCGAGCGCGAGCACGGTCGCGATCCGCCACACCTCGCGCGTGCCGAGCCGGCGGATCGCATGGGCGACGTCGGTGACCTCGTGGGCCTGCGGATTGAAGGGGCGGGCGTTCGCCGCGCCGAGCACCCGCGCGAGCAGCGCCGGGTCCGAGGCGATCAGCCGGGTCAGCGCGCGGTCGTTGCCTTCGGCGTCCGGCCGCATCGTCAGCAGCGTCATCGCCCACGGCGAGATCGGCGCGAGCCGGCGCAGCGCGGCGTCGAGCCACGCGTCGAAGGGCGCCCGGGCGGCGGGCGGCGCGAGCGCGTCCATGGTCGACGAGGATCAGCCCCGCGGGCCCGCGGGCGCAGTGCCCGGTGACGAAGCGGGGCCGTGCGCCGACGGCCGGGGCGGTGCGACCCCTTCGTCGGTCGACGGCCCCGCCCGGGGCGCCCGGGCGTCGCGGCGGCGCACCGTCCGACCCTCCGGACGTGACGAGTTCGCCACCCGGTGCCGAAGCGCGGCTGTTAGCATCCGACGGATGGTCGCGATGCCGCGGCCCGCCGGAGACGCCGTGAAGCCCCTCGCCCTCGCCGTGCTCGCCGCCACCGCGGTCCTCGCAGGATGCGCGGCCCCGCGCGGCCCCGCCACCGCCGAAGCGGCGGCCACCCCCGGCAAGATCGTGCCGTTCTCCGCGCTCCAGTCCGACGACGTCGGACCCTGGACCTCGTGGCGGATCCACCCGACCAAGCCCACCACCGCGTTCCGTCCGGTGTCGCTCGACGGCTCGAGGGTGCTCGAGGCGGTGGCGGACCGTTCCGTGTCCGGCCTCAAGCAGATGGTGAACGTCGATCCCGTGGAGCGCCCGATCATCGAGTGGCGCTGGCGCATCGACCAGCCGATCGCGGGCGCCGACGTCGCCGACCGCTACGCCGACGACGCGCCGGTGCGCGTCGTGCTCGCGTTCGAGGGCGACACCTCGACGCTGCCGATGAAGGACCAGATGTTCATCGAGCGCGCGAAGCTGCTGACCGGCCAGGACCTGCCGTACGCGACGCTGATGTACGTCTGGTGCAACAAGAACGCGGCCGAGGCGGTGGTGCCGAACGCCCACTTCTCGCGGGTGCGCAAGATCGTCGTGCAGAGCGGCGAGGGTGGCGCGAAGGAGTGGCTCAGCTACCGTCGCGACATCGTCGCCGACTACGAGCGCGCCTTCGGCCAGAAGCCCGGCCGGCTGATCGCGATCGGCGTGATGAGCGACAGCGACAACACCAAGCAACTGTCGCGCAGCTGGTACGGCGACATCCGGTTGTTGGAGAGGTAAGGCCGGGGTGAGGCAGGGGTTTCGGCGAGCACCGCTCGCCGCCTGCCGCAAGGCCGCGGCATGCTTGCCGCGGCCCCGTGCGTCGAGAACGTGTATCCGGCGAGAGCCGGCTGATCAACGTCTCGACCGGTAGAACCGCCGCTTCGCGATCTCCGTCGCGGCGACGTAGCCGAGCACCAGTGCCACCAGCACCGCCGCGAGCACCGGCGGCAGCGGCACGAAGCCGAACACCGCCGCGACCGGCGGCCACCAGGGCAGCGCCAGCGACACGGCCACCACCGCCGCAGTCGCGCCGGCGAGCAGCGGGCTCGGCGACGAGCGCCAGGCCGGTCCCTCGGTGCGCAGCACCATCACCACCGCGAGCTCCGTCAGCACCGACGCGACGAACCAGCCGGTCTGGAACAGCGGCGCGTCGGCGTCGAACACGCGGCGCAGCACGACGAAGGCGGCGAGGTCGAACGCGGTCGACACCAGCCCGAAGGCGATCATGAAGCGCCGCACCTCCGTGACGTCCCAGCGCTGGGGCCGCGCGAGCTTCGCGTCGTCGACGCGGTCGGTCGCGATCGCCATCGACGGCAGGTCCGACAGGAAATTGTTCAGCAGGATCTGCGTCGCCGCGAGCGGCAGGAACGGCAGCAGCGGCGTCGCGATCGCCATGCTCAGCATGTTGCCGAAGTTCGCGCTGGTGGTGATCGCGATGTACTTCATCGTGTTCGCGAACGTGCGCCGCCCTTCGACCACGCCGTCGCGCAGCACGTCGAGGCTGCGGGTGGTCAGCACCACGTCCGCGCTCGAACGGGCCACGTCGACCGCCGAGTCGACCGACACGCCGACGTCGGCCGCGTGCAGCGCCGGCGCGTCATTGATGCCGTCGCCGAGGTAGCCGACGACGTGGCCCGCACGCTGCAGCGCGCGCACGATGCGCTCCTTCTGCTGCGGGTCGATCTCGCAGAACACTGCGGTGCGCGGCGCGCGGTGGCACAGCGCGTCGTCGGTCATCGCCGACAGCTCGGCGCCGGTCAGCCGCGCCTCGGCATCGAGGCCGACGGCGCGCGCGAGGTGCGCGGCCACCCAGCGGCTGTCGCCGGTGATCATCGCGGTGCGCACGCCGAGCCGCGCGAGCGACGCGATCGCCTCGGCCGCGTCGGGGCGCGGCGGGTCGCGGAACAGCAGGAAGCCGACCAGCACCAGGCGGGTCTCGTCCTCGTGCGTCCACGCCCCGCGCGCGTCGCGCTCGTCGGCCGCGACCGCGAGCACGCGCAGCCCGTCGGCGCCGCGCGCGGCGCACCAGTCGTCGAGCCGCGCGCGCAGCGCGTCGTCCAGCGGCACCTCGGCGTCGCCGACGCGCGCGCGGTCGCAGGTGCCGAGCACCTGCGCGACCGCGCCCTTCGAGACCAGCCGGTGCCGCGCGGGCGTCACCGGGTCCGCGACCACCACCGTCAGGCGCCGGCGCAAGAAGTCGTACGGCATCTCCGCGACCTTCGTGCGACCCGAGAGGTCGAGTCGCGCGGCCGCGCCCGCGGCGACCAGCGCCGCATCGAGCGGGTTCTCGATGCCCGCCTCGAGCGACGCGTTCGTCCACGCGTCACGCAGCACCGCGTCGCTCGGGGTGCCGTCCACGTCGACCGCGGCCTCGAGCACGATCGTGCCCTCGGTCAGCGTGCCGGTCTTGTCGGTGCACAGCACGTCCATGCCGCCGAGGTTCTCGATCGCCTGCAGCCGCCGCACGATCGTGCCGCGCTCGGCCATCGCGCGCGCGCCGTGCGCGAGCGTGACGCTGACGATCGCCGGCAGCAGCTCGGGCGAGAGCCCGACCGCGAGCGCGATCGCGAACAGCAGCGACTCGATCGTCGGCCGGCCGAGCGCGGCGCTCACGACGACGACGAACAGCGTCATCAGCACCATCACCCGCAGCAGCAGCGTGCCGAAGTCGCGCACGCCGCGCTCGAAGCCGGTCTCGGGCATGCGCGCCGCGAGCCGTGCGGCGACCGCGCCGAACGCGGTGTCGCGGCCGGTCGCGACGACGACCACCGTCGCGGTGCCGCTGCGCACCGAGGTGCCCGCGAACACCGCGCCGGTGCGCGCGGCGGGCGGTGCGTCGGCCGCGACGCGGGCGGGGCGCTTGTCGACCGGGAACGACTCGCCGGTCAGGCTCGCCTCCTCGACGAGGCAGTCGAGCGCATCCAGCACGCGGCCGTCGGCGGCGATCAGGTCGCCGGCCGCGAGCACCACGACGTCGCCCGGCACCAGCGTGTCCGCCGGCACGCGCTGCGGCCGACCGTCGCGCAGCACCCGCGCGGTCGGCGCGAGCCGGCGGCGCAGCGCGTCGACCGCGACCGAGGCGCGCCGTTCCTGCACGAAGCCGAGCAGCGCGCTGCCGACGACGATCGCGACGATGATCGCGGCGTCGACCCACTCGCGCAGCCCGGCCGAGATGACCGCGCCGACGAGCAGGATCAGCACCAGCGGGCTGTCGAACTGGCGGGCGAGCAGGCGCAGCGTGCCGAGCGCGGGCGCCTCGTCGACGCGGTTGGGGCCGTGCGAGGCGAGCCGGCGCGCGGCCTCCGCGGCGTCGAGGCCCGCGGGCGTCGCGTCGAGCGACGCGAGCAGCGCGTCGGCGTCGACGCTCCAGAACGGTCCGCCGCCGTCGGCCGGCCCGTGCATCGAGGCTCTCCCCGGCGCGCGGTCGGTGCCGCGCGCGTCGTCGTCAGTGAGCCGGCTGCGGCGCCCTCGGGCGCGTCGCCGCCGGGCGGCGCGCCGGCGCGTAGCGCTCGATCGCGAGCCCCTCGGCGCTGATCTCGGGCCGGCGGCGCGAGATCAGGTCAGCGAGCAGCTTGCCGGAGCCGCAGGCCATCGTCCAGCCGAGCGTACCGTGGCCGGTGTTCGTCCACAGGTTCGCGTAGCGGGTCGCGCCGACCACCGGCGTGCCGTCCGGCGTCATCGGCCGCAGCCCGGTCCAGAAGCTCGCCGCGCGCACGTCGCCGCCGCGCGGGAACAGGTCGGTGACCACCTTCTCGAGCGTCTCGCGGCGGCGCGGGTTCAGCCGCAGGTCGAAGCCCGCGACCTCGGCCATGCCGCCGACGCGGATCCGGTCCTCGAAGCGCGTGATCGCGATCTTGTAGGTCTCGTCCATCACCGTCGACACCGGCGCGGCGTCGGCGTCGGTGATCGGCACGGTGAGCGAGTAGCCCTTCAGCGGGTAGACCGGCAGGTCGAGGCCCAGCGGCGCGAGCAGCTCGCGCGAGTAGGAGCCGAGCGCGAGCACGTACTGGTCGGCCGCGAGCTGGCGGCGGCCCCCGGGGCCGCGGACCCAGACCGAGCCGATCGCGTCGCCGCGCTTCTCGATGCGATCGATCGTCGTGCCGTAGAGGAACGTGACGCCGGCGCGGCCGGCCGCCCCGGCGAGCCGCGTCGTGAACTGCTGGCAGTCGCCGGTCTCGTCGCCCGGCAGGCGCAGGCCGCCGACCAGCTTGCCCGACACCGCGGCGAGCGCCGGCTCGACGCGCGCGAGCGCGTCCCGGTCGAGCAGCTCGAAGGGCACGCCCTGCTCGCGCAGCACCCGCACGTCCTTGTCGACCGCGGCCATCTGCGCGTCGGTGCGGAACACCTGCAGCGTGCCGAGCTGGCGCCCTTCGTAGGGCAGCTCGATCTCCGCGCGCAGCGCCTTCAGGCAATCGCGGCTGTACTCGGAGAGCCGCAGCATCCGCTCCTTGTTCACCGCGTAGCGGTCCTCGGTGCAGTTCGCGAGCATCTGCGCGAGCCAGGAAAGCTGGAACAGCGTGCCGTCCGGCCGGATCGCGAGCGGTGCGTGGCGCTGGAACAGCCACTTCATCGCCTTCAGCGGGATGCCGGGGGCCGCCCACGGCGTCGAGTACCCGGGCGAGACCTGGCCGGCGTTCGCGAAGCTGGTCTCCAGCGCAGCGCCGGGCTGCCGGTCGACGACCGTTACCTCATGGCCCTGGCGGGCCAGGTACCAGGCGCTGGTCACGCCGATCACGCCACTGCCGAGAACGAGGATGCGCATGGAAGCCTCCGAAGCGATATCCTCCAATCTAGGCCCTTATGGACAGCGGATGTGACCAAAGTAACGCAGTGATGCAGGAGAAAATCCTGCACCAAGGCCGAATGGTAGGGACAACATGGCGAAACAGGCATCCTCCCCGGGAACGACCCCCCGCGCACCCGACCGGATCGACCGGAAGATCCTGCGCACGCTGCAGGCCGACGGGCGCATCCCGATGGTCGAGCTGGCCGAGAAGGTCGGCCTGTCGGCCACGCCGTGCAACGAGCGCGTCAGGCGCCTCGAGCGCGACGGCTTCATCACCGGCTACCACGCGCGGCTCTCGCCGCAGGCGCTCGGCCAGTCGCTGCTGGTGTTCGTCGAGATCCGGCTGTCGGCAAAGTCGGGCCGGATCTTCGAGGAGTTCAAGCGCGAGGTGCTGAAGCTGCCCAACGTGCTCGAGTGCCACCTGGTGTCCGGCGACTTCGACTACCTGATCAAGGCGCGCATCCCCGAGATGAACGCGTACCGGCGCCTGCTCGGCGACATGCTGCTCGGGCTGCCGGGCGCGCGCGAGAGCCGCAGCTACGTGGTGATGGAGGAGATCAAGGAAAGCCTGGCACTGACGATCGAGGAGTGAGGGGGGGCGGTCGGTCGTTGCGATCGTTTCGCTCAGAGGTTGGCGCGCGGCGCCGGTGCAGGGGCGCCGATGCCTGCTCCCAGGGCCGCACCCCTCGGGCCTGCGGCCCAGTCGCGGCGCATCGGCCCCCTGCACCGGGGCGACGGCCTCGCGCCAACCGTCGAACGAAGGGTCCGGCGCCCACACGCGCCGCGTCACGTCCCCCCGGACATCGCCCCCTTCCTGGCCGCCTCCGCTCCCCCGAACTCCTCCCGGATCGCCGCCCCGTCCGCGTCGAGCGCCGGCGCCTCGGCGAACTCGCCCGCGTCCCACTCGACGCCCCACGGCGAGGCCGGTACCTCGACGCCGCGGCCGTGCACCGTCATCCGCCGCGTGCGCAGCTGCGGGTGCTCGATCAGGTCGTAGACCGAGTTCACGTTGCCGAAGGCGGTCTGCGCGTCGGTGAGGCGGTCGACCAGCTCCGCGCCGGTCAGCGCGCCGAACACGTCGGCGACCGCGCCGTCGACGAACGCGCGGTTCGCGACGCGCGCCGCGTTGCCGGCGCAGCGCGGATCGTCGAGCAGCTCGGGGCGGCGCAGCACGAGGCGCACGAAGTCCGCCCACTCGCGCTCGTTCTGGATCGAGATCACGATGTCGCGCCCGTCGGCGCAGGTGAACGCGCCGTAGGGCGCGATCGAGGGGTGCGCGAGGCCGACGCGCTCGGGCGCTTTGCCGCCGTAGCGCGCCTGCAGATAGGGCACGCTCATCAGCTCGGCTGCGGAGCCGAACAGCGACACCTTGACCGCGGACCCGCGGCCGGTGCGCTCGCGCTGCATCAGCGCCTGCTGGATGCCGATCAGCGCGTTCATGCCTGCGGTGACGTCGCACAGCGACACGCCGATGCGGCCCCACTCGCCGGGCGCGCCGCTCACCGAGACCAGCCCGCTCTCGGCCTGCACCAGCAGGTCGTAGGCCTTCAGCCCGAAGAGGCGGCCGTCGTCGCCGTAGCCGCTGATGTCGCAGGTGACCAGCCGCGGCAGGCGCTCGCGCAGCGTCGCCGAGCCGATGCCCATCCGGTCGGTGGCGCCGGGCGCGAGGTTCTGGATGAACACGTCGGCCTTCGCGATCATGCGCTGCAGCAGCGCGAGGTCGCCTTCGGACTTCAGGTCGAGCGCGACCGACTCCTTGCCGCGGTTGATCCACACCCAGTACGACGACTCGCCGTGCACCGCGCGGTCGTAGCCGCGCGCGAAGTCGCCTTCCCGGCGCTCGACCTTGATCACGCGGGCCCCGGCGTCGGCGAGCCGGCTGCTGCAGTACGGCGCGGCCACCGCCTGCTCGAGCGCGACGACGAGCAGGCCTTCGAGGGGGCGACCCCGCGTCGCGGCGGGTCGGGGGGCGGGGCGGGGCATGGCGTCTCCAGCGGCGATCGAGCGCCCATTGTCGAAAGGCTGCCTGCCGCGCTGAATTGCTTTTGCGCGAATCCAGCATTGAACGCCCGGCAAGCCGACCGTTGCGGCGGCGGCAACGCAGCTTGAACGACTTTGGAATTGTCAGTGCGTGGCCGTGGCGCGAGAGTCCGCCAACACGCCACGGCCCACGAGGAGACACCCATGCCGAAGCTCGCCCTAACCTCCGCCATCGCACTCGCCGCCGCGCTCGCCTGCGGCAGCGCCGCCGCCCAGGAGCGCACCGTCAAGATCTACGGCTTCGGCGCCAAGAGTGGCGTCGTGCGCATCTTCGGCCTGAACAGCGAGGCCGCGATGAAGGCCGCGGCCGAGCAGATCAACAAGGCCGGCGGCGTGACCCTCGGCGACGGCGCCAAGGCCCGGATCGTCATCGAGTACTACGACGACCGCTGCAACGCGGAGGAAGGCATCAACGTGATGCGGCGCATCGCCGCTCAGCCCGACGCCTTCGTCGCGATCGGGCCGACCTGCAGCAACGTCGCCGAGCCGGTGTTCGGCATCCTGCAGAAGAAGGCGGGCGACGCGTCGGATTCGGGCCTGCAGTTCCCGCTCTACACCGACGTCGCCGCCAAGGGCGGCCTCGCGTCGATCTCGCAGTGGTCGTTCCGCAACGTGCCGAACGAGTCGGCGATGTACAAGAGCCTGTTCGAGTGGATCAAGGCCACGCGCCCCGAGGTCAAGACCGTCTGGGGCGGCGTCGAGAAGGACTTCGCGCACAGCAACGCGACCTTCAACGCGATGAAGATGCACGCGGAGAAGACCGGCTTCGAGGTCAAGGGCCAGAGCGAGTGGCTGCTCGCCGACACCAGCTTCGCGACGCAGGTGCGCGAGATGCGCCGCGGCGAGGCCGACCTGGTGATGATCTCCGCGCACCCGTTCACCACCTGCGGCGTGCTCAAGGAGATGCAGCGCCAGGGCGTCAAGCCCAAGATGCTGGTGGGCCTGACCAGCTCGTCGAGCCTCGAGACACTGCAGGGCTGCGCCGCGCAGGCCGAGGGGATCCTCATCCCGACCAGCTTCGCGCCGGTCAACCCCGACGCGAAGCGGGCTGCCGACCTGGTCGGTGCCGCGGGCGCCAGCATGGACCTGCACAACGCCGCCGCGTGGGAGAACGTCTTCACGCTTAAGGAGCAGATCGAGCGCGCGAAGATCATGGCCCGCCCGGACACGATCCAGGAGGACCGGCGCAAGATGCGCGAGGCGCTCGCGTCGATGCGCGAGACCACCGGACTGCTCGGCAAGGTGATCCGCACCGAAGACCGCGAGGCCGACAAGCCGTTCCTGTTCGTGCGCGCCGAGAAGGGCGCATGGACGGTCGCGCACACGCCCAAGTGACGGTGCGGCCATGAACGCGACCGACCTGGTCGACCTGCTGCAGTCGGTGTTCGACGGCGTGATGTTCGGCACGACCTACGCGCTGATCGGCATCGGCTTCACGCTGATCTTCGGCGTGATGCACAAGATCAACCTGTCGTACGCCGCGGCCTCGGTCGGCGCGGCCTACCTCAGCCTGATCCTCGTGAAGGTCGCGCCGACGCCGCTGGTGTACCTGGCCGCCGCGCTGCTCGGCGGCGTGCTGGGCGCGCTGATCTACTACGTGTGCTTCCGCTTCCTGCCGCTGGACAAGCCGCTCGCCACGCTGATGTCCACGGTCGGGATGCTGCTGCTGCTCGAGGAGATCATCGTGCACGCGACCGACGGCATGCCGCAGAACTACCCGGCGATGTTCACGGGTGCGGTCTGGGACGTCGGTCCGTTCATGATCCGGGGCGACCTGGTGTTCGTCTTCGTGCTCGGCTGCATCGCGATGGTCTGCCTGCGGCTGCTGCTGACCCGCACGCGCCTGGGGCTCGCCACGCGTGCGGTCGCGCAGCAGCCGGTCGCCGCGCGGCTGTGCGGCATGAGCGTGGACCGCACCAACGCCAGCACCTTCGTGATCGCGGGGCTGCTCGGCGGCACCGCCGGCGCGATGACGGGCGCGGCGATCGGGATGCTGTCGCCGCTGCTGACGTTGCCGCTCACCGTCAAGGGGCTGGTGGTCACCGTGATCGGCGGGCTCGGCAGCGTGCCCGGTGCGATCGTCGCGGGGCTGCTGGTCGGTGGCCTCGAGAACTTCTTCCAGTTCGTGCGCGGCGTCGGCGAGCGCGACATCTACGTGATGGCGCTGCTGTTCGCGTTCCTGGTGTTCCGTCCCGGCGGCCTGTTCGCCGCGCCCGGCGGGAGGGACTGAACATGGACTTCTACCTCGGCCTCGCGCAGGTCATCGGCGTTCACACGCTGCTCGGCCTGTCGGCCTGGTGCGTGCTGCACACCGGGCAGGTGAGCCTCGCGCAGGGCGGCTTCTTCGCGATCGGCGCGTACGCGGCGGGCATGCTGACGGTGATGGCCGGCTGGCCGCTGCCGTGGGCGCTCGCGGTCGGCGCGCTGGTCTCCGCCGGCGTCGCGGTCGCGGTGGGCTTCCCGGCGCTGCGGGTCAAGGGGCTGATGCTGGTGGTCGCGACCACCGCGTTCGCCGAGATCGTCCGGCTGGTGTTCTTCAACTTCAAGTGGCGCGTGCAGGGGCCGGACGGCCCCGTCGGCCCCGACGGCGGCCTGGGCTTCGGCGGCATCCGCTACTTCCAGAGCAACGGCTGGACGGCGTGGGACGTGCTCGCGCTGATCTGGTCGCTGGTGGCGGGCGTGATGCTGGTGCTGTGGTGGCTCGACCGCTCGCGGATCGGCACGCTCTGGCGCGCGGTCGGGGAGGACGAGGTCGCGGCGCAGAGCGCGGGCGTCGACCTCACCGCGGCCAAGGTGTCGGCCTTCGGCATCGGCGGCGCGATCGCCGGGCTCGCCGGAGGCCTCTTCAGCCACACCACCACGCACATCGAGCACTCGAACTTCACGATCCTGCTGGCCACCTTCGCGATCGCCTACCCGATCCTCGGCGGCCTGAAGAGCCTCGCGGGCACGCTGCTCGCGGTAGTGTTCATCCAGGGCGTGCTGATCGAGGGGCTGCGCTTCCTCGGCGACTGGCGCAGCCTGCTGTTCGGCGCGCTGATCGTCGTCGTGATGCTGGTGCGCCCGGGCGGCATGCTGTCCGCGCCGCTGTGGCGCTCGTCGGCGTCGCGGCGCCCCGTCGCGCGCGCCGGGCGCACCGTCGATGCGGAGGCCCGCCATGCTTGAGCTCACCGACCTGTCCCGGCACTTCGGCGGCGTCAAGGCGATCGACGGGCTCGACCTGACCGTGCGCCGCGGCGAGATCCTCGGCCTGATCGGCCCGAACGGCTCGGGCAAGAGCACCACCGTCAACCTGATCGCCGGGCTCTACGCGCCCACCCGCGGCGAGATGCGCTTCGAGGACCGCGACATCGGGCCGCTGCCGCCGCACCGGCGGGCCGAGCTCGGCATCGCGAGGACCTTCCAGAACATCCGCCTGTTCTCGCAGCTCACGGTTTGGCAGAACGTCTGGACCGCGACCGTGGTCCGCGAGCGCGGCTGGGCCGGCTTCAAGGCCCGCTGGCTCGCCGGCGCGTCGGCCGCGCGCGAGCGGGCCGAGTCGCTGCTCGAGTTCAGCGGCCTCGCGGGCAAGCGCGACCAGCTGGCCGGCAACCTCGCCTTCGGCGAGCAGCGCCGCCTCGAGCTCGCGCGCGCCGCGGCGTCGGGCGCGCCGCTGCTGCTGCTCGACGAGCCGGCCGCCGGCATGAACGCCGAGGAGATCGACGAGCTCGACGCGCGCATCCGCTCGCTGCGCGACCAGGGCCGCACGATCCTGCTGATCGAGCACCACATGGACCTGGTGATGAACGTCTGCGACCGGGTCGCGGTGCTGAACTTCGGTCGCAAGATCGCCGAGGGCACGCCGGCCGAGGTGCAGGACGATCCGCAGGTCAGGGCGGCGTACCTCGGCGCCGACGATGGCGACGAGCTGATGTCGGCCGCGCTCGCGGCCTGAGGAGACACGCGATGCTGGAGATCCGCGAGCTCGCCACCGCCTACGGCAAGATCGAGGCGCTCAAGGGCGTGAGCCTCGAGGCGAGGGACGGCGAGGTCACCTGCCTGCTCGGGCCCAACGGCGCCGGCAAGACCACGCTGATGATGACGCTCGCCGGCATCCTGCGGCCGCAGCGCGGCTCGATCCGCTTCGAGGGCGAGGAGCTGGTCGGCCGATCGCCCGCCGAGATCGTCGCGCGGGGCCTCGCGCTGGTGCCCGAGAACCGCCTGGTGTTCCCCGCGCTCACCGTCCGCGAGAACCTGAATGCGGGCGCGTTCCGGCGGCGCGACCGGGCCGGCATCAAGGCCGACGTCGACCGGATGATGGCCCGCTTCCCGCGGCTCGCCGAGCGCGACGGGCAGCTCGCCGGCACGCTGTCGGGCGGCGAGCAGCAGATGCTCGCGGTGGCACGCGCGCTGATGTCGCGCCCGCGCCTGCTGCTGATGGACGAGCCCTCGGTCGGCCTCGCGCCGAAGGTGGTGGCCGAGATCTTCACGATCATCCGGCAGCTGCACGCCGAGGGCACCACCGTGTTCCTCGTCGAGCAGAACGCGCACATGGCGCTCAAGGTCGCGCAGCACTTCTACCTGATGGAGCAGGGTCGCGTCGCCTTCTCCGGCACCCCCGGGCAGCTCGCCGAGGACGACGTCGTGCAGCGCGCCTACCTCGGCCGACGCAAGGCGGCGTGACATGTCCGACGGCGGCGCGCTGCTGCTCGCGCTCGCGCAGCGCACGCTCGACGGGCTGCTCGAGGCGGGGCCCTACGCGCTGGTCGCGCTCGGCCTGACGCTCGGCTTCGGCACGCTGCGGCGGGTCAACCTCGCCTACGGCGCGGGTGCGATGCTCGGCGCCTACGTCGGCGCCTGGCTGTACGCGCGCCATGGCGTGCCCGCGGCGGGCGTCCTGGTCGTGGTGGTCGCGGTCACCGTGCTGGCAGGGCTGTACGTCGAGTGGCTGTGCTTTCCCCCGGAGCGCGCCGACGCGGCGGGCCCCTCGCGGGGTCACGGCACGATCGCGGGCGCCGACGGCCGCGAGGTGGTCGCGCTCGCGGCGAGCTTCGCGCTGTGGATGCAGCTCGAGCAGCTCGCGGTGCTGATGCTGCCGCGCCACCTGAACCCGTTCCCGTCGATCGCGGTCACCGGCGAGTGGGCGCTCGGGCCGCTCGGCCTGAGGCCCGACCGGCTCGCGGCGCTGGCGTTCGCGCTGGCGCTCGCATGGGGCATCGCGCAGGCGCTCGAGCGCACGCGCGGCGGGCTCGCATGGCGGGCCGCCTCCGACCACCGGGTCGCCGCGGAGCTCGTCGGCCTCGCGGTGCCGCGGCTGCAGCGCGTCGCGTTCCTCGCCACCTGCGCGCTCGCCGGCGTCGCCGCCTGCATCGTGCTCGCGATGGAGGGGCAGGTCACGCCGATGTTCGGCATGTGGATGCTGGTCAAGGGGCTGGTGGCCGCGATGATCGGCGGGCTCGGCTCGGTGCGTGGCGCGGTCGTCGGCGCAGTCGTGCTCGGCGTCGTCGAGGCGCACGCGCAGGCGGCCTTCGGCGCGATCGGCCGCGACGCGACCGCCTGGGCGCTGCTGCTGGCCGTGCTGCTGTGGCGTGGCGCGCGGACCTGGCCGACCGGCGCGGCGGCGAGCCATGCGTGACGCGTTCTGCGTGGCCGACGGCGGCGTCGGGCTGGCCACCGACGTCGTGATCCTGTCGCTGCTCGCGCTTTCGGCGTGGCTGGTCTTGCGCACCGGCCGCATCTCGCTCGGGCAGCAGGCCTTCTTCGGGATCGGCGCCTACGCGGCCGGCATCGCGACCACGCTCGCGCACTGGCCGCTCGCACCCGCGCTCGCCGCGGGCATGGCGACCGGCGCGCTGGCCTCGGCCGGCGTCGCGCTCGCCACCGCGCGCCTCGGCGGGCTGCACTACGCGGTCGCGACGCTCGCGTTCGCCGAACTGACGCGGCTCGGGCTGCTGACCTGGCGGCTGCGTGTCCGCGAGCCCGACGGCAGCTGGGTCGGTCCCGACGGCGTCGACGGCTTCCGCGACATCCGCTGGCTGCTCGAGAACCAGGTGACGCCCGAGCGCTTCCTCGCGATGGGGCTCGCGGTGCTCGCGGTGGTGCTCGTCGGGCTGGTGTGGCTCGGGCGCACCCGGGCCGGCGCGGCGATGGCCGCGGTCGGGCACGACGACGGGCTCGCCGCGGCCTCGGGGCTGCCGGTGCTGCGGCTGCGCGTCGCGGCGGCCGCGCTCGCCGGTGCGCTCGCCGCGCTCGGCGGCGGCCTGCACGCGCACCGCCTCACCTTCATCGACCCGAACGCCTACGACCCGATGCTCGGTGTGCATGCGGTCGGCTACGCGCTGATCGGCGGCCTCGCCACCCCGATCGGGCCGCTGCTCGGCGCCGCGTTCGACATGTTCCTGCTCGAGACGTCGAAGCTGTTCGGCGACTGGCGGATGGTTGTCTTCGGCGGGCTGGTCGCGGTCTTCCTGCGCGTGCGGCCCCGCGGCCTGCTCGACGAGGCCTTCGTCCATCGGCTCGCCGCTGCCTGGCGCCGCGCCTTCCCTCCCACTTCCTCGAGGACCACCCATGTCCACCCATGACCTGCTCGCCGGCCGTACCGTGATCGTCACCGGCGCGGCCACCGGAATCGGCCAGGCGTTCGCCGTCGGTGCCGCCGCCCAGGGCGCGAACGTCGTCGTCGCCGACATGAACGCGGCCGACGAGACCGTCGCCGCCGTCGAGGCCGCCGGCGGCCGCGCGCTCGCCGTGCGCGTCGACGTGTCGGACGACGCGTCGGTGCAGGCGATGGCCCAGGCCGCGATCGACCGATTCGGCCGCATCGACGGCCTCGTCAACAACGCCGCCTACTTCCGCGAGGTCAAGCTCACGCCGTTCGAGGAGCTCGACCCGGTGATCTGGGACCGGATCTTCTCGGTCAACGTCAAGGGCGTCTGGCTGTGCTGCAAGGCGGTCATGCCGGCGATGCGCGAGCAACGCTCGGGCGCGATCGTCAACATCGCGTCGGTCGTCGCGGTCGCCGGCCAGCCCGGCTACCTGCACTACGTCGCGACCAAGGGCGCGGTGCTGTCGATGACCAAGGGCCTCGCGAAGGAGTGCGGGCCGATGGGCGTGCGGGTCAACGTGATCGCGCCCGGCTTCGTGATCACCGACGCGACGAGGAACCGTCCGATCGAGTGGCAGCAGAGCTTCCTGAAGGCGCGCGCGATCTCGCGCGAGCAACGGCCGGACGACCTGGTCGGCACCGCGCTGTACCTCATGTCCGACCTGTCGGCCTTCGTGTCCGGGCAGACCATCGTGGTCGACGGCGGCCACATCATGTACTGAGCCGCCGACGGCGGAGGAGACCTTTCGTGAGCGACATCGTCCTGCACCACTATCCGTTCTCCACGTTCTCCGAGAAGGTGCGCACCGCCCTCGGCGTCAAGCGCCTCGCGTGGCGCTCGGTGGAGATCGCCGGCCTGCCGCCGCGCCCGCTGCTCTCGCCGCTCACCGGCGGCTACCGGCGCGCGCCGGTGATGCAGGTCGGCGCCGACGTCTACTGCGACACCAACCTGATCCTGCCGACGCTCGAGCGCCTCGCGCCGAACGCGCCCAGCCTGTACCCGAAGGGCAGCGAGGGCGTCGCGCAGGGCCTGGGCTTCGCCTGGGAGCGGCAGATGTGGATCCCGGTCATCGGCGTGCTGGTCCATTACATCGGCGAGCACATCCCGCCCGAGTTCATCAAGGACCGCAAGGAGGGGTACCTGATGTTCGACATGAGCAAGGACGCGATGGCGCCCCAGTTCCCGCAGCACCTCGGGTTCGTGCGGGCGCAGGTCGCCTGGCTGCGGCGCGCGCTCGCCGCCAGGCCGTTCCTGTTCGGCGACGCGCCGAGCGCGGCCGACCTCGCGGTCTGGCAGACCGTGCACCTGCTGCGTGCCAACTGCCCACCCGAGGTCGACGCGCTGGTCGGCTTCGGGCCGATCGTGCCCTGGTACGAGCGGATCAAGGCGATCGGCCACGGCACGTCGACGACGGCCACCGCAGAGGAGGCCTTCGCGATCGCGCGCGCGGCCGAGCCCGCGCCGGTCACCCACCTCGAGCCGGATGGCGATCCGGGCGGCCTGAAGGCCGGCACCCGCGTGGTCGTCACGCCCGACGACAACGCGCGCGTGCCGGTCGAGGGCACGCTGGTCGCCGCCGGCGACACCGAGGTGGTGATCCACCGCAGGGACCCCGACGCGGGGAACCTGCACATCCACTTCCCGCGGCTCGGCTTCGACGTCGTTGCCGCCTGATCCCGCACGAACCCCACCGATCCCGAACGGAGCGATCCCGATGAGCGTCCTCGACACCAACAAGCAGATCTGCCGCGACTACTTCAAGGCCTTCCTCGCGCGCGACACCGCGTGGATGGCCCGCCATATCTCGCCCGACTTCGTGCGGCACGACCCCGGCCTGCCGTTCGAGGTCCGCGGCCCGCAGGGCGTGGCCCAGCTGCACGATGCGCTGCTGCCTGCGTTCCCCGACATGGAGCTGCCGCTCGAGGACTTCGTGGCCGAGGGCGAGAAGGTGCTGGTGCGCCTGCGCGTGAAGGGCACGCACACCGGCGCGTTCGGCGACATGGCCGCGACCGGCAAGCGCATCGACATCGGCGTGCTCGACCTGTTCCAGATCCGCGACGGCGTGATGGTCGAGCACTGGGCGCTGCTCGACAACCTCGGCATGCTGAAGCAGCTCGGCGCCGTGCAGGCCTGAGGGACGGCGCGCGATGCAGTTGCTCGCCAACACCACCTCGCCGTTCGTGCGGATCGCGCGTGCGGCGATGATCGAGAAGGGGCTCGATCTCGAGCCGACCATCGTCGATCCGTGGGCCGACGATGCGCGGCTGCGCACGGCCAACACCGCCACGCGGGTGCCGACGCTGGTGCTCGACGACGGCACGCCGCTGTCGGAGTGCCTGCTGATCGTCCAATGGCTCGAAGCGACCCGCCCCGCGCCGCAATGGCCGGGCCTGGTCGGGCAGGGCGCCGCGATCGCGGGCATCCTGTCGCGCACTGGCATCGCGATCGGCGCGATCGAGGCGTCGACGATCACGATCATCACGCGCAAGGTCACCGCCCCGGTGCTTTTCGACGAGACGCCGGTCGGTCTGAGGCGGCGTCGCTCGATGGTCGAGGGCATGCAGCGGCTGGAGGCGCAGGCCGGCGCGATCGCGACGAGCGGCACGCCGACGCTCGACGCGATCGCCGCGGTGACGCTGTTCGACTACCAGCAGCTGCGCTTCGCCGACCAGGCGTGGCTGCCGGCGACGCCGCGGCTGAAGGCGCTCGCCGAGGCCTGGAGCGCACGGCCTTCGTTCGCGAGGACGAAGCCCTACATCGCGGCCTGAGCGTCGTCACCCGAGGCGCAGGCCTCGAGGTGCGCGAGCAGCGTGCCCAGCGGGGTCTGGCTGGGCGGCTGCGCGCGCGCGACGAGCTGCATGCGGCGCAGCGCCCAGGGGTCCGACAGCGGCATCACCCGCAGCCGCATCGCCTGGGCGAAGCTGCGCGCGGCGGCGAGCGGCAACACGCCGATGCCGAGCCGCGCCTCGACCGCGCGGCACACCGCCTCGAAGCTGCGCACCTGCACGCGCAGCGCCATCGGCCGCATCAGCTGTGCGGCCTGGGCGGTGAGCAGGCGCGTGAGCGTGCTGCTGCCCTCCAGGCCGACGAGGTCGCGCTCGAGCAGGTCGGCGAACGCGACCGCGTCGCCCTCGGGCGCGTCGTCCTCTCGCAGCACCGCGGCGAGCCGGTCGTGCCGGTAGGGGCGGCTCCACAGGCCTGCGATGTCGCAGCCTTCGACAACGACCCCGAGATCGGCCTCGCCGCTCTTCACGCGCCGCACCGCCTCCTCGCTCCAGCACTCCTCCAGCACGATGCGCACCTGCTCGTGGCCGGCGCTGAAGTCGGCAACGTCGGCGGGCAGGAACTGCGTCATCGCCGAGGTGTTGCCGTGCACGCGCAGCACCGCGTGAGTGCCCGACGCGTAGTTGGCCATCTCGGCGCGCATGTGGTGCACCCCGGCGATGACCTCGCGGGCGAGCTTGAGCAGGTGCTCGCCGGCCGGCGTCAGCTGCAGCCCGCGCGAGTGCCGCTCGAACAGCCGCGCCTTGAACTGGTGCTCGAGCAGCGACAGGCGGCGACTCGCCGCGGGCACGGTGATGTGGCTGACCTCGGCCGCGCGGGTCAGGTTGCGCAGCTCGGCGGCCTGCACGAAGAGCGCGAGTGAATCGATGTCCGGCAGCATGGCGTGGGGCGGGGGGAGCGGCCGGTCGCATTGCGCGGGGCGCAACTCGCCGTTGACCGTTTTCCAATTCCCCGCAGCGGGGCGACTGCCTACAGTGCCACGGCATTGCACGGATTGGAAGACGAGGGCATCCCGACATGAAGCAGATGTACATCGGCGGCCGCTGGATCGGCGCCCGCGACGAACGCACGATCCCGGTGGTATCGCCGGCCGATGGCGAGGCCTTCGAGCGGATCCCGCGCGGCGGCGCGTACGAGGTCGACCTCGCGGTGGCCGCGGCGCGCGCCGCGCTCGACGGCCCGTGGGGGCGGATGAGCGCGACCGAGCGCGGGCGCGTGCTGGTGCGGATCGGCGAGGCGGTGCTCGCCAACGAGGACGAGCTCGCGCGGCTCGAGGCGCGCGACACCGGCAAGCCGATGGCGACCGCCCGCAACGACATCCGCGTGCTCGCCCGCTATTTCGAGTTCTACGGCACCGCGGCCGACAAGGTGCACGGCGAGACCATCCCGTTCGTCGCCGGCCACCAGGTGAGCCTGGTGCGCGAGCCGCTCGGCGTCACCGCGCACATCATCCCGTGGAACTACCCCGCGCAGATGCTCGGGCGCACCGTCGCGCCGGCGCTTGCGATGGGCAACGCCGCGGTGCTCAAGCCCGCCGAGGACACGCCGCTGTCGGCGCTTCGCGTCGCCGAGCTCGCCGCGGCGGCGGGGCTGCCGGAAGGCGCGCTCAACGTCGTCACCGGGCTGGGCGAGGAGGCGGGCGCCGCGCTCGCCGCGCATCCCGGCATCGACTTCGTGTCGTTCACCGGCTCGAACGAGGTCGGCACGCTGGTGCAGCAGGCGGCCGCGAAGAACGCGGTCAAGTGCGTGCTCGAGCTCGGCGGCAAGTCGCCGCAGATCGTGTTCGACGACGTCGATGTCGAGCGCGCGGTACCGATCGTCGTGCGCGCGATCGTGCAGAACGCCGGTCAGACCTGCACCGCCGGCAGCCGCCTGCTGGTGCAGCGCTCGATCCACGACGCGTTCGTCGCGCGCATCGCCGATGCGTTCGCGAAGGTCCGCGTCGGCACGCCCGAGATGGACCTCGACTGCGGCCCGGTGATGAACCCGGCGCAGCAGCGCCGCGTGCAGCGCTACGTCGACGGCGCGAAGGCTGCCGGCATCCCGGTGATCGCCCAGGGGCGGATCGCCGAGGGCGTGCCGCCCGGTGGCTACTGGGTGACGCCCACGCTGTTCGGCCCGGTGCCGCGCGACGCCGCGATCGCGCGCGAGGAGGTGTTCGGCCCGGTGCTCGCGGCGATGGCCTTCGAGGACGAGGCCGACGCGATCCGCCTCGCCAACGGCACCGACTACGGGCTGCTCGCCGCGGTGTGGACCGAGAACTCCGGGCGCCTGCACCGCGTCGCGAAGGCGGTGAGGGCGGGGCAGGTCTTCATGAACTGCTACGGCGCGGGCGGCGGCGTGGAGCTGCCCTTCGGCGGCACCAAGCGCAGCGGCCACGGCCGCGAGAAGGGGCTGCTCGCGCTCGAGGAGCTCAGCACGACGAAGACGCTCGTGCACTGGCACGGCTGAGGAGAGGCGACGATGGGGCAGCTGCAGGGGAAGGTCGCGATCGTCACCGGGGGCGCGGCGGGCTTCGGCGAAGCGATCGTGCGCCGCTACGTCGAGGAAGGCGCGCGCGGGGTGGTGATCGCCGACCTCGACGAGGCGAAGGGCCGCGCGCTCGCCGACGCGCTCGGCACGAAGGTCGCGCGATTCGTCGCGTGCGACGTGTCCTCGGGGCCGGCGGTCGCCGCGGTCGTGCGAGCCTGCACCGACGTGTTCGGCGTGCCCGACGTCGTCGTGAACAACGCCGGCACCACGCATCCGAACCGCCCGATGCTCGAGGTCGACGAGGCGGCGTTCGACCGCGTGCACGCGGTCAACGTGAAGTCGATCTTCCACATGGCCCACGCGGTCGTGCCGGCGATGCGGGCGCGCCGCAGCGGCGTGATCCTGAACGTCGGCTCGACCGCGGGCATCCGGCCGCGGCCCGGCCTCACCTGGTACAACGGCTCGAAGGGCGCGGTGAACCTGCTGTCGAAGTCGATGGCCGTCGAGCTCGGGCCGGACGGCATCCGCGTCAACGCGATCTGCCCGGTGATCGGCGAGACCGGCCTGCTCGAGAAGTTCATGGGCGTGCCGGACACGCCCGAGAACCGGGCGAAGTTCGTCGCGACGATCCCGCTCGGGCGGCTGTCGAGGCCGGACGACGTGGCCGCGGCGGCGGTGTTCCTGGCGAGCGACGCGGCGGCGTTCATCTCGGGGGTCGAATTCCCGGTCGACGGCGGGCGGACGGTCTGAGCCGGTAGCCCGTGGCGCGGCGGATCGTCACGTCCGTGACGATCACGGCCGGCGCGACTTCGCGTCAGTCGATCGTCGCGCCCGACGCCTTCACGATCCCCTGCCACAGCTTGAGGTCGTCGCGCAGCAGCGTCGCGAGCTGCGCCGGCGTGCTCGGCGCGGGCTCGGCGCCCTGGCCTGCGAGCCGCTCGACGAGGGCCGGGTCCGCGAGCACCTTGTTGCCTTCGGCCGCGATCCGGTCGACGACCGCCTTCGGCGTGCCGGCCGGCGCGAACAGGCCGTACCACGAGTTCGCGTGGAAGCCGGGCAGCGTCTCGGCGAGCGTCGGCATCTCGGGTGCGAGCTTCGTACGCTTTTCGGTCGCGACGCCGATCACCTTGAGCTGCCCGGCCTTCACGAACGGGAACACGCCGGGGAAGCTGCCGAAGGTGATCGGCACCGTCCCGCCGACCACGTCGGTCGCCGCCGCGGCCGCGCCGCGGTACGGGATGTGGACGAGGTGCAGCCCGGCGCGCTGGTTCAGCATCACGCCGAGCAGGTGGTTCAGCGTGCCGTTGCCGGCCGACGCGTAGTCGATGCGGCCGGGCCGCGTCTTCGCGTAGGCGACCAGGTCCTTCAGGTTCGAGACCGGGAACTGCGGGTTCGCGACCAGCAGGTAGGGCGCGGTCGCGACCGACATGACCGGCTCGAAGTCCTTCACCGGGTCGAAGCCGGTGTTCTTGTAGAGCCACGGGTTGATCGTCTGCGCGCTCTGCGCGGTCAGCATCAGCGTGTGGCCGTCCTTCGGCGCGCGCGCGACCAGCGCGGTGCCGACGTTGCCGCCGGCGCCGGTGCGGTTCTCGATGACGACCGGCTGCCCGAGCGCGACCGACAGGCGCTGGCCGAACGCGCGCGCCACGGTGTCGTTGGCGCCACCCGCGGCCTGCGGCACGACGATCGTCACCGGCTTGGTCGGCCAGGCGTCCTGCGCGTGCGCGCGGCTCGCGGCCGAGGCGAGCGCAGCGGGCACGAGCGGGGCGAGCAGGCGGCGGCGGTCGGGGGCAGGGCGGGTCATGGGCGTCTCCTCGATCTCGTTCGATTGCGCGAGATTGTAGGCGCACGTCGCGTACGGCGGCATCGGCGGACGGCGCGGCATGCGACCGCCGGAACGCGGCGAAGACGTTTCCGCGGAAACGTCGCGAGCGGGTCGTGCCGGCGTCGCGTCGTCAGACCGCGATCGCCCAGGTCTCCTTGACCTCCTCCATCACCGCGTAGGTGTGCGTCTCGCGCACGCCGGGCAGCGACCAGATGCCGCTCGCGACGAGCCGGCGGTAGTGCCGCATGTCCTGCACGCGGACCTTCAGCAGGTAGTCGAAGCCGCCGGCGACCATGTGGCACTCGAGGATCTCGGGGCGCGACTGCACCGCGGCGCGGAAGCGCTCGAACACCTCGGGCGTGGTGCGCTCGAGCGAGACCTGCACGAAGACGAGCATGCCCGCGTCCATGCGCAGCGGGTCGAGCCGCGCGTGGTAGCCGGCGATCCGGCCGTCGGCCTCGAGCCGGCGCACGCGCTCGAGGCAGGCGGGCGGGCTCAGGTGGACCGACGCGGCGAGCGCGGCGTTGCTGATGCGGCCGTCGCGCTGCAGCGTCGAGAGGATCGCGCGGTCGATGCGGTCGAGCGGGCGCATCGCGGCGGGGGCTGGGGCGCGGGTGAGGGCCGGCGGTGCGGGCCGTCGCGGCGACGCAGCCGGAGCCCGCGTCCGCGCTTCGGAGGTTCGCGGGTCGGCGGACCGGGCGGGCGACCGGGAGGATGCGGCCGACGAGCTCGCGTTCGTTCGGTCGGGACGGACCGGAGAGGGCTTCGACCTTGCTTTCTTCGGTGAAGAGGCCATGATTCCGAATGAAGTTCGGTTCGGCATGCTGGAGGATCTCCGGTCATGACGCAAGCCGACCCGTCCGCCCCGCCGTCGCTCGCGGTCGCCGCCCGCACCGCGCTGCGCGACCTCGCGATCCGCCTCGTCGAGGCCGAGCGCGCGCACCGCGGCCACGCCCTCGACCTCGCGCGGATGCTGCAGGTGCTGCCGCTCGAGCGCGAGGGCGGCACGCGCCTGATGCGGCTCGCCGAGGCGCTGCCGCGCACGCCGGACGCGCCGACGCGGATCGCGCTGCTCGCCGACAAGCTCGATCCGGTCGACTGGAGCGAGGCCGCCGGCGCGCATGCGGGCGCGCTCGGCGCCGCGGTCCGCGCGGCGATGCCCGCGGCGCGCGCGATGCTGCCGGACGCGCGCGACGCGGCTGCCGGCACCGCGTCGTCGCCGCTCGCCCGCGCGCTGGTGATGCCGGCCGCGCGCGCGGTGCTCGAACGCATCGGTGCCCAGTTCGTCCACGCGAACGACATCCACGCGGCGCTCGGGCGGGCCGCGCGCGAGGCCGCGCTGCACTCGTTCGACATGCTCGGCGAGGGCGCGCGCGGCTGGCCCGACGCCGACCGCAACCAGCGCCGCTACCTCGACGCGATCGCGGCGGTCGGTGCGATTGGCCGCGACCGGCCCTGCCACGCGCGCCAGGGCGTGTCCATCAAGCTGTCGGCGATCCATCCGCGCTTCGAGCTGCCGCGCTTCGCGCGCGAGCGCGGCGCGCTGCTCGAGCGGCTGCGCGCGCTGTGCGGGGCCGCGGCGGATGCGGACATCCCGCTCAACATCGACGCCGAGGAGCACGACCGGCTGTCGATGACGCTCGAGCTCTTCGAGGCGCTCGCGCGCGACGCGTCGCTCGCCGGCTGGTCCGGGCTCGGCATCGTCGCGCAGGCCTACCAGCGCTCGGCGGCCTCGACCGTCGCGACGCTGGTGTCGATCGCGCGCGGGCGCGTCGCCGCAGGCGGCGCGCCGATCGCGGTGCGGCTCGTCAAGGGCGCCTACTGGGACGCGGAGGTCAAGCGCGCTCAGGAGCTCGGGCTCGACGACTACCCGGTGTTCGTGCGCAAGGCCGACACCGACGCGAGCTACGCGCGCTGCGCCCGCGCGCTGCTCGACGCGACCGACGCGCTGCGCCCGCAGTTCGCGACGCACAACGCGGTGACCGTCGCCTGCGTGCTGCGCGAGGCCGCGGTGCGCGGCGCCGCGCCGCAGGCGTTCGAGCTGCAGCGGCTGCACGGCATGGGCGCGGCGCTGCACGCAGCGCTCGGCGCGCTGGCGACCCGTCGGGCGCTGCCGGTCGCGGCGCGCGCCGGCGCGTCGTCGTCCGCGCCCGGGGCCGCCGCCGACGCATCGCCCGGCCTGCCGCAGCGCCGCGTCTACGCGCCCGTCGGCGAGCAGCGCGACCTGCTCGCCTACCTGATCCGGCGGATCCTGGAGAACGGCGCGTCCACGTCGTTCGTGCGCCGCTTCGCCGACCCCGACCTGTCCGCCGCCGAGCTCGTCGACGCCGAGCTCGACGCGTTCGTCGCGCCCGAGGAGACCGCCCCGTGAACGCCCCGATGCCCGCGCCCCGCGCGATCCTGCCCGACGGCCGCCGCGTGGCGGCCGGCTGGGACCTCGGCCGTCCGGCCGACCTCGCGCGCTTCGTGCACGCGGCCGCCGAGCGGCGCGGGCCCTGGCGCGCCGCGCCGATCGTCGACGGCGTCGAACCCGGCGGCCGCAGGCCCGTCGAGGGCGGCGTGCACCGTGCCGCGCCGCCGACCGCCTGCGTACCGCACGCGGTCTTCTCGCCCGCCGACCGCCGCCGAGCGATCGGCGAGGTGCTCGACGCCGACGCGTCGACCGTCGCGGCCGCGATGCAGGTCGCGCTCGACGCATTCCCCGATTGGAGCCGCCGCGACGCGGACGCGCGCGCCACGTGCCTGGAGGCCTGGGCCGACATGCTGGAGGCCGACGTCGACGAGCTGGTCGCGCGCTGCGTGCACGAGGCCGGCAAGACCCTAGGCGACGCGATCGCCGACGTCCGCGAGGCGGTCGACTTCTGTCGCTTCTACGCGGCCGAGGCGCGCCGCCTGTTCGCCGCACCGGTGCGCCTGCCGGGGCCGACCGGCGAGCTCAACGAGCTGTCGCTCGCCGGGCGCGGCCCGTTCGCCTGCATCGCGCCGTGGAACTTCCCGGTCGCGATCTTCGTCGGACAGGCGGCCGCGGCGCTCGCGGCGGGCGACGTCGTGCTCGCCAAGCCCGCGCCGCAGACGCCGCTGGCCGCGCACCGCACGGTCGAGCTCGCGCTGCGCGCGGGCGTGCCGCCGGGCGCGCTCGCGCTGCTGCCGGGCGGGGCCGAGGTCGGCGACGCGCTGGTCGGCGCGCGCGGGCTGGCCGGCGTCGCGTTCACCGGCTCGAACGCGACCGCCAAGCGGATCCAGCGCCGGCTCGCCGACGCGCACGACGCGATCCTGCCGCTGATCGCCGAGACCGGCGGCGTCAACGTGATGATCGTCGACTCGACGGCGCTGCCCGAGCAGGTGACCGATGCGGTGGTCGCGAGCGCGTTCCGCTCGGCCGGCCAGCGCTGCTCGGCGCTGCGCGTGCTGGCGCTGCAGGACGAGATCGCCGACGCCCAGCTCGCGATGATCCGCGACGCGATGGCGACGCTCGTGCCGGGCGACCCGGCCGACCCGGCCACCGACCTCGGCCCGGTGATCGACGCCGCCGCGCGCGACGCGCTCGAGCGCCACGTCGATGCGATGCGCGCCGCGGGGCACGCGGTCGAGCGGCTGCCACTGCCGGCGGACTGCGCGCACGGCCACTTCGTCGCACCGACGATCGTCACGCTCGATACGATCGCGCAGCTGCCCGGCGAGCGCTTCGGCCCGATCCTGCACGTCGTGCGCTGGCCGCGCGAAGGCCTGCCCGCGCTGCTGCGCGGGATCGCCGCGACCGGCCACGGCCTGACGATGGGCCTGCACACCCGCCTCGACGCTCGGACCGAGCTGGTGCGGCGCGAAGCGCGGGTCGGCAACCTCTACGTGAACCGCAATATCGTCGGCGCGGTCGTCGGCGTGCAGCCGTTCGGGGGCGAGGGGCTGTCGGGCACCGGGCCGAAGGCGGGCGGACCGTGGACGCTGCATCGCTTCGGGACCGAGCGCTGCTTCACGGAGAACACCGCGGCGGCCGGCGGTGACGTCGCGCTGATCGCGGGGGATTCGCGCGGCTGAGCGCGGCGCAGGACGACCGAGGGCGGCGAAGGACGGTGCCGGGCCGCAGCGCGTGGCCGAGGGCGCCGCGACCCGCGCGCGACCGCCGCGGCGCGCGGATAATCGCGCGATCACCGACACTCAGGCGCGCCCCGCGCGCCCTCGACCGATGCCGACCCCGTCCGAGATCGAGGCCGAGCGCCTCGACGCGAGCTTCAAGGGCTTCCCCCCGGAGCGCGCCCCGTTTCGCGTCGCCGATGCCGGCGCGCAGGGCCTGCACCTGCTGCGCGGCGACCTGCCGATGCCGGTCGCGGTGCTGCGCGAGTCGGCGCTGCGGCACAACGCGCGCTGGCTGATGCGCTTCGTCGGCGAGACCGGCGCGAGCCTCGCGCCGCACGGCAAGACCACCAACGCGCCGCAGCTCTTCGCCGAGCAGCTGCGCGGCGGCGCGTGGGGCATCACCGTCGCGAACGTCCACCAGGGCCGGCTCGCGCTCGAGGCCGGCGCGCCGCGCGTGCTGATGGCGAACCAGCTCGCGACCGAGGCCGACGCGCGGCGCTGGGGGCTGCTCGCGCGCGCGCACCCGGCGGTGCGCTTCATCACGCTCACCGACTCGCCCGCACAGCTCGCGACGCTCGCGCGCGGCCTCGCCGCCGCGTCCGCTCCGCCGCTCGACGTGCTAGTCGAGCTCGGCACGCCGGGCGGACGCACCGGCTGCCGCAGCGTCGCCGACGCGCTCGCGCTCGCGCGAGCGGTCGCCGCCGAGCCCGCCGTGCGTCTGGCCGGCGTCGAGGCCTTCGAGGGCCTGAACGTGGTCGACGACGACGCGCGCGACGGCGCCTTCGTCGGCGGCTGGATGCGGGGCCTGGTCGAGCTCGCGCGCGCCTGCGAGGCCGAGGGCCTGTTCGCGGCGCTCGACGAGGTGCTGCTGTCGGCCGGCGGCTCGGCCGCCTACGACCTCGTCGTGCGCGGGCTGCGCGACGCGGGCCTCGCGCGGCCGACGCGGATCGTGCTGCGCAGCGGCTGCTACCTGAGCCACGACGACGGCATGTACCGTCGCCACGTCGCCGCGATCGCCGCGCGCGCCCTGGAGCCCAGCCTGCGCGACGCGCCGCCGACCGGCGCGCTCGAGGTCTGGGCGGCGGTGCAGTCGCGCCCCGAGCCGGACCGCGCGATCGTCACGCTCGGGCGCCGCGACGTCGGCACCGACGCCGACCTCGCCCTCGCGAAGTGGATCGTCCGGCCCGGCCGGGACGCGGCACCTCGACCGGCGCCCGCGCACTGGGCGGTCTTCGGGCACAACGACCAGCACGGGTACCTGCGCGTCGACCCGAGCGACGACGTCGCGGTGGGCGACCTGGTCGGCTTCGGTGTCTCGCATCCGTGCACCACCTTCGACAAGTGGCGCCTGGTCTGGGGGATCGACGACGACGGGCGCGTGACCCGTGCGATCCGGACCTACTTCTGACCGGGGACCGGCTCGCCGCGCAGGAAGCGAAGCGCGTCGGCCGCGGTGGCCGTCGGGTCCTCTTCCATCGGCAGGTGGCCGAGCTTCGGATAGACGACGAGCCGCGAGCCCGGGATGTCGTTGCGGAAGCGCTCAGCGTGCTCCGCCGGCACCCAGGTGTCCTGCGCGCCCCACATCACCAGCGTCGGCACGCGCAGCTCGGGCAGCCGCTGCCAGCCGATCGGCCGGCGCTCGGCGCGCGCGCGGTCGCCCATCGCCTGCCGGTTGCCGGCGCGCAGCATCAGCGACTCGTAGCGGTCGACGAGCTCGGGCGTGATCTTCGAGGTGTCCGCATAGACCTCCCGCAGGCTGCGTTCGACGGCCCAGCGGATCGCGGTGAAGCGCATCAGCTCGCTGACGATCGGCATGCGCGACAGCTGCAGCGCGGCGGCCTGCGAGGCGCCGCCCTGGATCGGGTAGCCGACCGCGTCGATCAGGACGAGCCCGGTCACCCGCTCGGGGTGCCGCAGCGCGAAGCGCCACGCGTAGTAGCCGCCGAGGCTGTTGCCGGCGATCGCGAAGCGCGTCATGCCGGCGGCGTTCACGAAGCGCTCGAGGAAGTCGACCGTCGCCGAGCCCGAGTAGTCGCCCGACGGATGCGGTCCGGTGAGGCCGAAGCCCGGCAGGTCGAGCCGCACGACGCGCACCGACGGGCTGAGCTGCTTCGCCCAGCCGTCCCAGGTGTGCAGCGACGAGGCGGTGCCGTGCAGCAGCAGGATCGTCGGCGGCTCGCCGGCGGGTGCCGGCACCGGCGCCGCGCCGCCGGCGGACGCGGCGGGCGGTGCGGCGGGCGAGGGCGCCACCCCCGACGCCGTCGAGACCGCGGCCCGCGCCTCGGCGCGCTCCGCCGCCCCCGGCCCCTCGTCGCGCCAGTGCACCTCGATGCCGTCCATCGGCAGGAAGCGCGACGGCGGCGCGCCGTACTTCTCCTTCAGGTCGACCAGCGGCAGGTCGGTCTGGCAACCCGCGAGCGCCAGCGTCGCCGCAAGCAGCGGTGCGAGGAGCCGTCGGAGCGGTGCGGGTCGCATGGCGTCAGCCTCTGCCTTCCTCCACCGCGTGGCAGGCGACCTGCGCGCCGTCGTCGAGACGGCGCAGCACCGGTCGCTCGGCCCTGCAGCGGTCGTTCGCGAGCGGGCAGCGCGGGTGGAACGTGCAGCCCGTCGGCGGGTTCAGCGGGTTCGGCACCTCGCCGGCGACCGGCGTGCGGGCCTTGCCGGTCATCTGCATGTCGGGAATCGCGTCGAGCAGCATCCGCGTGTAGGGATGCCGCGGCGTCGCGAACAGCGTGCGCTTCGGCGCGAGCTCGACGATCCGGCCGAGGTACATCACGCCGACCCGGTCGCTGACGTGGTGGACCACCGCGAGGTTGTGCGAGATGAACAGGTAGGTGAGGCCGTCCTCGCGCTGGATGTCGCGCATCAGGTTCAGCACCTGCGCCTGCACCGACACGTCGAGCGCCGAGGTCGGCTCGTCGCAGACCAGGAACTTCGGCTGCGAGGCGAGCGCGCGCGCGATCGACAGGCGCTGGCGCTGCCCGCCGGAGAACTGGTGCGGGTACTTCTCGGCGTCGGCGGGCGCGAGCCCGACGTGCTGCAGCAGCTGGCCGACGCGCGCGCGGATCGCGTCGTCGCCCGAGATCAGCCGGTGCACGCGGATCGGCTCGGCGATGATGTCGGCGACCTTCCAGCGCGGGTTCAGGCTCGCGTACGGGTCCTGGAAGATCATCTGCAGCTTCGAGCGCAGCGGCCGGCCGGCCGCGGTGCCTAGCGTCGCGATGTCGGTGCCCTCGAAGGTGATCGAGCCGCGCGACGGCGCGTACAGCCCCACCAGCATCCGTGCGACCGTCGACTTGCCGCAGCCCGACTCGCCGACCAGCGCGAGCGTCTCGCCGCGCGCGATCTCGAAGCTCACGCCGTCGACCGCGCGCAGCAGCGTGCGCGGCTTGCGCTCGATCACGCGGTTGAGCCACGGCGGCGACACGTCGAACAGCTTCGCGATGTCGTTCACGACGACCATCGGCTCGCCCGCGCGCGTGGGGGTGGGGGTGGGTGCGATGGCCGTGTTCATTGCGTCCTTCCGGTCCCCGCCGCGGACAGCCGGCTATCGCCGGATTTACGTCCGGGACGCAGCAGTGCGCCGCAAGCATGCGGCGCCCGCTCCACCGGCGGCGAGCAGTGCTCGCCGAAACCCCGGCTACGCCTCATGCCGCCTCCTTCGCCACCGACGCGTCGTGCAGCCAGCACGCGGCGAGCGAGGTGCCCGCGGGCATCAGGTCGGGCCGGCGCTCGCGGCAGGCGCCGAACGCCTTCGGGCAGCGCGGGTTGAATGCGCAGCCCTTCGGGATCGCGTTCAGGCGCGGCATCGCGCCGTCGATCTGCGCGAGCCGCTCGCGCGTTTCGCCCACCGACGGGATCGAGCCCATCAGGCCGACGGTGTACGGATGGCGCGGCCGGTGGATCACGTCGGCGACCGGGCCGATCTCGGCGACACGCCCGGCGTACATCACCGCGACGCGGTCGGCGGTCTCGGCGATCACGCCCATGTCGTGCGTGACCAGCATCACCGCGGTGCCGTGCTCGCGGCACAGCCGCTTGATCAGCGCGATGATCTGCGCCTGGATCGACACGTCGAGTGCGGTGGTCGGCTCGTCGGCGACGATCAGCCGCGGCTCGGCGGCGAGCGCGAGCGCGATCACGACGCGCTGGCGCATGCCGCCGGAGAACTGGTGCGGGTAGTGGTCGATGCGCTGCTCGGCCGCCGGGATGCCGGTGCTCTTGAGCAGGTCGATCGCGCGCGTGCGCGCCTGCGCCTCGGTCAGGTCCAGGTGCGTGCGGACCGTCTCGACGATCTGCCGCCCGACGGTGTAGAGCGGGTTCAGCGAGGTCAGCGGGTCCTGGAAGATCGCGCCGATCTCCTTGCCGCGCACGCGACGCATCCGCGCCGGATCGAGGTCGTCGATGCGCTGGCCGTTCAGCCGGATCTCGCCGCCGGCGATGCGTCCGGGCGGCTCGAGCAGGCCGATGATCGCGGCGCCGGTGATCGACTTGCCGGCGCCGGACTCGCCGACGACGCCGAGCACCTCGCCCGGCGCGATGTCGAAGGAGACGTCGTCGATGGCGACCAGCGTGCCGCGCCGCGTGGGGAACTCCACGCGCAGGTTGCGGACCTCGAGCAGGGGGGCGGTCATCGTGTCTCGCTCACTGCAGCTTCGGGTTCAGCGCGTCGCGCAGCCAGTCGCCGAGCAGGTTCACCGACATGCACAGCAGGATCAGCGCGGCCCCCGGGAAGATCACCAGCCACCATTCGCCCGAGTAGAGGAAGTTGTTGCCGTTGTTGATCATCGTGCCGAGCGACGGCGAGGTCGGCGGCACGCCCACGCCGAGGAACGACAGCGTCGCCTCGGTGATGATCGCGGTGGCGACGTTGATCGTGCCGATCACCAGCACCGGGCCGAGCACGTTCGGCAGCACGTGGCGCAGCATGATCGTGATCGGCCCGACGCCGATCACGCGCGCCGCCTGCACGTACTCCTTGTTCTTCTCGACCATCGTCGAGCCGCGCACCGTGCGCGCGTACTGCACCCAGTTCGCCAGCCCGATCGAGCCGATCAGCACCGCGAGCGCCATCGCGTCGATGTTCGCGTCCGACGGCAGCACCGCGCGCGCGACGCCGTTGATCAGCAGCGCGATCAGGATCGCCGGGAACGACAGCTGCACGTCGGCGACCCGCATGATGAACGCGTCGAGGCGCCCGCCGAGGTAGCCCGACAGCAGGCCGAGCCCGATGCCGAGCCCCATCGCGAACGCGACCGACGCGATGCCGACCAGCAGCGAGATCCGCGAGCCGTACAGGATCGTCGACAGCACGTCGCGGCCCTGGTCGTCGGTGCCGAGCGGGTAGGCGGCGTTGCCCAGCTCGGTCCAGGCCGGCGGCATCAGCGAGTTGTTCAGGTCGAGCGTCTTCAGGTCGAACGGGTCGTGCGGCGAGATCCAGGGCGCGAGCACCGCGCCGAGGATCATCACCGCCGCGACCAGCGCCGCGCCGATCGCGACCGGGCTGTTGCGGAAGCTGTGGAAGACGTCGCCGTCGAGGAAGCGCGCGAGGGCCGAGGTGCTCATGGAGACGGATCAGTCGACGGTCGCGTAGCGGTAGAGGATCAGGTTGTCGGCGCGCTGCAGCACCGACACGTTCTTGCGCGTCGCCCAGGCGAGCGCCTGCTGGTGCAGCGGCACGTGGCCGAAGTCCTCGGCGTGGATCCGCATCGCCTCGGCGATCATCGCGTTGCGCCTGGTCGGGTCGGTCTCGGTGCCGATCTGCGTGGTGAGTTCGTCGAAGCGCGGGTTCGACCAGCCGCCGAGGTTGAAGACGCCCTGGCCGCCCTGCGGCGTGGCCATGATGTTGTAGAGCGTGTTGTGCGCGTCGTAGGTCGTCGGGGTCCAGCCGAGCAGGTAGAACGAGGTGTTGCGCGACAGGATCTTCGGGAAGTAGGTGGTCTTCGACTCGGCCTCGAGGTTCACCTTGACCCCGACCCGCGCGAGCATGCCGGCCACCGCCTGGCAGATCTCGCCGTCGTTGACGTAGCGGTCGTTCGGGCAGTTCATCCGGACCTCGAAGCCGCTGGGGTAACCGGCGTCGGCGAGCAGCTTGCGCGCGGCCTCGGGGTCGTGCGGCGCGCGCTTGTTGAGCCCGGCGTCGAAGCCGTTCACGCCCGGGGCGATCATCAGGTTGGTGGGCGTCGCCGCGCCGCGCATGATCCGCGTGCGGATCGCCTCGACGTCGATCGCCTGGTAGAACGCCTGCCGCACCCGCCTGTCCTTGAACGGGTTCCTGCCCTTCACGTTCGAGTGCAGCAGCTCGTCGCGGCGGCTGTCCATGCCGAGGAAGATCGTCCGCAGCTCGGGCCCCTGCATCACCTTGACGTTCGCATCCTGCCTGAGCCGGTCGACGTCCTGCACCGGCACCGGCTGCATCAGCTGGATCTCGCCCGACTTGAGCGCCGCGACGCGCGTCGCGTCGTTGCCGATCGGGGTCCAGACGACCTCGGTGACGTTGCCCTCGACCTTGCCCCAGTACTGCGGGTTGCGCACCAGCACCGTCCGCACGCCCGGCTCGCGCGAGCGCAGCCGGTACGGGCCGGTGCCGTTGGCGCGGACCGAGGCCGCGTTCTCGACGCCCTTGCGCTTGTCGACCGGCTTCGCGGCGCCGTTCGCCTCGCACCAGGTGCGGCTCATCATGTAGAAGCTCGTGAGCGAGTCGGGCAGGATCGGCTGCGCCGTGGCGGTGACGATCTCGACCGCGAAGTCGTCGACCTTGCGCACCTCCTTGACCGGGCCGACGACGCCGCGCATGTCCGAGCCCGGGTCGGCGGCGCGCTGGAACGAGAACACCACGTCGTCGGCGGCGAACGGCGAGCCGTCGTGGAAGGCGACGCCGCGGCGCAGCTCGAAGCGCCAGACCGTCGGCGAGACCTGCTTCCACGCGGTCGCGAGCGACGGCGCGAGCTTGAGCTGCGCGTCGCGCGTCACCAGTGGCTCGTAGACGTTGCCGGTGAAGCCGAGCTGGGTGGTCTCGTTCAGCGAGTGCGGATCCATCGACACAGCGTCGCCCTGGTCGGCGGTGCGCAGCGTCTTGCCCTGCACCGCGGCCGCGGACAGCGCGGCGGCGAGCACGGCGGCGCTCAGGGTGCGGAGCAGCGGGGCGGGGCGGGGACTCATCGGAGCTCTCTCGCGGGATCGGCGGCGCGACGCGTGCGCCCGGTGCGGTCCGGCCTCACAGCGGCATCGCCCGCTCGGCGAGCCGGACGAACAGCGCCGCTCCGAGCGGCAGGATCTCATCGTTGAAGTCGTAGCGCGGGTTGTGCAGGAAACACCCGGATTCTGCGCCGCCCTGGCCGATGCGGAAATAGGCGCCGGGACGCTTCTCCAGCATGAACGCGAAGTCCTCGGCGCCCATGCTCGGTTCGAGGTCGCGGATCGTGCGCTCGGCGCCGACCAGCTCCTCGGCGACCTCGGCGCCGAACAGGGCCTCGTCGCGGGTGTTGACCGTCGCCGGGTACATCCGCTCGTATTCGACGCGCGCCTTCGCGCCGAGCCCCGCGGCCACCTGCTCGGCGAGCTGGGTGAGCCGCGCCTCGATCATGTCCTGCGTCTGCGCGCGGAACGAGCGCACGGTGCCGGTGATGACCGCCTCGCGCGGGATCACGCTCATCGCCTGCGGGTGGCCGGCCTGGATCGAGCACAGGCTGACCACCGCCGAGTCGAGCGGGCCGACGTTGCGCGAGACGATGGTCTGCGCGGCGGTGATCACGTGCGCGGCGACCACCACCGGGTCGATCGCGAGGTAGGCGTGCGCGCCGTGGCCGCCCTTGCCTTCGATCGTGATCGTCACGCGGTCGGCGGCGGCCATCATCGGGCCGGGCTTGACCGCGATCGTGCCGGTGGGCAGCCCCGGCCAGTTGTGCATCGCGTAGACCGCGTCGCAGGGGAAGCGCTCGAAGAGCCCGTCCTGGATCATCGCGCGCGCGCCGGCGAAGCCCTCCTCGCCGGGCTGGAAGATCAGGTTCACGGTGCCGTCGAAGCGGCGCGTGCGGGCCAGCCAGCGCGCCGCGCCCAGCAGCATCGCGGTGTGGCCGTCGTGGCCGCAGGCGTGCATCCGGCCGGGCACCGTCGAGCGGTGCGCGAACTCGTTCTCCTCGGCGAGCGGCAGCGCGTCCATGTCGGCACGCAGCCCGATCGTGCGGCCCGAGCCGTGGCGCTCGCCGCGGATCACGCCGACCAGCCCGGTCTGGCCGAGCCCGCGGTGCACCTCGTCGACGCCGTACGCGTGCAGCTGGCGCGCGACCAGCTCGGCAGTCGCGTGCTCCTCGAAGCCGAGCTCGGGCGTCGCGTGCAGCGTGCGGCGGATCGCCGACAGCTCGGCCTGCCAGGCGCGCAGGCCGGCGACCGCGGGGTGATCGGCGAGGTACATGAGAGCGGCGGGTCAGTGGCCGGCGGTGGAGCGCTCGACGCGCAGGCGCGGGTCGACGACGAAGTAGAGCAGGTCGACGACGAGGTTGATGGTGACGAAGATCAGCGCGATCAGGCACAGGTAGGCGGCCATGATCGGGATGTCGGCGACCTGCACCGACTGGATGAACAGCAGCCCCATGCCGGGCCACTGGAACACCGTCTCGGTGATGATCGCGAACGCGATGATCGCGCCGAGCTGCAGTCCGGTGATGGTGATGACCGGCACCAGCGTGTTCTTCAGCGCGTGGCCGAAGTAGACCGCGCGGTCGGGCAGGCCGCGGGCGCGCGCGAACTTGATGTAGTCGGTGCGCAGCACCTCGAGCATCTCGGAGCGCACCAGCCGCATGATCAGCGTCATCTGGAACAGGCACAGCGTGATCGCCGGCAGCACCAGGTGCGACCAGCCGTCGCGCGTCAGCAGCCCGGTCGACCACCAACCGAGGTCGACGGTGTCGCCGCGGCCGAACGAGGGCAGCCAGCCGAGCAGCACCGCGAACACCAGGATCAGCAGGATGCCGATCAGGAAGGTCGGCAGCGACACGCCGATCAGCGAGACCGCGAGGAACACGTTCGCGAGGAAGCCCTTGCGGCGCAGCGCGGTGTAGACGCCCATCGGGATGCCGACGATCAATGCGAGCGCGGCCGCCGCGAGCGACAGCTCGAGCGTCGCCGGCAGCCGCTCCTGGATCAGCGTCGAGACCTTGCGGCCCTGCCGGTACGACAGGCCGAAGTCGCCCTGCGCCGCGTTCTTGACGAAGGTCGCGAACTGGATCGGGATCGGCTCGTCGAGGCCGAGGTCGCGGCGCAGGTCGGCGCGCTGCTCGGGCGTCGCGTCCTGGCCGAGCATCGCGACGACCGGGTCGCCGACGAACTGGAACAGCGAGAACGACACGAACGCGACGACCAGCATCACGACCACCGCCTGCACGAGGCGGCGCACGATGAAGGCGAGCATCATCGCCGGCAGCGCTCCACGCGGGCGGGGCGGGGCGGCGTCACGCCGTCGCCGGCAGGAAGCGCTGCACGAGCTTGACCCAGAAGCTGCCCCCGAGCGGGATCAGCTCGTCGTTGAAGTCGTAGCTCGGGTTGTGCAGCATGCACGGCCCCATGCCGTGGCCGCCCTCGCGGTGCGAGCCGTCGCCGTTGCCGATGAACGCGTAGCAGCCGGGCTTGGCGAGCAGCATGAACGCGAAGTCCTCCGAGCCCATCGTCGGCTCGCAGGCGGCATCGACGTTGTCGGCGCCGACCAGCTCCCTCATCACCTCGACCGCGAACGCGGTCTGCTTCGGCTCGTTGATCGTCGGCGGGTAGTTGCGGTGGAAGTGCAGCGAGCCGGTGGCGCCGAACGCCGGCGGCAGCTGCTCGGTCAGCGCCTTCATCCGCGACTCGATCAGGTCGAGCGTCTCCATCGTGAAGGTGCGGACCGTGCCGCGCACGATCGCGCTGTCGGGGATGATGTTGGTCGCGTCGCCCGCGTGGATCTCGGTGACCGACAGCACCGCCGCCTCGACCGGCTTCTTGTTGCGGGTGATGATCGACTGCAGCGCCTGCACCAGGTGCGTCGCGACCAGCACCGGGTCGACGCCGTTGTGGGGGAGCGCGGCGTGCGCGCCCTTGCCGCGGATCGTGATCTCGAACTCGTTCGACGAGGCCATCATCGGGCCGGGCGTGACCGCGAACTGGCCGACCGCCATGCCGGGCCAGTTGTGCATGCCGAACACCGCCTCGCACGGGAAGCGCTCGAACAGGCCGTCGTCGATCATCTTCTGCGCGCCGGCGCCGCCTTCCTCGGCCGGCTGGAAGATGAAATGGACGACGCCGTCGAAGCCGCCGTGCTTCGAGAGCCAGCGGGCGCCGGCGAGCAGCATCGCGGTGTGGCCGTCGTGGCCGCAGGCGTGCATCTTCCCGGCGTGCTTCGAGGCGTGGGCGAACGCGTTGTGCTCCTGCAGCGGCAGCGCGTCCATGTCCGCGCGCAGGCCGACCGCGCGGGTGGCGGTGCCGCGGCGCAGCGTGCCGACGAGGCCGGTGCCGCCGATCCCCTCGGTGACCTCGAGCCCCCAGGCCCGCAGCTTGGCCGCGACGACGCCCGCGGTGCGGTGCTCCTCGTAGCGCAGCTCGGGGTGAGCGTGCAGGTCGCGCCGGATCGCCTGGATCTCGGTCTGCAGCTCGAGAATGCCTTCGGCCAGCATCATGGCGGTATCTCCTGCATGAAAACGATTAGCTTAACATCGTGGTCATGGCCGCCAACCCCATCGATCGCCCGGCTTCCGGGACCGAGACCGTCGTCCGAGGCGCCTGCCCGCACGACTGCCCCGACACCTGCGCGCTGCGGGTCACCGTCCGCGACGGCGTCGCGATCCGGGTCGCCGGCGACCCGGACCACCCGCCCACGAACGGGGTGCTCTGCACCAAGGTCTCGCGCTACCTCGAGCGCACCTATTCGACCGACCGCTTGTCCCGCCCGCTGCGGCGCGTCGGCCCGAAGGGCGCCGGGCGCTTCGAGCCGGCCTCGTGGGACGAGGCGCTCGACGCGATCGCGGCCCGCCTGTCGGCGATCGCCGCGCGCGATGCGCAGCGCATCCTGCCCTACAGCTACGCCGGCACGATGGGGCTGGTGCAGGGCGACGGCATGGGCCAGCGCTTCTTCAACGCGCTCGGCGCGTCGCTGCTCGATCGCACGATCTGCTCGTCGCCGGGCATCCACGGGCTCACCTACACGCTGGGCGGGCCGGTCGGCATGGACGTCGAGCGCTTCGCCGACGCGGGGCTGATCCTGATCTGGGGCTCGAACCCGATCACCTCGAGCGTCCACTTCTGGGCGCTCGCGCAGCAGGCGAAGCGCCGGGGCGCGAAGCTGGTCGCGATCGACCCGTACCGCACGGCCACCGCCGAGCGCTGCGACGTGCACCTCGCGCTGCGGCCGGGCACCGACGGCGCGCTCGCCCTCGGCCTGGTGCAGCAGCTGGTCGCGCAGGGCATGGTCGACCGCGCTTGGGTCGACGCGCACACCCTGGGCTTTCCCGAGCTCGCCGCGCGCGCGGCGGCGTGGACGCCCGAGCGCGTGGCCGAGACCTGCGGGATCGAGGCGTCGGCCGTCGTCGCGCTCGCCCGCGACTACGGCACGATCGCGCCGGCCGCGATCCGGCTCAACTACGGCATGCAGCGGGTGCGCGGCGGCGCGAACGCGGTGCGGCTGGTCGCGGGCCTGCCCGCGCTGGTCGGCGCCTGGAAGCACCCCGCCGGCGGCGTGCTGCTGTCGGCGAGCGGGCACTACAACCTCGACGTCGCGGCCTGGCAGCGGCCCGACCTGCTCGCCGGCCGGCGGCCGCGGACGATCAACATGTCGACGATCGGCGACGCGCTGCTGCGCGCCGACCCGCCCATCGAGGCGCTGGTCGTCTGGAACTCGAACCCGGTCGCGGTCGCGCCGCACGGCGACGAGGTCCGGCGCGGCTTCGCGCGCGAGGACCTGTTCACCGTGGTGATCGAGCAGTTCATGACCGACACCGCCGACCACGCGGACTGGGTGCTGCCGGCCACCACGCAGCTCGAGCACTTCGACGTGCACAAGACATACGGGCACCGCTGGTGGGTGGCGAACAGCCCGGCGATCGCGCCGGTCGGCGAGGCGCTGCCGAACTCGGAGATCTTCCGGCGGCTGGCCGCGCGGATGGGGCTCGACCATCCGGCGCTGCGCGCGTCGGACGAGGAGGTGGCCGCCGACGCGCTGCGGCTCGACGATCCGCGGATGCCGGCCGAGCTGGCCGCGGCCGCGGCCGAACACGGCGGCGCCGGCCCGCGCGCGGCGCGCGCCGCGGTCGACGCGCTGGTCGAGCGCGGCTGGGCGAAGCTCTCGGTGCCCGAGGCGCCGTACGCGCACGGCGGCTTCCCGACGCCCTCGGGCAAGGTCGAGTTCGTGTCCGCGCGGCTCGCCGCGCAGGGGCTCGACCCGCTGCCCGACTGGCTGGCGCCGCACGAGTCGCCCGAGAACGATCCCTCGCTCGCCGCGCGTTATCCGCTCGCGATGATCTCGCCGCCGGCGCGGCACTTCATGAACTCGACCTTCGTCAACGTCGAGAGCCTGCGGGCCGCCGAGCGCGAGCCCTACGTCGACCTGCACCCGGCCGACGCGGCCGCGCGCGGCCTGGTCGACGGCGCGGCGGTGCGGGTGTTCAACGACCGCGGCGACTTCGTCGCGCGGCTGCGCGTGTCCGACCGCACGCGGCCCGGCGTCGCGACCGCGCTCGGCATCTGGTGGCCCAAGCTCGCGCCCGGCGCGCGCAACGTCAACGCGGTCACCAGCCAGGCGCTGACCGACCTCGGGCGCGGGCCGACCTTCTACGACTGCCTGGTCGAGGTCGAGGCGGCGCCCCAGGGTGCGGATGCGGCGCGCGGGTAGCGGGTCCGCACCCGGCGGGGCCGCGTGCGACGGGCCCGCGGGTCGCCGCGGGACGGCCGCGCGGGCGGCGACGGCGGCGATCGTCGCGGCCGCGGTCGCGGCCCTCGGCGGCTGCGCGTCCTACTCGGACGGACCCGGCTACTACTGGCAGACGGTGGTCGGCCACCTGGACGTCGTGCGCCGCGCGCGGCCGGTCGACGCGGTGCTCGCCGACCCGTCGACCGACCCGGCGCTGCGCGCGCGGCTCGAGCGCGCCCGCGAGATCCGCGCGTTCGCGAGCCGCGAGCTCGGGCTGCCGGCCAACGGCAGCTACGCCTCCTACACCGACGTCGGCCGCCCGTTCGTGCTGTGGAACGTGTTCGCGACGCCGGAGCTGTCGCTGCGGCTCGAGCGCTGGTGCTTCCCGGTCGCGGGCTGCGTCGCCTACCGCGGCTACTACGACCGCGACGCGGCCGAGCGCTTCGCGCAGGGGCTGCGCGCGCGCGGGCTCGAGGCGCACGTCGGTGGCGTGCCGGCGTACTCCACGCTCGGCTGGTTCGACGACCCGCTGCTGTCGACCTTCATCCAGTACCCCGAGGGCGAGCTCGCGCGGCTGATCTTCCACGAGCTCGCGCACCAGCTGCTCTACGTGAGCGGCGACACGCCGTTCAACGAGTCGTTCGCGACCGCGGTCGAGGAGGCCGGCGTCGAGCGCTGGCTCGCGGCGCGCGCGGACCCGGCGCTCGAGCGCGCCTACCGCGAGGGCGCGATGCGCCGGCGCGAGTTCGTCGCGCTGCTGCGCCGTCACAAGGACCGGCTGAACGAGGTGTTCGAGGGCCCGGGCGACGACGACGCGAAGCGCGCCGGCAAGCGCCGCGTGCTCGATTCGCTGCAGGACGAGTACCGGCAGCTGAAGGCCTCGTGGGGCGGCTTCGCCGGCTACGACCGGTTCTTCGCGCAGCCGCCGTCGAACCCGCAGCTCGCGGCGGTCGGCGCCTACAACGACCTGCTGCCGGCGTTCCGCTCGCTGCTCGCGCAGGAGTCGGGCGACCTGAAGCGCTTCTATGCACGGGTGCGCGAGCTCGCGGCACTCGACAAGCCGGCGCGCGACGAGCGGCTGCGCGCGCTCGGCGGCTCGCTGCCGGCCGCGCCGGCGAAGGCCGGCGCGGAGGGCGCGCGGTGAGCGCGACGCCGGCCGGCGCGCCGATGCTCGTCTCGGTCGTGACGACCACCTACAACCGGCCGGACGCGCTGCGCGCCGTGCTCGATGCGCTGGCGGTGCAGGACGACCCGCGCTTCGAGGTGGTGATCGCCGACGACGGCTCGCGCGAGGACACGCACGCGATGCTCGCCGCGTTCGCGTCCGAGGCGCCGCGCGCGTCTGGGCTGGAGCGCCTCGTGCACGCCTGGCATCCGGACGACGGCTTCCGTGCCGCCGCCGCGCGCAACATGGCGGTCGCGGCCTCGCGCGGCGAGTACCTGGTCTTCCTCGACGGCGACTGCGTGCCGCGGCCGGACTTCGTGTCGCGGCACCGCGCGCTCGCCGAGCGCGGCTGCATGGTGACCGGCAGTCGCGTGCTGATGTCGCCCGAGCTGACCGCCGACGTGCTCGCCGGCCGGCTCGACGGCCCGCTCGCGCGCCGCCCGCTGTCCTGGTGGATCGGGCAGCGGCTGCGCCGGCGCGCGAACAAGGCGCTGCCGCTGCTGCGCTTCCCCGATTCGCCGCTGCGCCGCTACCGCTCGGTCGCGTGGCGTCGCGTGAAGAGCTGCAACCTCGCGATCTGGCGCGACGACTACGCGGCGGTCGACGGCTTCGACGAATCCTTCGTCGGCTGGGGCCACGAGGACGCCGACCTGGTGCTGCGGCTCGCGCGCCACGGCGTGAAGCGCAAGGGCGGCGCGTTCTCCACCGAGGTGCTGCACCTGTGGCACCGCGAGAACCCGCGCGGCAACGAGTCGGAGAACCGCGCGCGCGTCGAGGCGCGCTTCGGCAGCGGGCAGGTGGTCTCCACCGTCGGGCTGTCGGCGCACCCGGCCGCCGGCGAGGCGCTGCGGGTGCTGGTCGGCGCCTGAGTCGCGCGCCGGCTCAGCAGACGCGCACGCCGCGCTCGCGCAGCAGCCCGAGCACCCGCGAGGCGATCGCGTCCCAGGAGAAGCCGTGCGCGAACGCGAGGTTGCGCGCGGCGACGGCGGCCCAATGCGCATCGTCCTCGAAGCTGCGGATCGCGTCGAGCCAGGCGCGCGCGTCGAGGTGCGCCGCGTAGGTCGGGTGGTCGCCGGCCCACGCGCGGATCGACGCGAGCTCGTGCGTGATCACCGGCGTGCCGGCGGCCATCGCCTCGAGGAGCGTCAGCCCGAAGCTCTCGAGCTCGGTCGGGTGCAGCAGCAGCCGCGCGTGCTGCAGCAGCGCGGCGATCTCGGCGGGCGTGCGGCGGCCGTGCAGCACGATGCCCGGCGTCGTGCCGTGCCGACGCGCGAGCGCGTCGCCGAGCGGGCCTTCGCCGGCGATGTCGAGCACGTAGCCCCGTGTCGCCAGGTCGCTCGCGGCGAACGTGTCGGCGAGCCAGTCGATCCGCTTGCTGCCGTCGAGGCGGCCGACGAAGGCGAGCCGCATCGAGTCGGGCCGCGTGCGCGGGCGCTCGGGGAAGAACGCGTCGTCGACGCCGAGCGGCAGCGACGCGATCTCCAGGCCCCACTTGCGCCGCGCGCGCTCGGCGCCGCGTGCACCGAGGAACACCACGTCGCGCGCATCGACGCGGCGGAAGAAGCGGCGGTGCCCGACGCCCGGCAGCAGGTGCAGACGCGGCACGCCGGGCGCGCGCGAGGCGAGCAGCCATGCATCGTGCTCGTAGAAGGCGAGGATCGCGTCGTGCGCGGCGAGGTCGACGCCGCCCGCGTCGAGCGCACGGAACAGGCTGCGGCTCTCGATGCGGAACGGGTTGAGCCGCAGCCAGCGCACGAGCCGGCGGTTGGCGGGCGTGTCGCGGCCGGCGAAGGGCAGCTCGACGAGCGCGTGAGGGAAGTCGAGCGCCGGCCCGCGTGGCGGCTCGCCAGTGCGACCCGCGACGATCGTCAGCTCGGCGTGCGCGGCGAGCCGGCGCGCGAGCTGCGCGACCACGGTCTCGGTGCCGCCGACGTACTGCACGACCGTCGGTGCGACCAGCAGCAGCCGCGGCCGCGCGCTCACCGCGGCGCCCCCGGTCGGTCGACGCGCCACAGCGCGCCCGCGAGCCCGGCGAACAGCATCAGCATCTGCGTGCTCGTGGTGCCCAGGATCAGCGTGTTCGTGAGCCCGGCGATCGCGACCATCAGGCCGAAGCCGAGCGTGACCGCGCCCGCGAGGCGCGCGCGGTGCCGCCAGCCGGTACGCAGCAGCGCGACGACGAACGCGACCAGCGCGAGCACGCCGGGCAGCCCGTAGGCCGCCGCATAGAACAGGTAGGCGTTGTGCGGCTCGGCGAACCGTGCGCCGGGCTCGGGGAAGCGCGCCCACCATGCGCGCTGGAACGCCTGCGGCCCCGCGCCCGCGATCGGGTGCTCGGCGAACACCCGGCCCGCGGTGCGCCACATCTCGAGCCGCAGGCCGATCGAGTTCTGCAGGCCGTCGCCGCGCTCGGTGAGCGCGTGGTCGTCGCCGGTGCGCCAGAGCGCGACGTCGTGTACCGCGCGCTCGATGCGCGTCTGCACCGTCGGCGAGGCGAGCAGCGCCGCCGCGCCGATGGCGCACGCGGCGCCGACGACCGCGAGGCCGCGCCGCGGCAGCAGCGCCGAGGCGACCAGCGGCATCAGCCCGAGCGCGACGACCGCGCCGGTGCGGCCCTCGCCGGTGGCGACGCCCCAGGCCATCGCCGCGGCGATGACCCAGTACGCGGCGCGTGCGAGCGGCCGCGGATCGTGCCGGTGCAGCACCGCGGCGGCGACCATCCCGAGCGCGAGGAACTGCGAGGTCAGGATGTAGTTGCCGAGCGCCGCCGGCCGGGCGGGCAGCAGCGTCACGCCGATCGACTCGAGCCGCAGGTGGATCCACGCGAGCGCGGTGCCGCCGAGGAAGGCGGCGAGCCAGGTCGCGACGTCGGCGCGCCGCGCGCCCGCGAACACGGCGAACGGCAGCAGCCAGAGGTAGCCGAGGCTCAGGTAGCGCAGGTTCGCCGTGCCGTCGGGATGGAGGGCGACGGACGCGAGCGGCAGCAGCGCGAGCACCGCGATCGAGCCGGCCCACGGCGGCAGCCGCCGCTCGACCGTGCCCCGCTCCCGCAGCCATCCGAGCGCCAGCAGCACCATCGCGACGCCGAGGGCCGCGAAGGTCGCGGGCTTGGACAGGGGCAGGCAGAAGAACGCCGCGGCGAAGGCCGCCGAGGTGGCGCGTGTCGAAGTCATCGGCCGCTCGGTCTGCGAAGGCCCGCCGGTCCGACGCCGGGGCCCGAGTCGGCCCGTCGGTGCGAAGGCCGCGGCGAAGTGTAGCCGATGTGCGCGACGCGTCGGGACGGTGCGGCGCGAGGCCGCCACGCCCCGTCGCGGTGCCTCGCGACGCACCGTCGAGGTGGCACGCGCCTTGCGTCGAAGCGGACGGCTGCGCGCGTCGACATCCGGTCGTCGTGCGGCGGCCGCCGGAGTCCCCGTCCCGTGTCGATCCACGTCGCGCTGAGCCACGTCACCCGCTACCGCTACGACCGTCCCGTCGCCCTCGGCCCGCAGGTGATCCGCCTGCGGCCCGCGCCCCACTCGCGCACCCGCATCCTGTCGTACTCGATGCGGATCGATCCGCCCGGCCACTTCCTGAACTGGCAGCAGGATCCGCAGTCGAACTGGCTCGCGCGCGCGGTGTTCCCGGAGCGCACGAGCGAGCTGCGGATCGAGGTCGAGCTGGTCGCCGAGATGGCGGTCTTCAACCCGTTCGACTTCTTCCTCGAGCCGCAGGCCGAGCGCGTGCCCTTCGAGTACGACGCGGTACAGCGCCGCGAGCTCGCGCCGTTCCTGGTGCGCGCCGAGGCGACACCGGCGTTCGCCCGGCGGCTCGCGGCGATCCCGCGCGACGAGGCGCCGACGGTCGACTTCCTGGTCGGGCTCAACCGCGCGGTGCAGCAGGAGATCGGCTACCTGATCCGGATGGAGCCCGGCGTGCAGACGCCCGAGGAGACGCTCGAGAGGGGCTCGGGCTCGTGCCGCGACTCCGCGTGGCTGATGGTGCAGCTGCTGCGCCACCTCGGGCTCGCCGCGCGCTTCGTGTCCGGCTACCTGATCCAGCTGGTGCCGGACGTGAAGTCGCTCGACGGCCCGTCGGGCGCCGAGCGCGACTTCACCGACCTGCACGCCTGGTGCGAGGTCTACCTGCCCGGGGCCGGCTGGATCGGGCTCGACCCGACCTCGGGGCTGCTCGCGGGCGAAGGGCACGTGCCGGTCGCGTGCACGCCCGAGCCGTCGTCGGCCGCACCGGTCACCGGCCTGGTCGAGCCCGCCGAGTGCGAGTTCGAGCACTCGATGTCGGTGTCGCGGGTGTACGAGGCGCCGCGCGTCACAAAGCCCTACGACGACGCGCAGTGGGCCGCGATCGATGCGCTCGGGGCGAGCGTGGACGAGGCGCTCGCGAGCGGCGACGTGCGGCTCACGCAGGGCGGCGAGCCCACCTTCGTGTCGGTCGACGACCGCGACGGCGCCGAGTGGAACACCGAGGCGCTCGGGCCGACCAAGCGCCGGCTCGCCGGCGAGCTGCTCGAGCGGCTCGCCGCGCGGCACGGCGCGGGCGGGCTGCCGCACTTCGGGCAAGGCAAGTGGTATCCGGGCGAGCAGCTGCCGCGCTGGTCGCTCAACTGGTTCTGGCGGCGCGACGGCCAGCCGATCGTCGCGGACCCCGCGGTGCTCGCGTCGGAGGCCTCGTCGGGCACATTCGGCGCGGCGGCGGCCGCGCGCCGCGAGGCCGGCGTCGCCGAGGCGCGCGAGCTGGTCGGCGGCGTCGCGTCGCGGCTCGGACTCGATCCGGGGCTCGCGTTCGAGGCCTACGAGGATCCGTGGCACTTCCTGCAACGCGAGCGGCAGCTGCCGGTCAACGTCGATCCGTCCGACTCGAAGCTCGAGGACCCGATGGAGCGCGAGCGGCTCGCGCGGGTGTTCGACCGCGGCCTCGGCGAGCCGGTCGGCTGGGTGCTGCCGATCGCGCCCGACCCGCGCGCGGTCCGCGGCCCGTCGGTCGCGCAGCCGCAGCAGCTCTGGCAGGCGAGCGAGTGGCCGCTGCGCGCGCGCCGCTGCTACCTCGCGCCCGGCGACTCGGCGATCGGCTACCGGCTGCCGCTCGCATCGCTGCCCTGGGTCGCGCCGACCGAGTTCCCGTGGCTGCACCCGGCCGATCCGACGCAGCCCGCGCCGGCGCTCCCCGCCCACGGCGCGCTGCTGCCCGCGGCCGGCACCTGGGCGATCCCGGCGCGCGGCGCGCGGTCGCAGGCGCTCGCGCCGACGATGCCCTCGCCCGGCGACGCGCCCACCGGCGCGCGGCTGCAACCCGCGCAGCCCGCTGCCGGGGCCGCCCCCGGCGCGCGCGCCGCGCAGGCGATCGGCCGCGACGCCGCCGACGGGCAGGGCACCGCCGCCGGCGGCGCCTACGCGGGCGTCGCCCGGACCGCGCTCTGCGTCGAGCCGCGCGACGGCCGGCTCTACGTGTTCATGCCGCCCGCCGCGAACCTCGACGAGTACCTGCAGCTGGTCGCCGCGGTCGAGGCCGCCGCGAAGGAGGCCGGCCTGCAGGTGGTGTTCGAGGGCTACGAGCCGCCGCGCGACCCCCGGCTCGAGGTGCTGCGCGTGACGCCCGATCCCGGCGTCATCGAGGTCAACGTCGCGCCGAGCGCGTCGTGGGCCGAGCTGGTCGCGCGCACGACCGCGCTCTACGACGACGCGCACCTGACGCGCCTGTCGACCGAGAAGTTCATGCTCGACGGACGCCACGTCGGCACCGGCGGGGGCAACCACGTCGTGCTCGGCGGCGCGACCCCGGCCGACTCGCCGTTCCTGCGCCGGCCCGACGTGCTCGCGAGCCTGCTCGCCTGGTGGCTCGCGCACCCGTCGCTGTCCTACCTGTTCTCGGGGCTCTTCATCGGCCCGACCAGCCAGGCGCCGCGGATCGACGAGGCGCGCCACGAGTCGGTCCGCGAGCTCGAGATCGCGTTCACGGAACTCGCGCGCCTGCAGCGCGATGGTCCGGGCGCGTGCCCGCCGTGGCTCGTCGACCGGCTGCTGCGCAACCTGCTGGTCGACGTGACCGGCAACACGCACCGCGCCGAGTTCTGCATCGACAAGCTCTACTCGCCCGACTCGGCGAGCGGCCGGCTCGGCCTGCTCGAGCTGCGCGGCTTCGAGATGCCGCCGCACGCGCGGATGAGCCTGGTGCAGATGCTGCTGCTGCGCGCGCTCCTCGCGCGCTTCTGGCGCGCGCCGCTCGACGTGTCGCGGCTGCCGCGCTGGGGCACGGCGCTGCACGACCGCTTCATGCTGCCGACCTTCGTGCGCGAGGACCTGCGCGAGGTCGTCGACGACCTGCGCGCGCACGGCTTCGCGTTCGAGCTCGACTGGTTCGCGCCGCACTGGGAGTTCCGCTTTCCGCGGCTCGGCGACTTCGAGGCGGGCGGCGCGCGCGTCGAACTGCGGATGGCGCTCGAGCCGTGGCCGGTGATGGGCGAGGAAGGCACCGCGGGCGGCACCGTGCGCTTCGTCGACTCGTCGCTCGAGCGCATCGAGATCGCCGTGCACGGGCTGGTCGAGGGCCGCCACGCGATCGCGGTGAACGGCCGGACGGTGCCGCTGCAGGCGGCGGGCCCGGACGGCGCGCGCCTCGGCGGCGTGCGCTACCGCGCGTGGCAGCCGTCCTCCTGCCTGCATCCCACGATCGGCGTGCATGCGCCGCTGACGGTCGACCTGGTGGACCTCTGGAACCGCCGATCGGTCGGCGGCTGCCGGTATCATGTCTCGCATCCCGGGGGCCGCAACCACCAGACGTTCCCGGTCAACGCCTACGAGGCGGAGGCGCGACGGCTCGCGCGCTTCTTCCGGATGGGCCACACGCCCGGCGAGATGAGCCCGACGCCCGCACGGATCGATCCGGAAGCGCCCTGCACGCTGGACCTGCGGCGTGCGTGAGCTGCTCGCCGCCTACCCCCGCACCGAGCCCCGCTTCGACGAGATGCTCGGCGACGGGGGGCGGCCGCGGCCGCACTGGGCAGGGCTGGTCGACCTGCTCGCGCGCGCCGAGCCCGCGCGCATGCGCGACCGCATCGCGACGATCGAGCGCGAGATCCGCGACAGCGGCCTGACCTACAACATGTACGCCGACCCCAAGGGCGCCGAGCGCCCTTGGGCGCTCGACGCGCTGCCGATGATCATCGCCGCCGACGAGTGGCCGGTGATCGAGGCGGCGGTCGCGCAGCGCGCGCGGCTGCTCGACGCGGTGCTCGGCGACCTCTACGGGCCGCAGACGCTGCTCGAGGAGGGCGCGCTGCCGCCGCGGCTCGTGCTCGGCCACAGCGCGTTCCAGCGTGCGGCCTGCGGTGCCGCGCCGGCCGGGCGCCCATCGCTCTTCGTCTACGCGGCCGACCTCGCGCGCTCGCCCGACGGGCGCTGGTGGGTCGTCGCCGACCGCACGCAGGCGCCGTCCGGCGCGGGCTACGCGATCGAGAACCGGCTGATCGTCTCGCGGATCTTCCCGCGCCTCTTCCGCGACCAGCACGCGCAGCGCCTCGCCGGCTTCTTCGCGACGCTGCGCGACTCGATGCGCGCGTTCGCGCCCGCTGGCGACGGCCCGCACCTGCCGGTGCTGCTGACGCCGGGCCCGTACAACGAGACCTACTCCGAGCACTCGCTGCTCGCGCGCTACCTCGGCTTCACGCTCGTCGAGGGCAGCGACCTGACGGTGCGCGGCGGCAAGGTCTGGCTGAAGACGGTCGAGGGCCTGCGCCGCGTGCACTCGATCCTGCGTCGCCAGGACGACGACTTCTGCGATCCGCTCGAGCTGCGCGCGGACTCGGCGCTCGGCGTGCCCGGCCTGACCGACTGCGCGCGCCGCGGCAGCGTGCTGGTCGCCAACGCGATCGGCTCGGGCGTGCTCGAGTCGGGCGCGATGATGGGCTTCCTGCCGGGGCTCGCGAAGCGGTTGCTCGGCGAGGAGCTCGCGATGCCCTCGATCGCGACCTGGTGGTTGGGCGAGCCGGCCGCGCTCGCCGACGCGCTGCCGCGGATGTCGCAGCTGGTGTTCAAGCCCGCCGACCCGGTGCTGCGGCAGGAGCCGGTGTTCGGGCAGGACCTCGACGCCGCGCAGGCGCGCACGCTCGCCGCGCGGATCCGGCGCCACCCCGAGGCCTGGATCGCGCAGGAGCTGGTGCGGCTCTCGCAGGCGCCGGTCTGGGACCGCCACCACCCCGGGCACCTCGGCGCGCGCGCGGTCGGGCTGCGGGTGTTCGCGGTCGCGTCGCGCGAGGGCTGGCGCGTGATGCCCGGCGGCCTCACGCGGGTCGCCGGCTCGAAGGACGCGCGCGTGCTGTCGATGCAGCGCGGCGGCGCCTCGAAGGACACCTGGGTGCTCGCCGGCGCCCCGCCCGACGGCGCGCTCACGCTGCTGCGCTCGACGGTCGCGCCCGACGAGCTGGTGCGCAGCGGCGCGGCGAGCCTGTCCTCGCGCGCGGCCGAGAACCTGTTCTGGCTCGGCCGCTACGCCGAGCGCGCCGAGGACGCGGCGCGGCTGCTGCGCGTCGCGCTGCCGCGCTTCTCGGTCGACGACGACGAGGACCGGCCCGCGCAGCGGCCGCTGCTCGCGCTCGCGCAGGCGCTCGGCGTGGTCGCCGACGGCGCGCCGGCCGCGGGCACCGACGCGCCGCCCGACGCCGCGCTGCTCGCCGCGCTCTACGAGCGCGAGCGGATGGGCGGGCTTCACACGACGCTGCACCAGGTGCAGCGGGTCGCGTTCTCGCTGCGCGACCGGCTCTCGGTCGACCACTGGCGGACCATCAACCGGCTGCTGCAGGACCCGGGGTTCGACGCGTTCCGCGAGCTGCCGCAGGCGATCGCGCTGCTCGATCGCGTCGTCAACGGCATGGTCACGCTGTCGGGCTACGCGCTCGACGGCATGACCCGCGACATCGGCTGGCGCTTCCTGTCGGTCGGCCGGCGCCTCGAGCGGCTGCGCGGCCTTTGCGCCGCGATCGCGATCGCGGTTCGCGAAGGTCGTTCGGCGGGGCTCGACTGGCTGCTCGAGTTCTGCGACTCGTCGATCACCTACCGCTCGCGCTATCTCGGCGCGCCGGAGTGGCTGCCGGTGCTCGACCTCGTCGTGCGCGACGACACCAACCCGCGTTCGGTGGCGTTCCAGCTCGCGGGGCTCGCCGACGTGCTCGCGCGCATCGACCGCGCGCTCGCCGGCGGCCCCGAGCCCGCGCCACCGGCCCTCGCCGAGCTGGTGCCGCCGGCGCTCGCCGGCCTCGGGCCGCTCGACGACCCGTCGGCGCTGGTGCCCGAGGGCGCGCTCGCCGATCGGCTCGACGCGATCGCCGACGGCGCGGCCGCGCTGTCCGACCGGCTGTCGCTGCGCTTCTTCGCGCACTCCGACGACCGCAACCGCGCGACCTTCGCCGCCTGAGTCCGTGTCCGCCGCGCCCCTGTCCGCCGCCCACACGACCGCCGGACCCACGTCGCCGCACGACGCCGCACCGCGCGACGGCGAGCGCGTCGTCCACGTGCTGCACCACACCGAGTACCGCTACGAGGCGCCGGTCGCGCAGTCGTGGCAGCTCGCGCACCTGCGGCCGCGCGCGACCGCGCGCCAGCGCGTGCTGTCGCACCGGCTCGAGGTGTCGCCCGCGCCCGACGCGCTCGACGAGCGCACCGACGCGTTCGGCAACGGCGTCGCCGCGTTCGCGATCCACGCCGCGCACGACGCGCTCGACGTGATCGCCGAGTCGCGCGTCGCGCTCGCGCCGCCCGAGCCCGACGGCGACGCCGCGGTCGTGCCCTGGGACGCGACCGCACCCGCGCGGGCCTGCGGCCGCCTCGCGCTCGAGCTCGCGCCCTACGTCGGTCCGAGCCCGCTGGTGCCACGCTCGCGCCGCGCGCTGCACTACGCGAGCCGCAGCTTCCGCCGCGGCGTGCCGTTCGCGCGTGCGCTCGACGATCTCGCGCACCGCATCCACCGCGACTTCGCGTTCGACGCGAGCGCCACCACCGTCACCACGCCGCTCGAGCAGGTGTTCGCCGAGCGCCGCGGCGTGTGCCAGGACTTCGCGCAGCTGATGATCGCCTGCCTGCGCGGCGTCGGCGTGCCCGCGCGCTACGTGTCCGGCTACATCGTCACGACGCCGCCGCCGGGCCGCCCGCGGCTCGTCGGCGCGGACGCCTCGCACGCGTGGGTGTCGGCCTGGTGCCCGGGCCGCGGCTGGGTCGACGTCGACCCGACCAACGACCGGCGTGCCGACCAGGACTTCGTGACGCTGGGCTGGGGCCGCGACTTCTCCGACGTGACGCCGTTGCGCGGCGTGATCCTAGGCGGTGGTGCGCAGTCGCTCGAGGCGCACGTCACCGTCACGCCGCTCTGAGCGGCGCGCGCGGCCCGCGCCTCACGCCTCCTTCAGCCGGAAGCGCTGCAGCTTGCCGGTCTCGGTGCGCGGCAGCGCGTCGCGGAACTCGACCGCGCGCGGATACTTGTACGGCGCGATCGTCGCCTTCACGTGCTCCTGCAGCGCGCGGACCATCGCGGCGTCGCCGGCGTGGCCGGGCTCGAGCACGACGAAGGCCTTCACCAGCATGCCGCGTTCCGCGTCCGGCACGCCGACCACGCCCGCTTCGGCCACCGCGTCGTGCGTCAGCAGCGCCGCCTCGACCTCGGGCCCGGCGATGTTGTAGCCGGCCGAGACGATCATGTCGTCCGAGCGCGCCTGGTAGGTGAAGTAGCCGTCCTCGTCCATCGAGAAGGTGTCGCCGGTGAGGTTCCAGCCGTCGCGCACGTAGTGGCGCTGGCGATCGTCTGCGAGGTAGCGGCAGCCGGTCGCCCCGCGGACCGCGAGCCGTCCGATCGCCCCGGGCGGCAGCGTGTTCATCGCCTCGTCGACGATCCGCGCCTCGTAGCCCGGGATCGCGCGGCCGATCGTTCCCCGCTTCACGTCCTCTGGTGCTGCCGAGATGAAGATGTGGATCATCTCGGTCGCGCCGATGCCGTCGATCATCTCCAGGCCGGTCGCCTGCTTCCACAGCTGGCGCGTCGCGTCGGGCAGCGCCTCGCCGGCCGACACGCTCTTCGCGAGCGACGACAGGTCGAACTCCTTCGCGCGCATCGCCATCTGCCGGTAGAAGGTCGGCGCGGTGAACACGATCGTCGCGCGGTGCCGCTCGATCGCGGCGAGCAGCGACTCGGGCGTGGACTTCTCGAGCAGCAGCGTCGAGGCGCCGACCCGCATCGGGAAGCACAGCATGCCGCCCAGCCCGAAGGTGAAGGCGAGCGGCGGCGTGCCGCAGAAGACGTCGTCGGGGCCGGGCCTGAGCACCGAACGCGGGAACAGGTCGCACATCGCGATCACGTCGCGGTGGACGTGCATCGTGCCCTTGGGCTGCCCGGTCGTGCCCGAGGTGAACGCGATCAGCGCGACGTCGTCCTGCGCGGTGTCGCAGCCGACGAAATCGGCCGGCTTGGTCGCGGCGAGCGCCTCGAGCGAGCCCGCGCGCCAGCCGCCGACGGTGCCGTCGCCGTCGTCGAAGCACAGCACGCGCTCGAGCACCGGGCACTGCGCCTGCGCGACAACCAGCTCGTCCTTCAGCCGCGCGTCGCAGAGCGCGGCGCCGACGCGTGCCTTCTCGATCACCGGCACCAGCTCGCGCGCGCGCAGCAGCGGCATCGTCGCGACCGCGACCAGCCCGCACTTGACCACCGCGAGCCAGCACGCGGCCATCATCGGCGAGTTCGGCCCGCGCAGCAGCACGCGGTTGCCGGGCACCAGCGCGAGGTCCTCGACGAGCACGCGGCAGATCCGGTCGACCTGCGCGTGCAGCTGCAGGTAGGTGCACGACGCGGCGTCGGTGCGCAGCGCGACGCGCTCGCCGTGGCCGGCAGCGATCGTCGCGTCGAGCAGCTCGACCGCGGCGTTCAGTCGCGCCGGATACTGCAGCTCCGGCCGGTCGAGCAGAACGTCCGGCCACTGCTCGCGCGGCGGCAGGTGGTCGCGGGCGAAGGTGTCGACGTGGGCGCTCGGGAACATCGTCGGGGCTCCGTTCGGTGCGCCGGCGCGTGCCCGGCGCGTCGTCGTCGCGGTCGTGGGCCTCAGGCGCCGGACTTCAGCAGCTCGCGGCCGATGATCAGCTTCTGCACCTCGGTCGCGCCCTCGTAGATCCGCAGCGCGCGGACCTCGCGGTACAGGCTCTCGACGACCGAGCCCTTCTTCACGCCGAGCCCGCCGAAGAGCTGCACCGCGCGGTCGATCACCTGCTGCGCCGACTCGGTCGCGACCATCTTCGCCATCGCGGCCTCGCGGGTCTGCCGCTCGCCGCTGCCCTTCGCGACCGCGGTGTCGCGCAGCCACGCGGCGCGGTAGGTCAGCAGCATCGACGCGTCGATCGCGGTCGCCATGTCGGCGAGCGCGGCCTGCGTGAGCTGGAAGTCGGCGAGCGCGCCGCCGAACATCTTCCGGCGCTGCGCGTGCGCGAGGCCTTCGTCGAGCGCGCGCCGCGCGAAGCCGAGCGCGGCCGCGGCCACCGAGGAGCGGAAGATGTCCAGGTTCGACATCGCGAGCTTGAACCCGCCGCCGACTTCGCCGAGCAGCGACGACGCCGGCACGCGGCAGCCGTCGAACGCGAGCGTCGCGAGCGGGTGGGGCGCGACCACGTCGATGCGCTCGGCGATCGACAGGCCGGGCGCGTCGGCGTCGACGACGAAGGCCGAGATGCCGCGCGCGCCGGGCTCGTCCGACGTCCGCACGAAGGTCACGTAGAAGTCCGCGATCCCGCCGTTCGAGATCCAGGTCTTGGCGCCGTCGATGACCCAGTGGTCGCCGTCGCGGCGCGCGCGCGTCGACATCGCGGCGACGTCCGACCCGGCGTCCGGCTCCGACAGCGCGAACGCCGCGATCGCCTCGCCGCGCGCGACCTTGGGCAGCCATCTCGCGCGCAGCGCCTCGCTGCCGGCGAGCGTGATCGGCCCGCTGCCCAGCCCCTGCATCGCGAACGCGAAGTCGGCCAGGCCGTCGTGCCGCGCGAGCGTCTCGCGCAGCAGGCACAGCGCGCGCGACTCGAGCACCGGCAGCGCGCCGCCGTGCGACGCGGGCACCGCGTAGCGCAGCCAGCCCGCCTCGCCGAGCGCGCGCACCCAGGCTCGGCACGCGGCATCGGTGTCCGAATGATCGATGCCCGCGGCGGTGTTCGCCGCCCACGCGTCGACGGCAGCGACGAGCTGGCCGTGCCGGGGCTCGAAGAAGGGCAGCTCGAGATAGCGGCGGTCGCTCATCGTCGTCTCCTCGCGTGCGCGTTCAGTCGCCCTGGAACACCGGGCGCTGCTTCGCGACGAACGCGGTGTACGCGCGCTCGAAGTCCTTGGTCTGCATGCAGATCGCCTGCGCCTGCGCCTCCGCCTCGATCGCCTGCTCGACGGTCATCGACCACTCCTGGTGGAGCATCGTCTTGGTGACGCCGTGCGCGAAGGTCGGGCCAGCGACCAGCTCGGCCGCGAGCTTCGCGGCCTCGGCGAGCACCGCGTCGGACGCGCACAGCCGATTGAAGAAGCCCCAGGCGAGCCCTTCGTCCGCGGTCATCGCGCGGCCGGTGTAGAGCAGCTCCGAGGCACGGCCCTGGCCGATCAGCCGCGGCAGGATCGAGCAGGCGCCCATGTCGCAGCCGGCGAGCCCGACGCGCGTGAACAGGAACGCGGTCTTCGTCGACGGCGTGCCCAGCCGCAGGTCGCTCGCCATCGCGAGGATCGCACCGGCGCCGGCGCACACGCCGTCGATCGCGGCGATCACCGGCTGCGGGCAGCGCCGCATCGCGAGCACCAGGTCGCCGGTCATCCGCGTGAACTCGAGCAGCTCCGGCATCTCCATCGCGACCAGAGGCCCGATGATCTCGTGCACGTCGCCGCCCGAGCAGAAGTTGCCGCCCGCGCCGGTCAGCACGACGGCCTTCACGTCCTGAGCGTACTGCAGCCCGCGGAACAGGTCGCGCAGCTCGGCGTACGAGTCGAAGGTCAGCGGGTTCTTGCGCTCCGGGCGGTTCAGCGTGATCGTCGCGACGCCGTCGGCGACGGCGAAGCCGAAGTGGCGGGGCGCGTAGTCGGCGTACGTGCGGCGGATCTCTCGGTTCAGGCTCATGGGCGCACCTTGTTGCGGAATCGGGCGATGGGGGCGGCGGGCACGGCGGCGCGGCTCGCGGCGCGCGCGGCGACGGCGAGCGCACGTCGGGGGCGGGGCGGGGCGGATTTCACGCGGGTCGGACGGCGGGCGGTCGCGCCGGCGGTGGCCTCCTCGCCCGAGCCGGCGCCAGCCGGCCGCAGTCCGAGCTTGAGCTTGCCGAGCAGCACGTGGAGCTGGCGCTGCTCGTCGCGCGACAGCGCGCCGAGCATGTCGACGACCCAGCCCTCGTGGGTGCGCGCCATGCCGGAGAAGCGCTCGCGGCCGGCCCCGGTGAGCCGCAGCCGGGTCGCGCGCCGGTCGTTCTCGACCGCCTCGCGCACCAGCCAGCCCTCGTGCTGCAGCTGGTCGGCCAGGCCGGTCACGTTGCCGCCGGTGACCATCAGCCGCTGCGACAGCTCGCTCATCTTCAGGCCGTCGGCGCGCTCGAGCTGCGCGAGCAGGTCGAAGCGGGGCAGGGTGCAGTCGAAGTCGCGGCGCAGGTGGTGCCGGATCCGCGACTCGATCAGGTTCGAGCAGGTCAGGATCCGCAGCCAGAGCTTCAGCGCGAAGTGGTCGTCGGCTTCCAGCCGTGTCTCGTGGTCGACCGCGCTCCCGTCCATCGTCGCTCCCGTCGATGCTTGAAGCTTGAATTAATCAGACTTCAATCATATCCGGGTTCCGCCGGCCGCGGACCGGCCCGCGTGGACGAAAAAAAAGCGCCGGGTTGCCCCGGCGCTTTCAGGTACGACTGGGTGCCGGTCCGAGGACCGGCGGCCACCGGTCAGAACAGGTGACGCACGCCCAGCGCGAAGCGGTTCTGGCTGTCGATCAGCACGTTGGCCGTCGGCGCCTGGATGCCCGAGACGTCGTTCAGGCCGTACGTCACGTACCAGTCGGTCCGCTTCGAGATCGGCACGCGGTAGGTCACGCCCAGGTCGAGACCCGAGTCGTTGCGGGCGCCGGTGAAGTCCGAGTACTCGCGCATCGTCGCGTTGACGAACAGCGTGCCCGGGCCGACGTTGGCGAACAGGCTCGCCATGATGTTCGAGATGCTCGGGTCGCTGCCCGCGATGTTTTCGAAGTTCAGCTGGGTGTAGCCGAGGCTCGCGCCGAAGTTCGTCCACTTGTACGACACGGTCGCCGCGAGGACGTTCTTGAAGGCCGCCTGGGCCGACACGGTCGTCGCGCCGGTGCCGAACGCCTTGTTGTCGGCCGAGTGGTAGCCGACGCCGGCGTACAGGCCGCCGAGTTGCCAGCCAGCAGCCAGACCCCAGATGTCGCCGGTGCCGGCCTGGTCAGAGCCGCCGGGCAGCGCCGCATTCTGGAGGTTCTCGCCGAAGGCGTACGTCGCGTAGACCGTCAGGCCGCCGATGGTCGGCGAACGGTAGGCCAGCGAGTTGTCCAGGCGGATCGGGCCCTGGGTGATGAAGGCGCCAACGGTCTGGACGTTGTTACCCGAGGTCGCGGCCCAGTTGTTGTAGTAGCCGTACGAGGTGAAGTCGGCGGGGATCAGCATCCAGAAGATCGGGGAGTACTGACGGCCGGCGGTCAGCTGACCCCAGCCACCCGACAGACCGAGCCACGCCTGGCCGTTCCAGAACTTCTGCTGGCCGGTCACGCCCGGGCCGCCCGAGGTGTCGCCGGTGTCGATGTTGAGGCGGTGCTCGATGGTGAAGATGGCACGCAGGCCGCCACCCAGATCCTCGGTGCCACGAACGCCGAAGCGCGAGCCGTAGCTGACGCCGTTGGCCAGGCGCATGCCGCCCTTGCCTTCGGTGACGACGCCGTTGGTGACGGTGGCGTTGGCCTGCGAGTCCGAATACTCGACCGACGCGTCCAGCAGACCGAACAGCGTGACCGACGACTGCGCTTGCGCGAACGTCGGCAGGGCGGCCGCGACAGCCACTGCGAGAAGCGATTTCTTCATTGATCAATCTCCTAGGTTTCTGGATTCCACAGGCGCCTGGACGAACCCGACACCCCAACTCCCCGAGAAAACTCTTCGGCCGGAAGTTGCTGGCTATTCTCGCCAAAAAGTTCACGCCGGCAAAGGGAAAGCGGGGTCCGCGAGCAGCGTCCGGGCCCCGCCTGTCGCTTCGTTGCAACAGCCGGCGGCCCGGTCCGGGGGCGTCCGCGCGCCCGTCCGTCGGGCGCCGGTGGCGCGCGGTCGGGCCTTCTACAATAGTCGGCGATGGCCCCCACCTCGCCCCCCGATACCGTGCGCCGCACGACCCCCCTCGACCGCCTGCTCGCCGGCGCGGGCCGCGCGATGGCCGCGATCGCGGCGGCTCCTGGCGCCAGCCGGCCGACGCCCCGGCCCGCCGGGCCGACCCCTGCGGACGCGCTGAGCGAGCCCGAGCGGCGGCTCGCCGGCGCGCTGATGCGGGTCAACCACGTCGGCGAGGTCTGCGCACAGGCGCTCTACGAAGGGCAGGCGGCGACCACCGGCGACCCGCGGCTCGAGCGGTTCTTCCGGGAGGCGGCGGCGGAGGAGGGCGACCACCTCGCCTGGACCCGCGATCGGCTCGGCGAGCTCGGCGCCCGGCCGTCGCTGCTGAACCCGCTCTGGTACGCCGGCTCCTTCGCCTTCGGCGCGCTCGCCGGGCGACTGGGCGACCGATTCTCGCTCGGGTTCATGGTCGAGACCGAGCGGCAGGTCGAGCGCCACCTGGCCGGCCACCTGGAACGGCTGCCCGAGGGCGACGCCGCCTCGCGCGCGATCGTCGAGCGGATGAAGGCGGACGAGGGCGGCCACGCCGACCACGCCGAGGCGCTCGGCGCGGCGCCGATGCCCGAGCCGGTGCGGGTCGCGATGCGGCTCGCGGCCAAGGTGATGACCGAGACGGCGCACCGGATCTGAGGCGCCGCCGCCCCGGCGCGAGCCGCGGAGCCGCCGCGGTGGCCGAGTCGGTCCTGCGGACCGCGGGTCCGGCAAGTGTGCCGGGCCTCACTGCCGCGGCGCCGGGCAGTGCCCGGCGAAACCCCGCATCAGTCCTCGACGATCTCCCAGGACAGCTTCAGCTCGGCCGTCCTGGCGAGCATCGCCGAGGCAGAGCAGTACTTGTCGTGCGACAGCTTGATCGCCCGCTCGACCAGGTTGGGCTTCAGGCCGCGGCCTCGCACGGTGAACCGGAACTCGATCGACGTGAAGACTTTCGGGTCGGTCGCCGCGCGCTCCGCTTCGAGCGCCACCTCGCAGCCGCGCACGTCCTGGCCGTTCTTCTTCAGGATCAGCACGACGTCGTAGGCCGTGCAGCCGCCAGTGCCGAGCAGGACCATCTCCATCGGCCGCGGGCCGAGGTTGCGTCCGCCCCCATCCGGGGCGCCGTCCATGACGACCGCGTGCCCGCTGCCGGTCTCGGCCACGAACGTCATCGTTCCCGGCCCGGTCCACCTCACCCGCGTTTCCATCTCCGATGCCACTCCGTTGCAATATTGCAGCGCAAGAAACCGGCCCTCCGGAGGCCGTCTTCGCGGCCGGTCGATCGGGCGGAACCAGCGGTATTTCCCGAGTTAGAGTCGGTCCTCTAGTGTCGTCGGGCACTTTTGTCGCACAGCACGATAGCCGGTGCTAGGATCGCTTCATCGGTCGTGCGATGCACGACCTCCGCTGTCTCCTCCACCCTCCTCCAAAGGTGGATTCAACCCGGGCTTCACCGCCCGGGTTTTTTCGTCCGGGGTCGGTCGGACCGCGCGCGACGAGGTCCCGGCCGCGACGTCCGGGCCGGGCCTTTACGCACGTTTTGACGCGACGCGCGCCTTCCGGTTATCATAACGGGCTTCGCAGAAATCGTCAGGCCATGAAGACCTTCTCCGCCAAACCCCACGAAGTGCGCCGCGACTGGTTCGTCGTCGACGGCACCGACAAAGTCCTCGGGCGTCTGGCCGCGGAGATCGCCGCTCGCCTGCGCGGCAAGCACAAGCCGGAGTACACGCCGCACGTCGACACCGGCGACTTCATCGTCGTCGTCAACGCCGCCCGGATCCGCGTGACCGGTGCCAAGCCTCAGGACAAGAAGTACTACCGCCACTCCGGCTACCCGGGCGGCATCAGCGAGACCAACTTCGAGAAGATGCAGCAGCGCTTCCCGGGTCGGGCGCTCGAGAAGGCGGTCAAGGGCATGCTGCCCAAGGGCCCGCTCGGCTACGCGATGATCAAGAAGCTCAAGGTCTACGCCGAGGCGACCCACCCGCACACCGCCCAGCAGCCCAAGGCGCTGGAAGTCTGAAACTGAGCGCTGAACCCCAGCGCCCTGCGTACCAGGATCTCACCCATGATCGGTGAATACAATTACGGGACCGGCCGTCGCAAGACCTCGGTGGCGCGCGTCTTCATCAAGAAGGGCAAGGGCGACATCGTCGTCAACGGCAAGCCCCTCGACGCGTATTTCGCCCGAGAGACCGGCCGCATGGTCGTGCGCCAGCCGCTCGAGGTCGCCAACGTCGTCGGCGAGTTCGACATCAAGGTGAACGTCAACGGCGGCGGCGAGACCGGCCAGGCCGGCGCGGTGCGCCACGGCATCACCCGCGCGCTGATCGACTTCGACGCGACCCTCAAGCCCGCGCTGTCGAACGCCGGGCTCGTGACCCGCGACGCCCGCGAGGTCGAGCGCAAGAAGGTCGGCCTGCACAAGGCGCGTCGGCGCAAGCAGTTCTCCAAGCGGTGAGTGGGGCCTGAGCAGAGGCCGGTCGCAGGACGGCCGGTTGCTCAGCGGGCCCGAGCACTGCTCGGGCCGCCCCACGAACGGGTGCCGCATGCTTGCGGCGCACTGATGCGTCGAGAACGGGACTCCGCCGAGAGGCGGCTCGATCCGTCGGAAACCGCCCCGACATCCCTCCGAAGCCCGCCCCACCCGGCGGGCTTCGTTCTTTCCGCAGTCGCGACCCTGCCCCATGCAAGGTCTTCGACGGCTGGCTACAATTCCCGAGTCCGGAGGTCGACCATATGAACGCTGTTGCAGAAATGCCCGCCCCGCTCGTCTTCACCGACAGTGCCGCCGACAAGGTGCGCCAGCTGATCGACGAGGAGGGCAACCCCGATCTGAAGCTGCGCGTGTTCGTGCAGGGCGGCGGCTGCTCGGGCTTCCAGTACGGGTTCACGTTCGACGAGGAGTCGAACGAGGACGACACCGTGATGGAGAAGAACGGGGTCCAGCTGCTGATCGACGCGATGAGCTACCAGTACCTGGTCGGCGCCGAGATCGACTACAAGGACGGCCTCGAGGGCGCCCAGTTCGTCATCAAGAACCCGAACGCCACCACGACCTGCGGCTGCGGGTCGTCGTTCTCGGTCTGACGCCTCCCGCCGGGGCGCGACGCCCCGGCCGGTCCGGTCGCCGCCGATGGCGGCCCGCCGCGCCTCAGGCGCGCGGCGCCGGCGCGTGGACCGCGCCCAGCACCCTCGGCCCGCGGGCGCCGGTGACCGCCGGCAGGTTCGCCGCCCGCCCGGCGAGCCGCTCCCGCGCGAGCCACGCGAACGCCAGCGCCTCGACCGCACCGGGATCGACGCCGAGCGCGTCGGTGCCGCTGACCGCGGCCGGCGTGAGCAGCGCGGCGAGCCGCGCCATCAGGTGCGCGTTGTGCGCGCCGCCCCCGCAGACCCGGGCCTCCTGCGCGTCGAGCGCGCGGCAGGCGTCGGCGATCGTCGTCGCGGTGAGCTCGGCGAGCGTCGCCTGCACGTCGCGCGGCGCCGGGGCCGCGGCGAGCGTTGCGAGGCGGGCGTCGAGCCAGGCCATCGTGAACAGGTCCCGGCCGGTGCTCTTCGGCGCGGGCAGCGCGAAGTAGGGCTCGTCGCGCAGCCGCGCGAGCAACGCGGCGTCGACGCGGCCGCCGGCGGCCCAGGTGCCGGCGCGGTCGAACGGCGCGCCGAGGTGGCGCTCGCACCAGCCGTCCATCAGCAGGTTGCCGGGGCCGGTGTCGAAGCCGGTCACGGTGCCGCCGCCCGCGGGCAGCAGGCTGACGTTGGCGATGCCGCCGATGTTGACCACCGCGCGCCGGCGCGTCGCCGACGCGAACGCGAGCGCATGGAACGCCGGTACCAGCGGCGCGCCCTGGCCGCCGGCCGCGACGTCGGCCGAGCGCAGGTCGACCACCGTGACGAGCCCGGTGCGCTCGGCGAGCCGCGCGCCGTCGATCAGCTGCAGCGTGTAGCCGAGCTCGGGGCGGTGCCGCACGGTCTGGCCGTGGGCGCCGATCGCGGCGACCGGCGCTTGGGCGCGGCCGGCGAGCTCGAGCGCGACCTCGGCGTACAGGTCGGTGAGCGCGACGGTCGCGAGCGCCGCGCGCGCCAGCTCGTCGGGGCCGGGCTGCTGCAGGGCCAGCAGCTCGGCACGCAGCGCGGCGGGCATCGGCCGCGAGGCGAACGCGACGGTCCGCACCGGCGCGCCCGGCGCGTCGCCGTCGAAGGTCGCGAGCACCCCGTCGACGGCGTCGACGCTGGTGCCCGACATCAGGCCGATGAACACCGGGGTGGCGCGCTACTCGAAGCGCGCGGAGAGTTGCGTGTCGAGCAGGCCGAAGCGGGCGCGGTACTGGCCGGCGAGGGCGTTGAAGCGGGTGCGCTCGTCGCCCGCTAGCGCGCGGACCGGCTCCTGCGCGACGACCGCCATCGGGTCGACGTGCTGGCCGTCGATGTGGAACTCGAAGTGCAGGTGCGGCCCGGTCGCCCAGCCGGTCTGGCCGACGGTGCCGATCACCTCGCCCTGGCGGACCGGCGCGCCCGGCTCGAGGCCGTCGGCGAACTGGTGCAGGTGGGCGTACAGCGTCATGTGTCGGGCGTCGTGCCTGACCACGACCACGTTGCCGTAGCCGCGCTGCTGGCCGACGAACTCGATCGTGCCGTTGGCGACCGTCCGCACGTGGGTGCCGATCGGAGCCGGCAGGTCGACGCCCTTGTGGGCGCGCCAGTCGCGCAGCACCGGATGCAGCCGGTTCTCTGTGAAGCCCGAGCTGACCCGGGTGAACTCCAGCGGCGAGGCGAGGAACGGGCGCGCGAGGTTTCGGCCGTCGAACGCGTGGTAGCCGCCGGTGCCGTCGGCGCGGTCGAACCAGACCGCCTCGAGCTTGCGGCTGCCGCCCCGGAACTGGACGGCGAGGATCTTGCCGACGATCGGCGGCTCGAGGCTGCCGGCTTCGCGCAGGGTCTCGTAGACGACACGCAGCCGGTCGCCGCGGCGCAGGTCGCGCTGCAGGTCGACGTCGGTGCCGAAGATGTCGGCCATCCGCGTGACGACGTTGTCGGGGATGTCCGCCTCGTCGAGCGCCTCGACCAGCGAGCGGCGGATCTCGGCGCTGCGGGTCTCGACCGAGCGCTCGACCGGCACCGCCTCCTCGGCGGCCGCGAAGCCGTCGCCCTGGCGGACGATGAGCAGCCGGCGGCCGAGCGTGTCGCCGTCGTCCGGGGCGATCCGGTAGGTCAGGCGCTCCAGCGAGCCGTCCGAGGCGACGACCGCGGACACGGTCCGGCCCGCCCGCAGCTCGAGCAGCCGGCGGGCGACCGGGTCGCGGCGGACGAAGGCCGCGAAGGCCGGGTCGTCGACCCGCAGCCGTGCCATCAGCGAGGCGAGGGTCTCGCCGCGGCGGACCTTCTCCTGCTGGGCGAACGCGGATTCGGTCGGGAGCACCTCGGGCGCGAGCGTCACCGCCTCGACGGTGACCTCGCTCTGCGGCAGCTGCGAGGCGGTCAGCGGCGCGACGCCGAACGCGGTGACGGCCGCCAGCGACGTGGCGGTGCCGATCGCGAGCGCGAGGGTCTTGACCTGGGGCAACCGCATCGTGAACGTCGCGCGTCGGCTCTTCGGCTGGGTGGTGCGGACCACCGGTTTGGGGGGGCGGTACGCTGGGCTAGAATCCGACGCCGCGCGAACTGCCAGCCCCGCCGATTCGGCAGCCGCGAGCGCCGCCCGCCCTGATGGAGCGGAGCGCCGCGATGCGGTCGTCGTTCGTCGGGGACGAGCGCGCCAGTGTATCCGAAACCCGAAGGCAGCCATGTCCGTGCAAGTATCGCAGATGAGCACTCCGCCTGCAAAATCCGAAGCCGCCGAGCCGCCGGCTTCGTCATCCGCCCGTCGGGCGCTCGAGATCGCGCTGCGCGGCTGCGACGAGCTGCTGATCGAGGCGGACTTCCTGCGCAAGCTCGTGCGCTCGGAGGCGAACGGGGTGCCGCTGCGCATCAAGCTCGGCCTCGACCCGACCGCGCCGGACCTGCACCTCGGCCACACGGTCGTGCTGAACAAGATGCGCCAGCTGCAGGACCTGGGCCACACGGTCATCTTCCTGATCGGCGACTTCACCGCGATGATCGGCGATCCGTCGGGCCGCAACGCGACCCGCCCGCCGCTCACCCGCGAGCAGATCGAGGCGAACGCCCGGACCTACTTCGAGCAGGCGAGCCTGGTGCTCGATGCGGCCCGCACCGAGATCCGCTACAACTCCGAGTGGAGCGACCCGCTGGGTGCGCGCGGCATGATCCAGCTCGCCGCGAAGTACACGCTCGCGCGGATGATGGAGCGCGACGACTTCACCAAGCGCTTCCGTGGCGGCCTGCCGATCTCGGTCCACGAGCTGCTGTACCCGCTGATGCAGGGCTACGACTCGGTCGCGCTGAAGTCCGACCTCGAGCTCGGCGGCACCGACCAGAAGTTCAACCTGCTGGTCGGCCGCGAGCTGCAGAAGGAGTACGGCCAGGAGCCGCAGTGCATCCTGACGATGCCGCTGCTGGTCGGGCTCGACGGGGTCGAGAAGATGTCGAAGTCGAAGGGCAACTACGTCGGCATCACCGACGCGCCCGACGAGATGTTCGGCAAGCTGATGTCGATCTCCGACGACCTGATGTGGACCTACTACACGCTGCTGTCGTCGCTGTCGATCGAGGCGTTCACCGCGCTGAAGGCCGAGTGCGCTTCGGGCCGCAACCCGCGCGACGCGAAGGTCGGGCTCGCGGCCGAGATGGTCGCGCGCTTCCACGGCAAGGCGGCGTCCGAGGCGGCCCGCGAGGCGTTCGACGCACGCTTCTCGCGCGGCGTGCTCGACGTCGACGCGCTGCCCCAGGTCAACGTGGCCGGCGCGCCGATCGCGATCGCGCAGCTGCTCAGGCAGGCCGGCCTCGCGGCCTCGGGCAGCGAGGCGATGCGCAACCTCGAGCAGGGCGGCGTGCGCATCGACGGCGAGAAGGTGTCGGACAAGGGCCTGAAGCTTGCGGCCGGCAGCTACGTCGTGCAGGTCGGCAAGCGCCGCGCCGCGCGCGTCGTCGTCTCCTGAGCGCGCCGGGCGCGGCCGGGGCGGACCGGTGATCGCGCTGCTGCAGCGGGTCGCCCGCGCGCACGTCGTGGTCGACGGGCGCGACGTCGGCCGCATCGGCCGGGGCCTGATGGTGCTGCTGTGCGCCGAGCGCGGCGATGCCGAGGCGCAGGGCGACGCGCTGCTCGCGAGGCTGCTCGCCTACCGCGTGTTCGCCGACGACGCCGGCCGCATGAACCGCTCGCTGCGCGACGTCGGCGGCGGGCTGCTGCTGGTGCCGCAGTTCACGCTCGCGGCCGACACCCGCAGCGGCCTGCGCCCGAGCTTCGGGCCGGCCGCGCCACCGGACGAGGCGCGGCGGCTGTGGGACGCGTTCGTGTCCCGGGCGCGGGCGGCCCATCCGGTCGTGGAAACCGGTATCTTCGGTGCGGACATGCAGGTGCACCTGGTCAACGACGGTCCGGTCACGATCCGGCTCGACGTCGCGCCCGGCACCCGCGCCGAAGGGAGCCCGACATGAAGCTCTGGAGCGATTCCTTCCGCGACGGCGACGCGATCCCGGCGGAGTTCGCGTTCGCCCGCATCGACGCGAAGCTGCACGTCGCGCTGGCGCCGAACCGCAATCCCCACGTCGCCTGGTGGGACGCGCCCGAGGGCACGCGCTCGTTCGCGGTGCTGTGCCATGACTTCGACGCGCCGAGCGTGCCCGACGACGTCAACCACCCGGGACGCGAGGTGCCGACCTCGCTCGCCCGAGTCGACTTCTTCCACTTGGTGCTGGTCGACCTGCCGGTCGCGGTGGTGTCGGTCGCGGCCGGCGAGTTCTCGGACCAGGTGGTGCCCAAGGGCAAGCCGGGCCCGGAGACGCGACACGGCGCGCGGCACGGGCTCAACGACTACACCGCCTGGTTCGCGCAGGACCACGACATGGCGGGCGAGTACTTCGGCTACGACGGCCCGTGCCCGCCGTGGAACGACGCCCTGATCCACCGCTACCGGTTCGCGGTGCACGCGCTCGACGTCGAGCGCCTGCCGCTCGAGGGGCGCTTCACCGGCGCGCAGGCACTCGCCGCGATGCAGGGGCACGTGCTCGCCCGCGCGACCGTGACCGGCAGCTACACGCTCAACCCGCGGCTCGCCGGCCCCGTGCCGCCCGCGGCATGACCGGCGCGGCCGTCACCGAGCTGGTGCTGGTCCGCCACGGCGAGACCGCGTGGAACCGCGACCGCCGGATCCAGGGCCACCTCGACACGCCGCTGAACGACGAGGGGCTGCGCCAGGCGCGCGCGGCCGCGCGCCGGCTCGCGGCCGACGCGCGTCGCGCGCGGGCGGGCAGTGCGCCGCCCGCGCTCGTCACCAGCGACCTGCAGCGCTGCCGCCAGACCGCCGAGCCGATCGCCGCCGCGCTCGACGTCGAGCCGAGCTTCGACGCGCGGCTTCGCGAGCGCCACTTCGGGGTGTTCCAGGGTCGAACCTACGCCGAGATCCTGCGCGACGACGCGGCCCGCGCGGCGCGCTGGCAGGCCCGCGATCCGGACCTCGAGATCGAGGGCGGCGAGTCGTTGCGGGTCTTCGCGCGGCGGGTCGAGGACGCGCTCGCCTCGCTCGCGTCCACGCACGTCGGCCGCACGCTGGTGGTGGTCACGCATGGCGGCGTGCTCGACATCGCGCACCGCCTCGCCCGCGGGCTCGCGCTCGAGGCGCCGCGCGACTTCGAGATCGCCAACGCGAGCCTGAACCGGCTGCGCTTCGACGGCGACCGCTTCACGCTCGTCGACTGGGGTGACGTCTCGCACTGGCGCGATGCCCTCGACGAGCTCTGAGCATCTCCGGCGCGGTGCGCGCCGATCCCGTACAATCCGGGCCGACCGCGTGACTGGCGAGTAAGGGTGAATCGACACCGTGGAACGCGGATTCGGTGAACGGCTCCGGCCGTTCGCCCGCCGTTCGCCTGGGCAGTGGCCGGCCGCACGCCGGAGCATCCGACTGCAGATAGGACCCAGCACCATGTTCGACCGCACCCAGGGGATCGCTCAGGTCGACCCCGAGCTCTGGAAGGCCATCGAGGCCGAGAACCGCCGCCAGGAAGCCCACATCGAGCTGATCGCGTCCGAGAACTACGCGAGCCCGGCGGTGATGGCCGCGCAGGGCACCCAGCTCACCAACAAGTACGCCGAGGGCTATCCCGGCAAGCGCTACTACGGCGGCTGCGAGCACGTGGACGTCGCCGAGACGCTCGCGATCGAGCGCGTGAAGAAGCTCTTCGGCGCCGAGGCCGCGAACGTGCAGCCGAACTCCGGCTCGCAGGCCAACCAGGCGGTGATGCTGGCGTTCCTGAAGCCGGGCGACCGGATCATGGGCATGAGCCTCGCCGAGGGCGGACACCTGACCCACGGCATGCCGCTCAACATGTCGGGCAAGTGGTTCGACGTCGTCTCGTACGGCCTCGACGCGAACGAGGCGATCGACTACGACTCGATGGAGCGCAAGGCCCACGAGACGAAGCCGAAGCTGATCATCGCAGGCGCCTCGGCGTACTCGCTGCGGATCGACTTCGAGCGCTTCGCGCGCGTCGCGAAGGACGTCGGTGCGATCTTCATGGTCGACGTCGCGCACTATGCGGGACTGGTCGCCGCGGGCGTCTACCCGAACCCGGTGCCGCACGCCGACGTCGTCACGTCCACCACGCACAAGAGCCTGCGCGGCCCGCGCGGCGGCATCGTGCTGATGAAGGCCGAGCACGAGAAGGCGATCAACTCGGCGGTGTTCCCCGGCCTGCAGGGCGGCCCGCTGATGCACGTGATCGCGGCCAAGGCGGTCGCCTTCCACGAGGCGCTGCAGCCCTCGTTCAAGGACTACCAGAAGCAGGTGCTCTCGAACGCGCGCGTACTCGCCGAGACGCTGATCGGGCGCGGCCTGCGGATCGTCTCGGGCCGCACCGAGTCGCACGTGATGCTGGTCGACCTGCGGCCGAAGTCGATCACCGGCAAGGAGGCCGAGTCGGTGCTCGGCCAGGCCCACATCACGGTCAACAAGAACTCGATCCCGAACGACCCCGAGAAGCCCTTCGTCACCAGCGGCGTGCGACTGGGCTCGCCGGCGATGACGACGCGCGGGTTCGCCGAGGCCGAGGCGCAGCAGGTCGGCCACCTGATCGCCGACGTGCTCGACGCGCCGCGCGATCCGGCCAACATCGAGCGCGTGCGCGCGAAGGTCGGGGCGCTGACGGCGCGGTTCCCGGTCTACGGCTGAGGCGAACGCCCACGCGACCCGCAGGGGGCGGTCGCTCGGACCGTGACACAGGTCACGTCGGGCGCCTTGACCCGCGGGGTCCTTCGCGAGGGCCCGATCGCCCGAGAACCCGCATGGATGCTCGCGTGGCACATGCCTTGCATTGAAGGTGTCGGGCATCGCGCCGCATCCGGCGGCACGATGCCCGATCTCTTCATCCGTCGCGGGATTCCGTCATGTCGATCCGCCCGTTCCTGCACAGTGCCGCGTTCGCCCTCGCCGCGTCGGCCCCGGTCGCGAACGCCGCGCTGATCCTCGACACCGCCGAATACGGCACCGGCGGCCTCGTCGCCGCCGTCTCCGCTGGCAACGACATGCCCGGCGCGCCGACGACCGTCCTGCTCGGCCAGTTGCGCGCCACCACCGCGGGCTCGGTTACGTTCACCACGGCCGGCTACGAGGCGGGCTACCTCAACAGCCTGTGGTTCGAGGGCACACGACTCTTCCTGAGCCCCGGCGGGGCGACCTGGACGCCGGTCTCGGACGTCGACGGCCCGTTCGCGGTCGGCCCCGGGCTGCTGCGGTTCACGTTCTGCACGAGCGGCGGCCCCGAGGTCGGCGGCAGCCGCTGCGTCGAGAACGCGAGCGCCGCGTCCCAGGCGGCGCAGGCTGAGTCGGGTCATCGCGGGATCGGCTTCCAGGCGGTCGGCGAGAACGTCTGGCTCGCGTACTTCGACGATTCGGGCGCCGGTCCGGACAACGACTACGACGACCTGATCGCACGGATCGCCTTCACGCCGTCGCACGCGGTGCCGGCGCCCGGCGCGCTCGGGCTGCTCGCCGCCGGATTCGCCGGCTTCGCGCTGACGACGCGCCGACGCGCACGCTGAGCGGCGCCGCCGCGGCGCGGCGCTGCCGGGGCGACGGGGCCCGCGTGGCACAATCCGCACGATGCGCTGCCCCTTCTGCGACCACCCCGACACGCAGGTCATCGAGACCCGCGAGGCCGACGACGGAGACGCGCTGCGCCGCCGTCGGCGCTGCGTGCACTGCGACAAGCGCTTCACCACCTACGAGCGCGTCGAGCTGTCGCTGCCCGCGGTCGTCAAGAAGAACGGCATGCGCGCCGACTACGACCGGCGCAAGCTGCGGGCCTCGCTCGCGCTCGCGTTGCGCAAGCGGCCGGTGACCTCCGAGGCGCTCGACGCCGCGATCGGCCGCATCGAGGAGCGGCTGCTCGCGCTCGCGGTGCGCGAGGTGCCGAGCGAGCGGATCGGCGAGCTGGTGATGCGCGAGCTGAAGAAGATCGACAAGATCGCCTACGTGCGCTTCGCGTCGGTGTATCGCGAGTTCGGCGACGTCGACGAGTTCACCGAGGCGATCGAGGAAGTCCAGCCGAAGGCCGGGCGCGCCAGGAAGGCGAAGTGAGGCGGCGGGCGGTGCCCGCCGCCGTCCCGGTCACGACCAGACCACCGAGCCCTTCGCGCCGTACCACTTGTCGAGGTTCGGCGAGACCGCGTTCTCGATGCGCGCGCGGCGGATCTTCATCGTCGGCGTCAGCAGCCCGTTCTCGATCGAGAACGGCTCCTTCGCGATGACGATCATCTTCAGCTGCTCGTAGTCGGCGACGCGGTCGTTGACGCTCTTCAGCAGCGCCGACAGTTCGCGCTCGACCTCGGTGCGAACAGCCGGATCCGAGACCTTCGGCCGCAGTTCCTCGGCGAGCACGACCAGTGCGTAGGCGGCCGGCTGGCCGACGCCCGAGACCATCGCCGTCTCGATCATCGTGCTCTCGCCGAGCATGTTCTCGATCGGCGCGGGCGCGACGTACTTGCCCTTCGCGGTCTTGAACAGCTCCTTGGCCCGGCCGGTCAGCTTCAGCAGGCCGTTGGGCCGCCGCTCGCCGAGGTCGCCGGTCCTGAAGAACCCGTCCGGGGTGAACGACTCCTTCGTGAGGTCGGGCTGCTTGTAGTAGCCGACCATCTGGCCCGGCGACTTGATCAGCACCTCGCCCTCGTCGCTGATCCGGACCTCGACGCCGCTGTAGGGCACGCCGACGTAACCGGGTTCGCTCGCGTTGGGCTTGGAGCTGTGCGAGTACGCGAAGTCCTCGGACATCGCGTAGCCCTCCATCAGGTTCAGCCCCAGCCGGCGGTACCAGGCGATCACCTCGGGCGGGATCGGGGCCGAGCCGCTGCCGGCGAGCCGCACCTTGTCGAGGCCGAGCCCGTCGAGGATCTTGCGCTTGACGATGCCCGACAGGATCGGGATCTTCAGCAGCCGGTCGAGCTTGTGCTGCGGCATCTTGTGCAGCACGCCCTGCTGGAACTTGACCCACAGCCGCGGCACCGAGATGAACAGCGTCGGACGCGCCCGGCGCACGTCGGCGACGAACGAATCGAGCGTTTCCGCGAAGTAGATGTGCGGGGCCGCGACGAACGCGGCCGACTCGACGAAGGCGCGCTCGAACACGTGCGCGAGCGGCAGGTACGACAGGATCCGGTCGTCCTTGCTGTACTTCTCGGAGGCCACCATGCCCTCGGCGGCCGTGGTGATCCGCCCGAAGCTGTGCATCACGCCCTTCGGCGTGCCGGTCGAGCCCGAGGTGTAGATGATCATCGCGAGGTCGTCCGGCTTGCGCGCGGTGCGGCCCGCGAGCGGCTCGGTCCGCGCCACGATGTCGTCCCACTTCTCGTACGCGGTCGGCGGCGCGAGCGGCAGCGCGATCCGCGGCATGTCCTTGGGCACGCCCGGCTCCTGCTGCGGCCAGGTGTCGAGCTTGCCGACGAACAGCAGCTTCGAGTCGCTGTGCTCGAGCACGTAGCGGATCGTGTCCGGCCCCTCGGTCGGGAAGATGGCGACGGTGGTGCCGCCTGCCATCCAGATCGCGAGCTCGGCCATGAAGAAGTGGGCGCAGTTCTTCGAGAGGATCGCGACGTGGGCGCCGTCGCCGATGCCCTGCGAGCGCAGGTGCGCCGCCATCCGGCGCGCCTGTCCGACCACCTCGGCCCAGGTGTAGTCGACCGTCTTGCCTCCGTCGTACGGCTGGGTCAGGAAGACGCGCGACGCGTCGGCCTGCTCGTGGTCGTACACGTAGTCCAGCATCAGCTTGGTATTCGGCACGGTCTCCCCCGTCTGTTGTGGTCGTGCGGGCGGCAGCGTAGCCGCATCCGGGCCGCTCGCCAAGCATGGGGGGGAGGCCCGAGCGGTCTTCCGGCGCCCGAGGCCTGATCGTCGCCGTTCCCCGGCCCCGCGGCTTGATGCCGGTCAACCGGTGCGCCGGCCCCCGGGCGGAGCCGTCCCGGGCCCGTCCCCGGCTAGAATCGCCAGATGTTCACCTCCGCCGACCACGGCCACATGAGCCGGGCCCTCGAGCTCGCCCGGCTCGGGCTCGCGACCACGACGCCGAATCCCCGGGTCGGCTGCGTGATCGTCAAGGACGGCGCGGTCGTCGGCGAGGGCTGGCATCGCCGCGCCGGCGAGCCGCACGCCGAGGTCGTCGCCCTGGGCGAGGCCGGCGGGCGGGCGCGCGGGGCCACCGTCTACGTCACGCTCGAGCCCTGCAGCCACTTCGGCCGCACCCCGCCATGCGTCGAGTCGCTGATCGAGGCCCGGGTCGGGCGCGTCATCGCGGCGATGGAAGACCCGAACCCGAGCGTCAACGGACGCGGCCTCGCCCGGCTGCGGGACGCCGGCGTCGACGTGCGCTGCGGGCTGCTGCAGCACGAGGCGACCGAGCTCAACATCGGCTTCGTGTCGCGGATGGTCCGCGGCCGGCCGTGGGTCCGCCTGAAGGTGGCCGCGTCGCTCGACGGGCTGACCGCGCTGCCCGACGGGACGAGCCGCTGGATCACCGGCGAGGCCGCCCGCCGCGACGGCCACGCGTGGCGGGCGCGCGCCTGCGCGATCCTGACCGGAATCGGCACGGTGCGCGGTGACGATCCGCAGCTGTCCGTGCGGATGGTCGAGACCACGCGCCAGCCCGTCAAGGTCGTGGTCGACTCGCGGCTCGAGATCGACCTCGACGCGCAGGTGCTGAAGGGCGCGCCCGCCTGGATCGCCTGCGCGGTCGAGAATCCCGACAAGGAGCGCGAGCTGAGCGACCGTGGCTGCGAGGTGATCCGCATGCCGAATCCGCACGGCAAGGTCGACCTGGCCGCGCTCGCCGCCGAGCTCGGCGCGCGCGGCTTCAACGAGGTCCACGTCGAGGCGGGCCACAAGCTCAACGGCTCGCTGGTCCGCGCGGGCGTCGTCGACGAGCTGCTCGCGTACATGGCGCCGGCGCTGCTCGGCAGCGGCCTGCCGATGTTCGGCATGGACGCGCCCGAAGACCTCGAAGGGCGCCGTCGGCTGCGCTTCACCGACGTCGAGCGCCTCGGCGACGACCTGCGCCTGATGGCGCGCTTCTGATCCCATCCACCGACGGAGCGGTCCTTCCATGTTCACCGGCATCGTCGCGGCCGTCGGCCGCATCGAGCGCGTCGACCCGCTGGGCGAGGGCGCGGGAATGCGCCTGACCGTCGAGGCGGGCGGGCTCGGCCTGCAGGACGTCGCGGTCGGCGACTCGATCGCGATCCAGGGCGCGTGCATGACCGCGATCTCGGTCGAAGCGACGCGCTTCGTCGTCGAGGTCTCTCGCGAGAGCCTGTCGAAGACCGTCGGGCTCGAGGCGCCCGGCGAGGTCAACCTCGAGAAGGCGCTGCGCCTCGCGGACCGGCTGGGCGGCCACCTGGTGAGCGGCCACGTCGACGGCATCGGCGAGGTCGCGGTGTTCGAGCCGGTCGGCGAGTCGTGGCGGCTCGACGTCCGGGTGCCCGCGTCGCTGTCGAAGTACCTCGCCTACAAGGGCTCGGTGACGATCGACGGCACGAGCCTCACCGTGAACCGCGTCACCGACCTGCCCGACGGCGGCTGCGACGTGAGCATCAACCTGATCCCGCACACGATCCAGGCGACGACGCTGAAGCGGCTCGCGCCGGGTGCGAAGGTCAACCTCGAGATCGACCTGATCGCTCGGTACGTCGAGCGGATGCTCGGCGACGCCACCCGTTCCGCGCTCTGACGAGGCGGGCGCTCAGCGGCGCGTGCGCAGCGCCCGGTCCGACGCGAAGCCGTCGCCCGCGGTCGCCTGCATCACGCGCGCCTCGAAGGTCGGCCGGTCGCCGTCGAGCCAGCTCGCCGCGCAGGCCGCGCCCTCGTGCACGAGGCCGAGCACCGCGGGGTCCGGGCGTGCGGCCACGATCGCGTCGGCGATCGCCTCGACGCTGCGGCACGCGTCTCGAAAGCCCAGGCCGAGCACATCGCGCAGCATCGTCGTGGCGAGCGCGTCGACCCGCTCGTCGAGGGGCGGCGCGTCGGGCGCGTCGTCGCGCGCTGCGAACGCGGTCGCCAAGCCGTAGAGCAGCGCGGCGAACGCGTCGCGGCGCGCCTCGTCGCCGCCGGCCGCGTCGTCGCCCGCGGTCTCGCGCGCGTGCCGCGCAGCGTGAAGGGCGGGATGGGGTTCGTCGGGGCGGGTCGGTCGGGGCATCGGCCCAGTGTAGCGCCGCACCGATCGCGATCGACGCGCGGTGCGGGCCCGGTCGGCCCGTGTCCCGAGGGGGCCAGGCCTCAGCCCCTCGCGCCCGCGCCATCGCGCGCGCGCCGCTCGGCGAAGCGCCGGTCGAAGCCGGCCGGCATCGGCCGTGGGCTCGTGCGTCGTTCGCCGCCCGCTCGGCGCTCGGCCTGGCGGGGCTGGATGCTCGCGTGCGCAGGATCGAGCTCCAGCGATCGTGCGATGCCGGCCTCGGGCGGCTCGCCGTCGACCCACACCCGCAGCCGCATCCGGTTGCCGCCCGGCGCCTCGCCCTCGATGATCGAGGCGGGCGGCGGGCGTGACGCGTCGGGCTCCCGCGAAGCGCAGCGGAATTCGAGGCTGTCGGTGCGCATCGTGCAGTCGATCTCGTCGAGCGCCGGCTCGCGGTCGGTCGACGAACCCGCGGGTGCGACCGGGTCGCTCGCCGGGAACGATTCGTACGAGCCGCGATCGATGGCCGCCTCGGTGCGCGCGTCGCCCGCCTCGCGCGATCGCCGCAGCCAGTTGCGAAGCAGGCCGAGCACCTGATGCTCTAGCCGCGCGCCGCCCTGCGCCGGGATGCGAGCGGAATCCTGCCCGGAGCTCGGCTCCGGGCGCGGGGTATCGGTCATGGTGCCTGCGCGTTCGCTTCGCCGGCCCGGGCGGCCGACGGTCACGGTCGAGCGAGGCAATCGGCGTGCCCGCGGCCTGCGCGGGCGGCGCCTTCAGCGCGCGGCGTTCGGGGTGTTGTTGTCGACGAGCATCTTGAAGTACGCCTCGCGCGAGCTGGCGTACAGCGCGTGGCGCATCTCGATCCACGCGATCACCTCGACCGGCGGCATCGGCTTGGCGAGGTAGTAGCCCTGGATCTCGTGGCAGCCCATCGTCGCGAGCGCGCGCAGCTCCGCGACCGTCTCGACGCCCTCGGCGGTGACGCGCAGGCCGAGCTGCTTGCCGAGCTCGATCGTCGAGCGGACGATCGTCTGGTTGCCGCGGTTCTGGTTCATGCCGCTCACGAACGAGCGGTCGACCTTCAGCTCGTGCACCGGCAGCTTCTGCAGCTGCTTGAGCGTCGCGTAGCCGGTGCCGAAGTCATCGACCGACAGCCGCACGCCGAGCGCCGCGATCGACTGCAGGTTGCGCAGCGCGTTCTCGGTCTCGCTCAGCAGCCCGCTCTCGGTGATCTCCAGCGTCAGCCGGCCCGGCTCGAGCCGCAGCTCTCGGATCACGTCGGCGATGCCGCCGGAGAACGCCGGATTCTCGATGTCCTGCGCCGAGACGTTGACCGACACGCTGACCTGCAGGTCGCGCTTGGCGAGCTCGCCCGCGAACTTCGCGCCCTCGGTGACGACCCAGCGCGTGATGTCGCGCATGAAGCCGGTCTGCTCGGCGAACGGGATGAACTCGCCCGGCGGCACGCGGCCGCGGGTCGGGTGGTGCCAGCGCACCAGGCCCTCGAGGCCGACGATCAGGCCGCTGGTGAGGTCGAGCTTGGGCTGGTAGTCGAGCACCAGCTGGCCGGCCTCGAGCGCGGTGCGCAGCTCGCCGAGCATCGACAGGTAGCTGCGGCGCACTTCCTGCTGCTGCTCGCCGTCGAAGATCTCGACGCCGGCGCGGCGGCGCTTGGCGCGGTACATCGCGGTGTCCGCGTGGCGCAGCAGGGTCAGGTCGTCGGCGCCGTGCTGCGGGTAGATCGAGATGCCGATCGACACGCCGATGTCGATCAGCTGGTCGCGGTGGTGCAGCGGCGCCTTCATCGCGTCGACGATCCGCGCCGCGACCTCGAGCGCCGCGTCCTCGCCGCCGGCGAGCAGCAGCACGAACTCGTCGCCGCCGAGCCGCGCGACGGTGTCGCTGTCGCGGACCGCGTTGCGCAGCCGGTTGGCGACCTCGACCAGCACGGTGTCGCCGGTGGCGTGGCCGAGCGTGTCGTTGATGAACTTGAACCGGTCGAGGTCGAGCACCGCGACCGAGAACGGCGCGCGGCTGCGCCGCGACATCGCGAGCGAGTGGCGGATCCGCTCGGAGAGCAGCGTGCGGTTCGGCAGGCCGGTCAGCGGGTCGGATAGCGCCGACTCCATGATCCGCTTCTCGCGCGAGGCCGAGGTCGCGACCAGCAGGTTCACGCGCCGCGCGAGCATGCCGATGTCGTCGTGCAGGCCCGAGTCGACGCGCTGGGTGTAGTCGCCGACCTGTGTGCGCTCGAGCACGTGGATGATCCGGTCGATCCGGCGGCCGAGCCACGCGCCGACGCCCCAGAGCACGCCTCCGGAGACGGCGAGGCCGATCGCGGCGCTGAGCGCGAGGACCTCGAAGCGCGACGGCGCCCAGCCCTTCGCCCACAGCAGCAGCGCGAGCGCGACATGCGTGACCAGCACGCAGGCCGCGGCGGCAGCGGGCAGGTGGATCGGCATCGCGAACCGCGGCCGCGTGCCCGGCAGAGGCAACGGTTCCTCGGCTCCGGGCGCGCCGGGCACGGTCGATTCAGCGGGCGCCTGCTCGGCGCGGTCGGGTCTGCGGGATCGTCGGGACATGGGCACCACTACGGAGCGGTGCCAGTCTAGGTGGCGCCCCGTCCAGCTCTTCCGGCAGGGGGACGGGCGGCCGGATGCGGGCGACGCGTGCCACCGGCCGTTGCGGCGGCGGCGAACCGCCGCGAGGCCGGAGGCCGGCGCCGCGCCGCGACCGCCGTCAGTCGGCGGTCGCGCCCGAGGCCTTCACGATCGGGCCCCAGCGGGCGACCTCGGCGCGGGACATCTCGGCCATCGGGTCGGGGCCGGCGCCGATGATCACGTAGCCGAGCTCGGTCATCCGCTTGACGAACTCGGGCGACTGCGTGCCCTTGATCGCCTCGGCGGCGAGCTTCGAGACGAGCTCGCGCGGCGTGCCGGCCGGCGCGGCGAGGCCGAACCACACGCCCGACTCGTAGCCCGCGACGCCGGCCTCGGCGATCGTCGGCAGATCGGGCAGGGCCGGGTCGCGCTTCGCGCCGGTGGTGGCGAGCGCGCGCAGCTTGCCGCCCCTGATGTGCGGCAGCGCGGAAGGGATGTTGTCGAACATCAGCTGCACCTGCCCGCCGAGCAGGTCCGTCAGCGCGGGTGCGCTGCCCTTGTAGGGCACGTGGACGATGTCGGTCTTCGTGAGCTGCTTGAACATCTCGAGCGACATGTGGATGCTCGTGCCGCTGCCGCTCGAGGCGCAGTTCAGCGACTTCGGCTGCGCCTTCGCGAGCGCGATCAGCTCCTGCACCGAGTTCGCCTTCACCGACGGGTGGACGACCAGCACGTTCGACAGCGAGACCAGCGCCGCGACCGGTACCAGGTCCTTGGCCGGGTCGAACGGCATCTTCGAGTACAGCACCGGGTTGATCGCCTGGATGCCGCTGGTCGTCATGAAGATCGTGTGCCCGTCGGGCGCCGATCGGGCCGCCTCGGCGCCGCCGATGTTGCCGCCCGCGCCGGGGCGGTTCTCGACGTTGACCGGCTGGCCGATCGTCTTCGACAGCTCGGCCGCGATCGCGCGCGACGCGATGTCGACCGCGCCGCCGGGCGGGAACGGGCAGATCAGGCGGATCGGCTTGGACGGGAACGCCTGTGCGCGCGAGGCGGGCAGCGCGGCGGCGAGCGTGCCTGCGGCGATCGCCATCGACGCGGCGCGGCGGGAGGGTCTCATCGGCATCGGGGGTCTCCTGTGTGCATGGGGCCCGGCGCGCCGGGCGGTCCGGTGGGGCCGCAGTGTAAGCGGCCGCGGGCGCGGCGCGGTGCACCGGTGCGCGTTGCGCGGGGACAATGGCGAATCCGGTAAAATCCGCGGTGCCGTCCGGCCGTCCCGTCGCCGGTGGAGCCCGCCATGTCCCCGCCCGCCGTCCAGCCCCTGCACCCAGTCCCTGCGCCGAGCCCGGCCGCGTCCATCTCGTCGACCGACGAGATCGTCGCCGAGCTGCGCGCCGGCCGCATGGTGATCCTCGTCGACGAGGAGGACCGCGAGAACGAGGGCGACCTGGTGCTCGCCGCCGACTTCGTGACGCCCGAGGCGATCAACTTCATGGCCCGCTTCGGCCGCGGCCTGATCTGCCTCACGCTGACCGCCGATCGCTGCCGGCAGCTGAACCTGCAGCCGATGGTGCAGGTCAACGGCACGCCGCACGGCACCAACTTCACCGTCTCGATCGAGGCCGCGGAGGGCGTCACCACCGGCATCTCGGCCGCCGACCGCGCGCGCACCGTTCAGGCCGCCGTCGCGGCGGACGCGCGCCCCGAGGACCTCGTGCAGCCGGGCCACATCTTTCCGCTCGCCGCGCAGCCGGGCGGCGTGCTGATGCGCGCCGGGCACACCGAGGCCGGCTGCGACCTCGCGCAGCTCGCGGGCCTGACGCCCGCCGCCGTCATCTGCGAGATCCTCAAGGACGACGGCACGATGGCGCGGCTGCCGGACCTGGTGGAGTTCGGGCGCGAGCACGGCCTGAAGATCGGCACGATCGCCGACCTGATCCAGTACCGCAGCGCGACCGAGAGCCTGGTCGAGCGCATCGGCGAGCGCGAGGTCCGCACGCCGCACGGCCCGTTCCGCATGATCGTCTACCGCGACGCGCCGAGCCGATCGCCGCACGTCGCGATGGTGCGCGGCGCGTTCGGCCCCGACGACGAGGTGCTGGTGCGCGTCCACGAGCCGCTCACCGTGCTCGACCTGCTCGACGTCGAGCGCGGCCGCCACGCGTGGTCGGTGCACCGCGCGCTCGAGGCGATCGCCGCGCACGGCGCGGGCGTCGTCGTGATGCTGAACTGCGCGCAGGACGGCGAGCGGCTGCTGTCGCAGTTCGAGGCGTTGATCGCGCCGCCCGACGCGGCCGCGAAGCCGCGCCGCGCCGCGAAGATGGACCTGCGCACCTACGGCGTCGGCGCGCAGATCCTGCGCGACCTCGGCGTCGGGCGGATGCGGCTGCTGTCGGCGCCGCGGCGCATGCCGAGCATGACGGGCTACGACCTGCAGGTCGTGGGTTTCGAATCCCAGCCGTGAGGACGGGCATGGACATCGAGGTCTTCAATGCGGATCTGAACGGCGAGGGCCTGCGCGTCGGCATCGTCCAGTCCCGCTTCAACGCACCGATCTGCGACGCGCTGCGCGACGCCTGCCTGCAGGAGCTCGGCCGCCTCGGTGTCGCCGAGGACGACGTGTTCGTCTGCGCGGTGCCCGGCGCGCTCGAGATCCCGATCGCGCTGCGCCACCTCGCGCAGACCGAGCAGTTCGACGCGCTGGTCGCGCTCGGCGCCGTCGTGCGCGGCGAGACCTACCACTTCGAGGTGGTCTCCGACCGCAGCGCCGACGGTGTGATGCGCGTGTCGCTCGATCACGGCGTGCCGATCGCCAACGCGATCCTGACCGTCGACACCGACGAGCAGGCGCACGCGCGCACGAAGGAGAAGGGCACCGACGCCGCGCGCGTCGCGGTCGAGATGGCGAACCTCGCCGCGTCGCTCGCGACGCTGTCGGGCGACGACGACGACGAGGCCTGAACGTCTTGAGAGCCGCCCCCCGATGACCGCCACCGAACGCCCCGCACGCCCGCCGCGCGGCCCAGACGAGCGCACGCCGCCGAAGAGCGCGCGGCGGCGCTCGCGCGAGCTCGCGATGCAGGGGCTGTACCAGTGGCTGCTGTCGAAGGAGGACGCCGGCGCTATCGAGGCGCACCTCGTCGCCACCTCGCCGAACTTCGACAAGGCCGACCGCGAGCACTTCGAGGAGCTGCTGCACGGCTCGATCCGCGAGATCGACGCGCTGCACGCGCAGATCGAGCCGCACCTCGACCGGCGCGTGGCCGAGCTGTCGCCGGTCGAGCACGCGACGCTGCTGGTCGGCGCGTTCGAGCTCACGCGCCACCTCGAGATCCCGTACCGGGTCGTGATCAACGAGGCCGTCGAGCTCGCCAAGACCTTCGGCGGCACCGACGGCTACAAGTACATCAACGGCGTGCTCGACAAGGTGGCCGCGCGCGCCCGTCCGACCGAGATCCGCCCGCGCTGAGCGCGCGGTCGCGGCCGGCCCCGGCGGACCACGGAGCGGTGCGGTGCCCGGCCTCGGCGAGTTCGAGCTGATCCGGCGGTTCTTCGACCGCACGGCGCCGGCCGCGCCCGGCGTCGCGCTCGGCATCGGCGACGACTGTGCGCTGCTCGACGCGGGCGGGCCCGAACTGCTCGCGGTGTCGACAGACATGCTCGTGGCGGAGCGCCACTTCTTCGCCGACGTCGATCCCGCGGCGCTCGGCCACAAGGCGCTCGCGGTCAACCTGTCCGACCTCGCCGCGATCGGCGCGCGCCCGATCGGCTGCACGCTCGCGCTCGCGCTGCCCGAGGCCGACGCGGCCTGGCTCGATGCGTTCTCGTCGGGCCTGCTCGCGCTCGCCGGCGCGCACGGCTGCCCGCTGGTCGGCGGCGACACCACCCGCGGCCCGCTGAACCTGTGCGTGACCGTCCTCGGCACCGTGCCCGCGGCCGACGCGCTGCGCCGCGACCGCGCCCGCGAGGGCGACGACCTGTGGGTGTCGGGCGCGATCGGTGCGGCCGCCTGGGCTGTGCGCGAGCGGCTGGACGCAGGCCGCTGGCCCGCGCCCGGCGAGCCCGGCCGGGACGGGGTCGGCGCCGGGGCGCTCGCGGCCGCCCGCGCGCGGCTCGAGCGGCCTCAGCCGCGCGTCGCGCTCGGGCTCGCGCTGCGCGGCGTCGCGCGCGCGGCGATCGACCTGTCCGACGGGCTCGCCGGCGACCTCGGCCACCTGCTCGCGCGCTCGTCGGCCGCCTGCGGCGCGTCGCTCGGCGCGACGATCGAGGCGGACGTGCTGCCGGTCGACGCGGCGCTCGCCGCGCTGCCGCGTCCGCGCGGCGTCGCGCTCGCGCTGTCCGGCGGCGACGACTACGAGCTGCTGTTCGCGGCGGACCCCGCGCGCCGCGAGGCGATCGCGGCGCTCGAGGCCCGCATCGGGCTTACACTCACGCGCATCGGCCGCATCGACGCCTCGCCGGGCCTTCGCCTGGTCGACGTCGACGGCCGTGTCACCCGCCCAGATGCCCGATCCTTCGACCACTTCGCCTGAGCCCCCGGAGCGCGCGAGCGCGGAGCCTCCGGAGCGCGTGCGCGCGGAGCCCGTCGAGCGGCGCGTCTGGCGCGAGCCCACCTTCGAGTTCATGAAGCCGCGCCTGTCGCGCTGGATCGCGCTCGGCTTCGGCAGCGGCCTCGCGCCCGCCGCGCCCGGCACCTTCGGCACGCTGTTCGCGTGGCTCGCGTTCGCGGTCCTCGACCCGTTCCTGTGGGACGCCGCGTGGTGGGCGGTGATCGCCGTGTCGTTCGCCATCGGCGTGTGGGCCTGCGAGCGCACCGGCCGCGACCTCGGCGTCTTCGACCACAGCGGCATGGTCTGGGACGAGGTCGTCGCGTTCTGGGCGGTGCTGCTGCTGGTGCCGTCGGGGTTCGCGTCGCAGCTCGCCGCGTTCTTCCTGTTCCGCGCGTTCGACGTGATCAAGCCGCCGCCGATCCGCCACGTCGACCGTACGGTCAAGGGCGGCTTCGGCGTGATGTTCGACGACGTGATCGCCGCGTTCTACACCGTGCTCGTGTTCGCGCTGGGGACGAAGGTGTTCGGATGAGCGGCGCCGCGCCCTCCGAGGACGAGGTGCTCGCCTCGGGTGCGGCGCTCGGTGCGCGGCTGCTCGATGCGGGGCTCGCGGTCGCGACCGCCGAGTCGTGCACCGGCGGGCTGGTCGCCCGCGCGCTGACCGAGACCGCCGGCTCGTCGGCGTGGTTCGAGCGCGGCTTCGTCACCTACTCGAACGACGCGAAGCACGAGGCGCTCGGCGTGTCCGATGCGTCGCTGCGCGCGCACGGCGCGGTCAGCGAGCCGGTCGCGCGCGAGATGGCCATGGGCGCGCTCGCGCGCTCGCGCGCCTCGCTCGCGATCGCGATCACCGGCATCGCGGGCCCGTCGGGCGCGGTGCCCGGCAAGCCGGTCGGCACGGTCTGCTTCGGCTGGGCGATGCGCCCGCCGGGCCTCGCCGACGACGCGCCGCTGGTGCGCGTCGAGACATTGCACCTGCCCGGCGACCGGGCCGAGGTGCGTCGCCGCGCCGCACGCCACGCGCTCGATGCGGCCCGCACCTGGCTCGAGGCCGAGCTCGCCGACCGCCCGCCCGCGGGATGACCCCCCGACCTTCGGGCTAGGCCGGAAAGCTGATTGTTTGTACAGTGGTTCCGTGCGATACTCCTTCCCGTCGGTTCTCCCTCGAACAACCCGTCGGCCCACCGCTCAAGCGCCTCGCCGACCCAGCCACAGGACACCCCATGGACGATCCGAAATCCAAGGCCGAGAAGGCCAAGGCGCTGGCCGCCGCGCTGTCGCAGATCGAGAAGCAGTTCGGCAAGGGCTCGGTGATGAAGCTGTCCGACGCCGAGATCGCCGAGGACATCCAGGTCGTGTCCACCGGCTCGCTCGGCCTCGACATCGCGCTCGGCATCGGCGGCCTGCCGCGCGGCCGGGTCGTCGAGATCTACGGCCCCGAGTCCTCGGGCAAGACCACGCTGACGCTGCAGGTCATCGCCGAGATGCAGAAGCTCGGCGGCACCTGCGCGTTCATCGACGCCGAGCACGCGCTCGACGTGCAGTACGCGCAGAAGCTCGGCGTGCACCTCGAGGACCTGCTGATCTCGCAGCCGGACACCGGCGAGCAGGCGCTCGAGATCGCCGACGCGCTGGTGCGCTCGGGCTCGGTCGACATGATCGTCATCGACTCGGTCGCGGCGCTCACGCCGAAGGCCGAGATCGAGGGCGAGATGGGCGACTCGCTGCCGGGCCTGCAGGCGCGGCTGATGTCGCAGGCGCTGCGCAAGCTGACCGCCACCATCAAGCGGACCAACTGCCTGGTCATCTTCATCAACCAGATCCGGATGAAGATCGGCGTGATGTTCGGCAACCCCGAGACGACCACCGGCGGCAACGCGCTGAAGTTCTACGCGTCGGTCCGCCTCGACATCCGCCGCACCGGCTCGATCAAGAAGGGCGAGGAGGTCGTCGGCAACGAGACCAAGGTCAAGGTCGTGAAGAACAAGGTCGCGCCCCCGTTCCGCGCCGCCGAGTTCGACATCCTCTACGGAGAGGGCATCTCGCGCGAGGGCGAGATCATCGACCTTGGCGCGCAGTGCAACGTCGTCGAGAAGAGCGGCGCCTGGTACAGCTACGGTGGCGAGCGCATCGGCCAGGGCAAGGACAACGTCCGCGAGTACCTGCGCGAGCACCCGGAGATCGCGCTCGACATCGAGAACAAGGTCCGCGAGCACTTCGGCGTGAAGCCGCGCGGGCTGAAGGTCATCGAAGGCGGCAAGGGCGCCGCCGAAGCGGCCTGACGGCCGTCGCGCGGTGGGCTTCGGCAACCTCCGCCGGCGCCCGTCCCGCGGCGGCGAGCCGGCCGTCCTCGACGACGGGGCGGCCCGTCCCGCCGCCGAGGCGCCGCGCCGGGCCGCCCCGAGCGGCCCGTCCTTGAAGGGACGCGCGCTGCGCCTGCTCTCGCAGCGCGAGCACAGCCGCTTCGAGCTGGCCCGCAAGCTCGGCCCCCACGCCGAGTCCCCCGAACAACTCGACCGCGTCCTCGACGAACTCGAGCAGGCGGGTCTCGCCTCGCCGGCCCGCTTCGCCGAGAGCCTCGCGCACCGCCGAGAGTCCCGCTTCGGCCTGCGGCGCATCGAGCAGGAGCTCGGCGCCCATCGCCTCGAGGACGCGGTCTCCGCCCCCGTCCTCGACCGCCTGCGCAGCACCGAGCGCGACCGCGCGCTCGCCGCCTGGCGCAAGCGTTTCGGTATCCCCGCGCCCGACGCGACCGAGCGCGCGAAGCACCATCGGTTCCTCGCCCAGCGCGGCTTCACCGCCGACGCGATCTCCTGGGTGCTCCGGCATGGCGTGCATGCGGGGGAGGGCGACGGCGAGCCCTGACGGCGTCGCGGGGCGGTCGATGGTTGGCGCGGCGGCGCCGGTGCAGGGGGGCCGATGCTTGCTCCCAGGGCCGCCCCCCACGAGCCTGCGGCTCGTGGGGTTCCCGCCTCGCGGGGGCACTCGACGGGCCGGGAAAAAAACTCGCCCCTACGGGGCTCAGACAGTTTTTCCCTAAAGGTCGGCTGCGCCGACCTTTGCCCGTCGAGCACCCCCACGAGGCGGTGCGGCCCAGTCGCGGCGCATCGGCCCCCCTGCACCGGCGCCGTGAGACGTGGGGGGCATACGGGCACCCCCGACTCAGCCTTGATGTGTGGGTGGAGATAGTGCTGCGCGCGCCCCCACGTCTCGGGCCGTCGCCCCGGGGTGGGCCTCGCGAAGCGGTTGGAGCGGTCCATAGCGTAGCGAGGCCCACCCCGGGGCGGCGGCCTCGCGCCAACCGTCGAATTG